>Ga0163210_1000936_pt1 | contig 12476 bp, 11 predicted proteins | sample Kivu_220m_FD_113536 | JGI IMG/M metagenome (GOLD analysis project Ga0163210, IMG submission 113536) | Freshwater microbial communities from Lake Kivu, Western Province, Rwanda to study Microbial Dark Matter (Phase II) - Kivu_220m | ecosystem: Environmental > Aquatic > Freshwater > Lake ...
ACTACTTGTCCAAAAGCCGCCGAGGAAAAAAGAGGAGAGAAAAGAAAAAGAAAAATAAAGAAAGCAAAAAGCCAAATTTGGAATTTCATGAGCAGCTTTTTCACAAACCCTTAGGGTCTAGGCTCACAAATAATAAACATGGGCATAATAAGTTTCTAAATTGGAATCACCGTGTTTGACTTTGACATACTGCAAGCGGCAACCACCTTGGCCAGTGTAACTTCCTCGATAAAGAACTCCCGACTTGACTGCTTTCACCTCCGAAGAAGAACCCTGAATATCTATCCCATTATGAGATGAGTAGATTCTCCCTACCCAAGTATGTTTTACCGCCCAGGTGTTACCAAAGCCTTGGCTAAATTTAATCGGCGGATTTAATGGCCAATCCCAATCTCCAGTAGGATTAAAAGAATCACCGTCGGGACTACCGCATGACCCCCCAGAACAATTCTCATAATCAACACTCTTAAGATAATTAAAAGGGTTTTTGATATCACTATTCTCGCTCACCATAAAATGAAGATGTTCACCAGAAGAATTACAAGAAGGACCGCCAATCACAGTAGCAATCCTGTCCCCGGCATTAACTTTACCCACCTCTGTCTCTGTTCCCTTACCAGCCATAATTGCCTGAAGAGCTTCAAATTCGGCTCTGGCTTGGGCCAACAACTGTTGATAGCGTTTTTCATCCTGCTTGGTTACCTCCAAAAGATATTCTTTATCTTTCTTTTGCTGGGCCAATTTTACTTTTTGCGACTCCAAAACCTTTTTCAACTGTTCTACTTCTTCCTGTTTTTTCTCCTTCAAAGACTTCTGCGCCTCATAATTAGTTTTCGTCTCCTCCATCGCTAACAAAAGTTTTCTGTCATGAAGCTGAATTGTTCTTAAATACTTAAGACGAGATAAAAAAGAAGAAAAAGAATCCGAGGAGAAAAACAAAACCAAGGGGTCAAGATTGCCTTTTTTGTAAGTCTCACCGACGCGATTAGCCAAAATGCCAGAAACCCGGTCCAAAGAAGAATCTAATCTATCAATTTTGCCTGACAAAGAAGCAATCTCCGACTCCAATTCAACTACTTTTTGTTCAGTCTGGCTAATCTGGGCAGTAGTTAAGGCAATTTGAGCATTAAAACGAACAATTTCATCCGCCAAAGTTTGGCTTTTTTTTCCGGTTTCTTCTACCAATTTAGTATAACAGGTAACTTTTTCCTCTCCTGTTTTTTGGGCACATTCCTCTTCAGTAACCGCCAAAACGAAAGAAGAAAAAACAACAAAGAAGCCTAAAAGAGAAAGAAAAAGGGGTAAAGAAAATCTTGCCTTTTTCATTTAAGATAACGTTTAACCGCTAATAAACTCCCTCCCGCTCCCAAAAGACTTCCCACCAATATCTCCCCACCCAACACCGTTAACATCACCAACGGCGAAACAGGCAAAAGAGGAATACCGGTCAAAAATGATTCTAAAAAAGGGGTAAAATAAAGCAAAAGTAAATAACTAACTCCCCAGCCCAAAATTGCCCCCAGAACCCCATAAATAATTCCTTCCAAAATAAACGGCCAGCTAACATAAAAACTGCCAGCGCCTACTAAACGCAAGACTTCTATCTCTTCTTTTCGTAAGGCAATTTTCATACTGATAATAATTAAGACAACTAACAGGGAAACACTGCCCAAGAAGAAAATCATTCCCGCCCCAATTTTTCTCACCGCTCCTGTCCACTGGGATAAAGCACCAATGACATCTTCCTGAAAAACCACTTCTTCTACTCCCTTTTCGCTTTTTAAGACCTCGGCTACTTTCTTTAAAGACTCAAGATTATTGGTAGAAACTTCCAAAGAGGCTGGTAAGATATTGGCGGTCACCATTTCCAAAAGCAAAGGGTCATCTTTGTTCTGCTCTCGGTAGATACTCAACGCCTCCTCCTTAGAAACATATTTGACTTCGCGAACATCTTCAATCGCTTCAATCTTGCTTTTCAACCCCATCGCTTGTTCAACCCCCATTTCGTCTTTTAAAAAGGCAGTGACCTGGGGTCTGGTTTCAAAATAGCGCAAAAGAGCCATTGAACCTAGGGTCAAAAGGACAAAAATGCTAGCCACTAAAGAGGTTAAACTCATCGTTAAGACCGCCGCCAGGGCTTGGTACGGCGACCGCCGAATATGAGAAAAAGCAGTTTTCAGGTGTCTCATAGGTTACCTAAGTAACTTAGGTCACTTAGGTTAATACTTTCCCTTCTTTTCATCACTCACTATCTTTCCTTTATCTAATTTAATCACTCTTGCTCCTAATGAATCAACAATATCTGCATTGTGGGTTGCCATCAAAACTGTTGTTCCTTCTTTGTTAATTTTTTTTAAAAGTTTCACCAGCTGCCAAGCACAAGCTGGGTCCAAATTACCAGTCGGCTCATCAGCTAATAAAATTAAAGGCTTGGTAATCAACGCCCGTGCCAAACTGACTCTCTGTAACTCCCCTCCTGCTAATTGGGCCGGGAAAAATTGTTTTCTTTCCCAAAGACCCACCTTTTTTAAAACCTTCTCTACCTGACTGGTAATCTCCTGTTTTTTGCTACCTATAATGTCCAAAGGTAAAGCCACATTTTCAAAGACAGTCCAGTCAGAAATCAGCTTAAAATCCTGGAAAATGACCCCTATCTGCCGTCTTAGTTGAGGAATCTTTTTTTTCGGAATTTGGGCCAAATCCTGCTGGTTAAAAAAGACCTTGCCTTCCGTCGGTAAATAATCTTTCAGAATCAATCTAATAGCTGTTGTCTTGCCAGCTCCCGACGGCCCCGTCAAAAAAACAAACTCACCCTTTTTTACCTCAAAAGAGACATTGGCCAAAGCCACCACCTCCCCAAATTTTTTGGTTACATGCTCAAATCTAATCATATCAGCTTAAATCTGCTTTTTATCTGCTTAAATCCGTTTCACTCAAGGACTTTTACTTTTCCCACATCCATCAACCAACCGGCTTTTTGGCCTTTATAGGTTTCTCCCCAAATCTCGACTTTACGGCCCACAAAATCATCAAGATTGACAACTGAAGAAGTCAAATAGGCGGTTTGGCTCGGTCCTCCCTCTCGGAGCAGTTTATGACTTCCCTCACTGCCAAGACCTCCTTTTTCGATAACCCCTATGGCTTTATCTCTGAATGTTTCTGTATTCTGGGAGCCAAATTCCATTCCTTTCTTGATAGTCGCGGCCTTACCTCCGGGCGACAGAATTCCTTTTCCTGTTTGTCTGTTAGCCAAAAAGTAACCACTAATTACCCCCGCCAAAACAATCAAAACCGCGCCACTGGCCAAAATTTTTTTCTTTACCAGCCAACTTTCTTCCTGAAAAACATTTACTAATGTCTCCGTCACCTCCCATCACCTCCTTTCCTTGATAAATTCTAAATCTTAATATCTAAGCTCCAAACAATTACAAACCAGATGGCTAAATGGCTATATGGTTAAATGGTTAAGATACAAATTAAAAAAGCTCAATTAACCATTTAGCAATTTGACCATTTAACAATTTGATTTTGTTTGGAATTTCGGATTTCGAATTTAGGATTTCCCCTATTATACCATTTTAATCTCTGCCTCAATAAAATTATCAAGCTCTCCAGCCAAAATTTTATCAGGCTCTTTACTTTCCACTCCGGTCCTTAAATCCTTAACCATTTTATACGGATGTAAAACATAAGAACGAATCTGGTTACCCCAACTGGCAACCTTATATTCACCTTTTAATTTTTCCCTTTGTCTCCTAATTTTCTCTTGTTCCAGAGCCCAAAGCCGTGATTTTAACAGTCCCAAAGCAATTTTTCGATTTTGTTCTTGATATCTTTGAGTTTGAGAAGTGACTATTATTCCTGACGGTTTGTGTCTTAAACGAACCGCCGAAGATACTTTTTGGACATTTTGACCACCTTGAGTTGAGGCGCGGAAAAATTCCCATTCCAAATCATCATCTTTAATCTCTACTTCCGTTGCTTGCTGAATTTGTGGTAAAACTTCAACTAGAGCAAAAGAAGTTTGTCTTAATTTATCAGCGTTAAAAGGAGATTGACGGACCAAACGATGAACACCGGCTTCGCCTTTAAGATAACCATAAGCATAAGAGCCATCAATTGTCATTGTTGTACTTTTGATGCCTGCTTCTTCTCCAACTATTTGGTCAGCAATCTTATATTTCCAGCCTTTTCTATCACAATATTTAATATACATTCGCTCCAGCATCTGGGCCCAATCCATCGCCTCGGTCCCTCCTTGCCCAGCATGAATTGCCAAAATCGCCTCGTTCTGATCATATTCATCACCCAAATATATTTTCAATTCCAAACTTCTAATTACTGTCTCTATTCTTTTCAGTGCTTCAGTATTCTTCAGCGTTTCAGTGTTGTCAAGTTTTCTATCCAAGCTATCGATTTCTCTAACTTCACTCTCGGTACTTCCCATCTCTTTCATCAACTCCGCTGCTTTCTCTCTATCCTCCCAAAAGCCAGGCTGACTACTCTCTTTTTCCAATTCTCCAATTCTCTTTTTCTTCCCGTCAAAATCCAAAGCCCGCTTGAGAGCCTCCAGCCTATCTTTTAATTCCTGAATTTTATCTCTATCTTGCTGCATGGTTTTATTAGACTAACTTTATAAATTCGAATTTTCTATCTCGTCTCGCATATCTCCTCACAAATCTCTTTCATTACTTCCTTCCTAATCCTCTCTGCTTGTTCTTCCGGTAAATTCTTAATCGTTTCCATTATCTCTTTAACTTTCTCCTCAACTGTTTTCTCAATCACTACTTGAGTCTTGCTGGTTACTTCTTGGACTGCACCAGCTACTTCACCGGCTGTCTCTCTACTTTCTACCCCCTTTTTATCTTCACTATCTCCACTCTCTTCTTCCCCTCCAGTTCTCTTTCCCAAAACATTGAGAGCCTTATCTAAAACTTTTCCGCCTAAATCTACTAATTGTTCCTTACTAATAGGAATACTGGCGGAAGAAATCATCTTCTTTGAACCTAACAATTTTACTCCCGCCAATATCACCCCACAACCAATTACTAAAAGTACCCCTCTTTTAAGTCTTTCCCTGCCAATTTCTCCTAATTTTGGCAGACTGATTAACCTAATCATTCCACCTTAAGTTTACCAAAAAACTCCTACTAAGTCATTTTACTCTATCTCATTCACGACCCGTTTTATTCTCTGTCTGTATTTTATTCGCTGGCGAAAAAGGTTTTCCCGAAAACCGCCTTCCTTAACAAATTTTTCTCTTAAAGACTCTATTTGTTTTTCCAAAAGGTAAGTCGTCCGCTGGCAAAGCATCACCAAAAGATTGGCCGCAAGTTCCGGGCTATGAGGGATATGAGGGTATTGAGGGATATGGGGAAATGGTTCCCTCATAACCCGCAAATCCCGCAAATCCCTCATTTTAGGACTATTTTTTGACCAAATCGCCAGTTTTTTCTGGCGAAGGAAATCCTCATAATCTTCCAGTAATTCTTTAATTGACCCTTTGGCGATGCCTAAAAACTTAATGTATGTTTCCAAACTCTGTAATTCATATCCCTCAACTATATTTTGTTTCCCTGACCGAGCTGCTTGTATCATCTGGTCTCTCTGTCGTAAAAGTTCTCTCCCGGTCAGAAACCGACTACAAAATTCCACGGTAAAATCATAAATAACCGACGAATATTGATAAGTTAAAAGATATTTATAACCGGCAATTATTGGTTTTTTAGGTTCACCCATACTTCGGATAACAGCATTTCTTGTATTTCTTTCCTGACCCACACGGACACGGTTCATTTCGGCCGACTTTTTTCTGACCGGAAACAATTGATCCAACCGATTGGACTTGCCGAGACAGCGGTTGGCCAGTAATAGCTGGCATTTGACCTCGGCTTTCAAAAGCCTGGACTGGCATCAGTGGTGCTGGTCGGGCCGCCACCTGAACCCTAAAGAGCCGGCGGATAACCTCATAATCAATTCTCTCCATCAACCGCTCAAACATCGCAAAAGCTTCAGTCTTGTATTCCGCAAGAGGTTCTCTTTGACCATAACCGCGCAAACCAATCCCGTCCCGCAAATCATCAATCGCATCCAAATGGTCCATCCAGAGTCTATCAATCGTGGAAAGATAGGCAAACTTTTCTACTTCCCGCATGACTTCCGGACCTAACTTTCCTTCCCATTGCTGATACGCACTCTGAACAGCCTTTTGTAAATTTATAATAATTTCTTCTGGTTTCTTACCTTTCAGTTGAGACTTAACTGTTTCCAGGGTATTAGTTTCCGTCGGCACAATCTCGGCAAAAGTCGCCACTATCCGCTCATATTCCGGTTCGGTATAGCCTTCGGGGGCATACATCGCCACCGTATTCTCAACTTCGCTATTAATCTTGGCCAAAATCTCTTCTTTAAGACCATCACCTTTTTTCGCTTCCACCTCCAAGATTCTTTTTCTTAGCTTATAAACTATTTCTCTTTGTTTATTCATCACATCATCATATTCAACCAAGTGCTTTCGAGCATCAAAATTAAACCCTTCAACTTTAACTTGCGCTTGTTCAATTGCTTTGGAAACCATTGAGTGTTCTAGGGGTATATTTTCCGGCATCTTAAACATCGTCATCAACTTGGAAATTTGTTCGCCGCCAAAAATCCGCATTAAATCATCATCCAAAGCGACAAAAAAACGGGAGGACCCAGGGTCACCCTGCCTTCCTGCCCGACCCCGCAACTGATTATCAATTCTTCTTGACTCATGTCTCTCCGTCCCAATCACATGTAATCCCCCTAGTTTCACCACTTCCTCATGAGCCTTTTCCCATTCCCTCTTTTCTTCACCGTGAACCGTGAACCGTGAACCGTGAACCTTTTGGGGCGGTTTACCGCCCAAGATAATATCCACTCCTCTTCCTGCCATATTCGTCGCCACTGTTACCGCACCTTTTTCCCCGGCCTTAGCAATGATTAAAGCTTCTTTTTCATGCTGTTTGGCGTTTAAAACCTGATGGGGAATCCCTTTATGACTCAAGAAATCATCCAAAATTTCATTTTTCTCAATTGAAGTCGTGCCTACTAAAACCGGTTGCCCTTTTTGGTAACATTTCCCAATTTCGGCTACCACCGCCGCATACTTTGCCCGTTGAGTTTTGTAGACTACATCAGGATGGTCAACTCTTATCATCAGCTCATTGGTAGAAATCACCACCACTTCTAATTTATAAATTTTGTGAAATTCTTCAGATTCGGTTGCCGCTGTCCCTGTCATTCCTGCCAATTTTTCATACATTCGGAAATAATTCTGCAAAGAAATCGTGGCTAAAGTTCTTGATTCCTGCTGAATTTGGACTCCCTCTTTGGCTTCCACCGCCTGATGCATCCCTTCACTCCAACGTCGACCAGGCATCAACCGACCGGTAAATTCATCAACAATCACCACTTCTCCGTCCTTAACTACATAATCACGATCACGAAGATATAAAGCTTTGGCTCGCAAAGCATTTTCAATATGATGGATAGTTTCAAAATCCTTCTCATAGAGATTCTGAATTCCCAGTAGTTTTTCAACTTTTTTAATTCCATGCTCGGTTAAACTTGCTGTTTTTGTTTTTTCATCAAGAGTAAAATCAGTCTCGGCAGAAAGGTTTCCTATTAATTTGGCAAAATCATAGTATTTTTTGGTCGGTTCCACATCAGGCGCAGAGATAATCAAAGGAGTTCTGGCTTCATCAATCAAAACCGAATCAACTTCATCAACAATAGCAAAATGGTAACCCCGCTGTCTTAACTCCGCTAAAGAACCCACCATATTATCCCGCAAATAATCAAATCCAAACTCATTGTTAGTCCCGTAAGTAACATCAGCCTGGTAAGCTTCCCGACGGTCTATTGGTCGAAAGTGAGCCAGTCTCTCATCAGTCGCATCTTTATCGGTAAATTCCGGGTCTAAAATAAATGATTGCTCGTGAACAATAGAGGCTACTTTTAATCCCAAAAGATGAAGAGCTCTGCCATACCATCCGGCATCCCGGCGGGCCAGATAATCATTGACCGTCACCAAATGACAACCTTTACCAGTCAAAGCATTCAAATATAAAGCAAAAGTGGCTGACAAAGTTTTCCCCTCTCCTGTTTTCTGCTCGGCAATTTTGCCTTGATGAAGGGCAATTCCTGCCATTAATTGGACATCAAAAGCCCGTTCACCCACAGTTCTTTTGATCGCCTCTCGCACTACGGCAAAAGCTTCGGGAAGAATATCATCCAAACTTTCCCCTTTCTCCAACCGTGATTTAAATTCGGCTGTTTTCCTGGCTAATTGCTCATCGGAGAACTTCACTACTTCCAATTCTAAGCTGTTAATTCTCTCGACTATCGCTCGAAGCCTCTTTAATTCTTTTTCGTTTTGGTCAAGAAAACGGTTGAGGACTTTTCTAAACATATATTTAATCTCAAATGTCAAATGTCAAAACTCGTGCCGCCGGCAAAGCCTCTGGCGACGCACGGCAAAACCACAATTCAAATCTTTAAATCCTTCTTTAGTTTTGAGCTTTGAGATTTCCTGTTTGATTATACCAAAATCTCACCTGCAGAAAACCATAAGATTACAGACTGCTTTCTTGGTCTCAACCTCTTTAAAAATTTCTTGGCATTTTTGGACAAATTTATCTGTTTGTCCCCGCTGGTCTTTAGAATAAAGTCGATTAAAAACAATTAAACCCTTCAAACCCCTTAAACCCTTTAAACTCTGTAGGAATCTCTCGCCTTGACATCCTGCTGGTATCTCTCGACCCTGATAAAGATCGACCAAAATAAGATCAAATGGCTGAATGGTTAAACGGCTAAATTGTTGATTAACAAATCTAACTGCATCAGCAATCACTATTTCCAAATTTTTAATTCTCCCCAACCCAAAATACTTTTTCCCAAAGCGAATAATCTCTGGATTAATCTCTACTCCTGTAATGTTGATATTTGATATTTGATATTTGATATTCGATATCAATATCCTTACTACATCACCGCCACCTAATCCTAAAACCAGCACTCTTTCCATCCTTGTATCCTTATATCTTTGTCTCGTTATATCGTTATATCGCCGTATCTCTCTCAATCCCTTCTCCCAAATTTCTTTAACAATTCCCCCCGATTGAGTCATTCCCCCAATCTCCAACCGCCTTTTTCCAAATTGTTCAATAACCTTTATCTCTCCGGAAATTGGAGAGTTAATTTTCTCCAAAACTTGTGGATAAAGGAAGGAAAGAATTTGTCTAAAATCCACTTTAATTAATTAAACTGTAATGGTGTGATTTATCACACCCTAAATAATTCCAACACTTAAGATGCTTGGGATGCCATAAATGGCATCACTACAAAATTACCCTTATGTTAAAATATTATACACGATGAAAACTTTTCTTACTTATTCTTTAGGTTGCCGAACCAATCAGGCAGAAATTGAGGAAATTTCCCAAAAGTTGACTAAAAAGGGTTTTACTCTCTGGTCAAAAACCCCAAAATACCCTAAATCCCCTAATGTCATTCTAATTAACACCTGTGTCGTTACCCAAAAAGCCGAACGGGAAACCAGACAAGCAATCAGAAAGTTAAAAAAGTCCTATCCAAAAGCCTTTCTGGCAGTTTTGGGCTGTGGCGTTGACGCCCACCAAAGACTGAAAATCAATCTTCCCGAAGCCGACCTTCTCATCTCCAACGAGGAGAAGCCTCAAGCTGTCAATATTATCCTCCGCGCCGTGGTTTACAAATCTGACCCATTAGTCCCATTTAACCCATTGGTCCCATTAGACAAATACTCCTCCTCCGGCCGAAAATTGATTGCCATTCAAACTAGCTGTAATCAATACTGTACTTTCTGTATCGTCCCTTACCTACGCGGAAAACTAAAAAGTAAACCAATTCACAAGATCATAAAAACATTAAAACATGAAAACAATAAAACAATAAAAGAAGTAATTTTAACTGGCATCAACTTGTCTCTTTACGGAAAAGACCTAAAACCCCCAACTACCCTAACCAAATTATTAAGAAAAACTCTTGAGGAAACCACAATTCCTCGAATCAGCCTTTCTTCCCTAACACCAGAGATAATCACCAAAGAGTTTATTAGTCTCTACCTTAAAGATTGGAAAAATGGCCATGGTCGGCCTGCTTGCCGGCAAGGCAGGCTTTCAAGATATTGGCATTTAGCCATTCAATCTGGGTCAGCAAAAATTTTAAGAAAAATGGGGAGAAAAACTGATCTTAAAACTCTAAAAAAGTTACTTTATTTAATTTCCGCCAAAGGCGGATCCGCCTCGGGCGGAAAAGTGAGAATTCCCGAGTTTGTTTTTCGGGCTGATTTTTTAGTCGGCTTTCCCGGGGAAACAGAAAAAGATTTCAAACTCACACTTCAATTGATTAAAGTGCTAAAAATCAGTTTCTCTCATGTCTTTCCTTTCTCTAAAAGACCCGGAACTACAGCTTACAAAATGATTGAGGAAGGAATCTGGCAAGATTTACCCCCGGAAGTTAAAAAGGAAAGAGTCAGGCAAGTCATCGCAAAGACGCGGAGAGTCAGAAAACAAGAGGCACGGAAATTAATTGGCAAAGTTTTACCTTGCTTGTTTTTAGACCAAAAAAAAGGCTATTGGCAAACCTTGGCAGACAACTCCTGGCCAGTCCGTGTTCCCATCAATGGAACAATGGAACAATGGAACAATGAATCAATATATCAAAAGCTAAAAGGCCAAATTCTTCCGGTCAAGATTACTAAAACAACTACTGACTATCTTTTAGGGGAAATTTTGTCCTTACTCAAATAAGGTCGCAAAACCTCCGGTATCACTACCGACCCATCCTTTTGCTGATAATTTTCCAAAATCGCCAAAGGGGTTCTGGAAGTAGCAATCGCTGTGCCGTTAAGCATATGGACAAATTCAATGTCTCCGTTTTTTCTTTTAAAGCGGATATTCAAATTTCTCGCTTGATAGTCGGTACAGTTTGAGGTTGAAGTCACTTCGCCGTATTCATTACGGCTCGGCATCCAGGCTTCAATATCAAATTTCCGCGCCGCCATCGTCCCCAAATCTCCGGTGCACATTTCCACTATCCTATACGGCAATTCTAACTGCTGATAAATTTTCTCTTCCATTGCCAAAATGTGTTGATGCCACTTATCAGATTCTTCGGGAAGACAATAAATAAACATTTCTGCCTTGGTAAACTGATGGACTCGATATAGACCTTTGGAATATTTACCATATGCTCCTGCTTCTCTTCGGAAACAATGAGAGTAACCAATGTATTTTTTTGGCAGTTGGTCTTCGGGAATTATCTCATCCGCATGTTTGCCGGCTAAAGTCACCTCGGCAGTAGCAATAAGTCCCAAATCCTCACCTTTAATTTCGTATGTTGAGGCCTCTTTTCCCTTCGGCAGGTAGCCGGTACCCAAATAATACCTTGATTTAGCCAAATCAGGAGTAATTACTGGAGTAAATCCCTCTTTTACCAATAGATCAAAAGCAAAATGAACTAAAGCCAGTTCCAAAAAAGCACCCTCGTTATACCAAAAGTAAAATTGCGAACCACTAACTTTCGCCCCAGTTTCAAAATCAAGAATATCTAAAGCTTTTCCAATTTCCAGATGATCTTTGGGGAGAAAATCAAATCTCCTTGGTTCACCCCATTTGTGTACTTCGACATTCCCCCTTTCATCTTTCCCTATAGGAACATTTAGTAAGGCAGGATTAGGAATTTTCCAAAGCACTTCCGTGAGTTTCCTATCTAATTCCTTTAGGTTCTTTTCTATCCCTTTCAGTTCGACTTTTATTTGCTTACCTTGCTTGATATCTTCCCTTCCCAATTTATTTCTCTCCGCCCGTAAAGATTCAACTTTTTGAAGAATTTCTCTTTTTCCTTGATCTAGCCTCAAAACTTCATCCACTAACTTCGGATCCCGCTGTTTGTCAGCAGTGGCCTTCTTTAACTTCTCCGGATTTTCTCGGATGAGTCTTATATCAAACATGTTCAACAATTCTACTATAATGCTAATATAATGCTAACTCTCTAGCAACCCCTTGCATGGCTGAAAGACCAAGGGACACAAAGTCTTTTAAGGAAAGAGCTAATTTTTCTTCACACAAAGCAATATCCTCCCGACGAGTACCGCGGGCGAAAGACTTTTCCTTGAAACGGTTTAAGACATTTTCAACGGTCACATCGGCCAACTTTCTACTTGGTAAAACCAGACAAGTAGCTACAATCAAACCAGTCAAAGAATCGCCGCAAAAAAGCGCCCAGTCCATTTTCGTTTTCGGCTCAACTTTAGTATTTGACCAATTGTGAGCAGCCATAGCGTAAGCTACGTTTTTCGGAATCTCATATCTCTTTTCTTTTGCCCAATGAGTAATCTGAATCCCCTGCTTTTCTGGCGGCACCTCCTCGCAATAATCTCCATCATGGAGCAATCCGGCCATCGCCCACTC
>Ga0163210_1000937_pt1 | contig 12471 bp, 13 predicted proteins | sample Kivu_220m_FD_113536 | JGI IMG/M metagenome (GOLD analysis project Ga0163210, IMG submission 113536) | Freshwater microbial communities from Lake Kivu, Western Province, Rwanda to study Microbial Dark Matter (Phase II) - Kivu_220m | ecosystem: Environmental > Aquatic > Freshwater > Lake ...
GCTCTAATCATTATATAATAATTACCCGATGCTTACCGTATTCTGGGCTGCGACAGGGCTGGTTCTGGGCTCGTTTCCCTTCTCGTACTGGATCGGCCGCATCTTCCTGCGCAAAGATATCAGACAGTTTGGAGACGGCGCTCCCGGCGCCACCAACGTCGCCCGCGCGGGTAATAAAGCTCTCTATATAATCGCCGTCCTCCTCGACGCTTTTAAAGGCTCTGTGCCCGTGTGGCTGGCGCAATTGCTCTCGGGCATCACGGGATGGGAACTGGCTGTTGTAGCCGTCTGCCCTGTGCTGGGACACGCTTTTACCCCCTTCCTACGCTTCAAAGGAGGTATGGGTGTAGCCACAACTTTCGGTGTCTGGCTGGCGTTGCTGGGCTGGCTGGGTCCCATTGTCCTGGGAGTCTGTATAGGAATTATGTTCATCTTTCAAAAAAACTGGGTCTGGAGTACAATCGGCGGGATGCTGGGATTCCTCATCTTTGTCCTCGTTATGCAATTCCCCTTCTTCCTTATCGGAGCAGGGTTGATACATACCGTGATACTCTTCATTAAACGCTATACATATTTCAAAAGCTGGCCTGAACCGCAGCCGTGGCTGGGCAGGCTGGTGAGGAAATCGTCATGATCGGCGACCCCCTGCTGCTACCGAATATGCTGATCATCCTGTTTATCTTCATACTGCTCGTTATAGCCGTTATCAATATGATCAGTCTGCGCAACCTGTGCGATTATAAGAAGCTCAGGGCTTACCCCCGCATTTCCGTGCTGGTGCCGGCCAGAAACGAGGAGGACAACATAGGTACCTGCGTAAAATCACTGCTGGCTCAGGACTATCCCGATTTTCAGGTGATGGTGCTGGACGACAATTCCACCGACCGCACCGGTGCAATACTTGCCTCCCTGACCGTCGAAAATAATCGCCTGCAGGTAATTAAAGGCAAACCCCTTCCGCCGGACTGGCTGGGCAAGCACTGGGCCTGCCACCAGCTTTACGAGCAGTCCGATGGCGAATTTATCATGTTCACGGACGCAGATACCGTACATACGCCCGATACCCTGCGCTGCGCGGCATCCGTTATGACCGAGGACAATGCCGATATGATGTCCATCATTCCCAGGCATCTGCTGGGCAGCTGGGCGGAGAAACTGATCATGCCGTTCTTTGCGCTGGGTGTTTTGGCCGCTGTGCCGATTCACGATACGTTCAGGCCCAAGAAACAGATGATACTCTCGTCCAGCGGAAAACTGATGATGTTCCGGCGCACGGCTTACCGTTCCGCGGGCGGCTTTGAAGCCATCCGGCAAAACGTGCTCGATGACCTGGAGCTGCCCAGGCAAATCATGGCGGCAGGTGGGCGCTACCGCCTGCTTGACGGGACCCATAACGTCTCCTGCCGTATGTATCGGAACTTCAAGGAGGTCTACGAGGGTCTCACCAAGAACATGTTTGCTTCTTTTGGTTACAATGTACCGCTGTTTATTATATCGTGGCTCTGGATTATCTTCGTCACGTGGGAGCCTATCATCGTGCTGGCAATCTATAAAATACCGGATTACCCTCCGACATTGGAGCTCGGTCTGGCAGTCATCGCCATCATTGCCATCCTGCTGCTGTGGTTTATTTATTACCAGCGCTTTAAGCTGCCGGTTTACTATATATTGCTCTACCCGGTAAGCGTTGTCCTGATGGCGGCGATCTCAACCTCGTCCATGATTCTGACCCTGTCCGGACGGGCAACCTGGAAAGACCGGAAAATGCCCAGCCGCAAGATGTATTGATATACTTTAGATTAACCTGATCTGCCATGATTGATGGAGTAGCAATGACTGTACTGTTATGGACGCTAGGTGGCTTCCTGGTGGGCTCCATTCCGTTCGCCCTCATCGTCGGCAAGCTTCTTTTCAAAATCGACATCCGTAACTGGGGGGATGGCAACCCGGGGGCAACAAACCTGTGGAAAGCCCGGGGGTTCGGCTGGGGCGTGTTTGCTTTCCTTTTTGATTTTTTCAAAGGGGCATTTCCGGCATGGTTCTGCTTCTATTCACTGCACATCACGGATTGGGAAATCGTCCCCATCTGCCTGGCGCCAATAGCCGGGCATGCATTCTCACCGTTCCTGCGCTTCAACGGCGGCAAAGCGCTGGCCACAACTTACGGCGTGTGGACAGGGCTCACTATCTGGGAGGCGCCGCTGCTGATCATTGTCTCGGTGTATTTCTTCTCAATTTTTCAAAAGGTGCATTCGTGGATCCAGATGCTGGTAATGTCATCTTTGCTGGTTTATATTTTAATCCGCTTCCAGGACCAGTCATTTCTATACTCCTTCCTGGCGATCTGGCTGGGCAACCTTATCATCGTTATTGCCAAACATTTTGCTGAGCTAAAATGCTGGCCGCAATGGCAGCCGTGGATTCTAAAGCTCTGGAAAAAGAACCCTTGATAATTCTTGCTTTGCTGCTGGTTTCGATTGCCCTTTTCCTGACATTCCTGTTGATCATTGCCATCAGTAACCTTTTCGTTCTGCGAAGTCTTGGCAGCTACAGCAGTTCCGTCAGGCAGCCTTCCGTCTCTATACTCATTCCGGCGCGCAATGAAGAGGAGGTCATCGGCCGCTGCGTACAATCGCTGCTGTCACAGGATTACCCGAATTTCGAAGTGAGGGTGCTCGATGATGATTCCAGTGACGGCACCTGGACCGTATTGCAAAACCTGGCAATAGATGATTGTCGCTTGAAAATAGCTAAGGGAAAGCCGCTGCCCGGGGGATGGCTGGGCAAGCTCTGGGCCTGCCACCAGTTGTCGCTTCAGGCTGAAGGTGAGATGCTGCTCTTCACCGATGCTGACACCGCCCACAAACCCTCAACGATCAGAAATGCCGTGGCAGCTATGGAAGCGGAGGATACCGACCTGATCACCACGCTGCCACAGCAGATTATGGGATCGTTTATGGAAAACCTGATTATGCCTTTCAGCTACTGGGTCATCATGTGCTTTTTGCCACTCGTAGTAGCCTACGCGACTCAAAATACGCTGTTTTCGGCTGCTACCGGTCAGTTCATGTTATTCCGCAGGTCCGCCTACGAAAAAATAGGCGGCTTCGAAGCCATCAAGGAGAAAGTAGTCGACGATGTGGAGTTATGCAAAAGGATACGCTCGCATGGCCTGCGCTGGAGGCTGATGGACGGTCATGATAGTTACAGCGTAAGGCAGTACTCCAGTGGCAGGGAACTGGTTGAAGGGCATACCAAGAATCTTTTTGCCGAGTTTAATAATAATGCGCTGACCCTGACTCTTATCTGGTTGTGGATATTGTTGGTCTTCCTTGCGCCTGTTGCAGGTTTGATCACAGGCATAATTATTGAGGGGGCTGCGGGCAGCGTTTTCTGGCTTTCCTTTGCCTGCGTACTTATGTCTCTGGTTACCTGGATTATTGTCTGTTTCCGCTTCCGTTTCCCGCTCTACCTTCCCCTGTTTTACCCGTTCAGCGTTCTTATCATGGCACTGCTGTCGTTCAGCTCAATGATACTGAACTTCGGTAAGAAAGCTACCTGGAAGGGGCGGGTACTGCCCGGATCATAATTGAAAAACCCGCAGGAGCCCACCTTAAAGTGCGTCCACTGTTGTACGCCGGGAAATGAGATTTTTAGGCGTAGCTGGTATATTATATAAGGTCAATTGCAGCAAGATCTTCTTTTTGACATCCTGTCCTATACTCAGACAGTAATTATACTCGTTCTGACATGGTTCCTCATCGTTTCACTGACCAATTTAAGGTACCTGCGTCGCCTGCATAGCTATCCGGCGGCCAAAATTTTCCCCCGTTTCTCCGTGCTCGTACCCGCACGCAATGAAGAGGACAATATCGGCAAATGCGTTAGCTCTCTGCTGGCTCAGGACTATCCGGATTTCCAGGTCATAGTGCTGGATGATAACTCCACGGATCGTACCTGGGAGATACTTCAGGAGATCGCTGTAAAAGATAAAAGGCTTACCGTATTGAAAGGCAAGCCCTTGCCCGCCGACTGGTTGGGCAAGCACTGGGCCTGCCATCAGCTTGCACAGGCATCGGATGGAGAGCTGCTGCTTTTCGTTGACGCCGATACCTGGAGCCAGCCCGGCATGTTGCGTTGCGCAGTGGCGGCCCTGGTGGGAGAGGACGCCGCACTAGTCTCAGCCCTGCCCAGGCAAGTCATAGGATCATGGTCGGAAATATTGAGCATACCGGCCTTTTACCTCGGCATGCTCAGCGGAGTGCCGCTGGGGCTCACCCGGCTGCAGCGTAATCCCCTGCTTTTCTCCGTGCTGGGACAGTTTCTCATGTTCAAGAGATCGACGTATGAAGCAGTGGGCGGATACGCCTCCGTCAGGCAAAATATCGTGGATGACATAGCCATCGGCAGAAAGGTGCATTCCATGGGGATGGCATACAGGCTCCTGGACGGCAACGGCCAGATATCATGCCGCATGTATCGCAATTTCGACCAGGTATGGAAAGGGTTGACCAAGAGCACCTTCGCTTCATTCAACTTCGATCCCTTTTTTCTCATATTTATGTGGACAGTCGTCCTGGCCATATTCGTGGAGCCCTGGATTATGCTGGGCTTCGGACTGGCGCAACCTGCTCTGCCTTTTGAAATCACTGCTCAGGCCACCATGGCGGTATTCCTTTCGCTGCTGCTGTTTACTGTAAGCAACCACCGTTTCCAATTTCCGCTGTACTATGTTTTTCTTAGCCCCGTAAGCGCGCTGTTTATGACAGCCGTAGCCCTGGCATCGATGGTACTCACCATGCAGGGTAAAGCGAGATGGAAGGACCGCAATATGCCTAAAACCGTACGGCCCTGACCTGCCGCATTATGCTGTCATTGTTCCTTGACGGTGGCGTAAATCGATTTATAAGCCTCGTCGAACCTTCTGCCCATATCCTTGATGGAGTCCGTCAGCGGTATGGCGCCGCCCACCCTGCTTTTAAGTACCCACTCCCAGGCAAGGTCGATGATCTTTAATTGAACCTCTGGTGACAGCATGTATACTCTCCTCCTCGAGTGTTATTCCCCGGATATCTCCTATTGTATATCAAACCGCACGGCCTTATGTGCCTTCCCTTGAGCGATGCTATAATGCAAACCGTTATGAACTATACACAGGCGGAGAAATTCCTCATCGGCCTCACCGACTATGAAATTTCATCGGCCGTTCTTTATAACGCAGGCAACTACGATTTAAGGAGGATGGAGCTTCTGCTGGAATCGGTTGGTAATCCGCACCGGGGCCGGAGGACCGTCCATATCACAGGCACCAAGGGCAAAGGAAGCACTGCCGCGATGATATCAAGCGTGCTTACGGCAGCAAAATACAGGACGGGGCTTTTCACATCGCCGCACCTTCACTCATGGAGGGAACGAATCACCTTAAACGGCAGGTGTATAACAAAGAGGAATTTCGCCGGTATTGCCGGCTCGCTCGAGCCGCTGGTCCGCTCCATAAACTCTGAAGCCCGGTTCGGCAAATTGACCACATTCGAGGTTTTAACCGCCATGGCCTTTCTCTATTTCGCTGTGAAGAATGCCACTTACCAGGTGATTGAAGTGGGGATGGGAGGCAGGCTGGATGCCACCAACGTCGTAAACCCCGATGTCTGCATCATCACGTCCATCAGCCTGGACCATACACAGATCCTGGGCGAGACGCTGGGGCAGATTACCTCTGAGAAAGCTGGGATTATCAAACCGGGATGCACTGTCATCAGCGCCCCGCAGGCAAGGGACGTCGAAGCAGTGATCGAGCAAAAATGCCGTGAGTCAAAAGCGCCGTTAATTCAAGCCGGAAAAGATATAACCTGGCAGAGAACCGGCGGCGGCCCCTGGGGACAAACGTTCGTGCTATCCGGCGTAGCCGGAGATTATGATCTGAGCATCCCGCTGCTTGGGGAATACCAGCTGGAAAACGCAGCCCTTGCGGTATCAGCCCTGAAAACACTGGCACAAAGGGGGGCGGATATTAATGATACTGATATTGCAAAGGGGCTGAGAAACGTAAAATGGCCCGCCCGGTTTCAAATATTAAAGAGTTCTCCCCTGGTCATAGCGGACGGCGCGCATAACCCGTATTCCATAAAACTGGTGGTTCAATCTATCGGCAAATTTTTCAGCTACCAAAAGGCCGTTGTCATCTTCGGATCTTCGGCGGATAAGGATATTCGGGGCATGGCTCAGGAGCTGTCCGGCTTTGCACACCGCATTATCCTGACGCAAACGCATCACCCTAGGGCAGCTACTGCAGGTCACCTGGAGTGGATTTTTAAAGAAGCCGGAGTGCCGGCCACTAAAGAGCCCGACCCGGATAAAGCTGTTGTAGACGCACTATCGAAAGCTGACAAAGAAGACCTCATCTTGATAACGGGTTCGCTGTTTCTGTCTGCTGAGGCTGGGACGATATTGCTGAAAAGGGTAGATACAGATATAAGGCACCGTCCGGCGGCGGCGTCCGATAATAAACCTGCTGCTTAATCTCGAACAGCGATATCGGGCTGTTCGGGTAGCATTCTGGCAAGCAGTCGCTGCAGAGTCATGACATGAACACATTCTCCCCACTGTGAGAAAAAGTGGCAGTTGCAGTGCCATTTTCCCTCGGCCAAGCCGAGAACGTGGTCGTCGTTTTCACCACGGAAAACAGCTGAGAAAGAGGAGATTGAGATGCGTTCCGGTTCTTCTGCATAGCGTTTGGCTTTTTCGATTTTGCCGATGAGGCTTGACTGCATGGCTCCCTCCCGCTAAAAGTATATAACCGGTTTTTCGAAATGTCCATCCACATTTAGACTACGTTGGCCACGAAAAATGTGGCTCGGCTTATATGAAGATTCTGCCTATCCATTAACATATCGCGCTTTCGCTTCAATCAAATATATTTGTTACAATTTAATATCCGGATAAGAGTATGCAGGATCGTCTTTTCAGCGCCCTCAAAGGGCATAACGCGGACTACATTGAAATCCGTCTCGAAGAAAGCAACTCGACACGTTTAATTTACAGGGGTGAGCGGCTGGAGGAAGCCGGACGCACCGCGGCTATCGGCGGCAATGTCAGGGCGCTGGTAAAGGGTGGCTGGGGTTTTATTAGCTTCAATAACCTGGAAAATTTATCGCAAAAAGTTGCCCTGGCTATAGAGCAGGCCACATATGTGGGCAAGGAAGAAAGCAAATTCAGCCCCTCGGCACCGGTTACGGACAGAGTCGACGCTGAATTCGGGAAAAATCCGCTCGATATTTCCCTGGCTGAGAAAAAAGCCCTCCTGGACGAATACAACAGCATTATGCTGGGCGCTCCGCAGATAACCACGACCAGTATCGGTTATGCCGACGGTAAGAAAAAAGTCTCCTTTGCCAATTCTGAAGGAACCTATATCGAACAGAGCCGCATCGACCTGACTTTGAGATTAACCGCCATTGCCGGCAAGGATGGCGAAGTTCAGCAGGTTGGCTTGAGCACAGGCAGCAAAGGCGATTTCTCAGCCATCGAGAAGTTGCATGCCAGGGTCAGGGACATCGCTGATCGAGCAGCGGCGCTGCTGACCGCGCCGCAGGTAAAAGGAGGCCCTTATACCGTGGTACTCGATCCGGTGCTTGCCGGTGTCTTTGTTCACGAGGCATTCGGGCATCTCTCCGAAGCCGATCACATCTACGAGAATCCGCAGCTTCGTGAAATGATGGTACTGGGACGGCGCTTCGGAGGCAGGCATCTTGATATAGTAGACGGCGCTGCTGTTCCGGGATTCCGGGGCAGTTTTAAATACGACGATGAAGGTGTCCCCGCCACTAAAACCTACCTCATTAAAGAAGGCGTGTTAACTAGCAGGTTACACTCCAGGGAAACTGCGGCCAAAATGGGAGAGCCGATAACCGGGAATGCCCGGGCGATCAGCTACCTGTTTCCTCCCATCGTACGCATGACCAATACATATATAGAACCGGGTACCATTAACTTTGCAGACATGATCAGCGATATTAAGGAAGGTGTATACGCTAAAGACTGGTATGGTGGAACTACCAGCCTGGAGATGTTCACCTTTTCCGCCGGGGAAGCTTATATGATACGCAACGGTAAAATAGAGGAACTTGTGCGTCCCGTTGTTCTCACCGGCAATGTCTTTGCCACGCTGGAAAATATAGACGCTATAGGTAATGATCTTGATATGAACCAGGGCGGCGGCTGCGGCAAGGCAGGGCAGTCGCCCTTGCCCGTATCCAACGGCAGCCCGCATATACGCATCAGGAACTGTCTGGTGGGGGGGAAATAGGTGGAAGAGATACTGGCCAGGGCTAAAAAAGCTGCGGATAAAGCCGAGGTCTTCCAGGTGATATCACACAGGACGCCGGTCCATTTCGAAGCCAACCGCCTCAAACAGATACAGACCAAAGAGACCGTGGGCACAGCCCTGCGCCTGGTAAAAAACGGCAGGCTGGGCTTTGCGCAAGTAGGCGGTATAGTCAAGGCCGGCGAATTAATCGATATGGCACTGGAGACCAGCAGCTTCGGTGCAGAAGTTAATTTCGATTTCCCGGCGGGGCAGTCATACCGGGAGATTGAAATATACGACCCTGCGGTGGAAAAAGTCAGCATCGGGGAGATGATTGAACTGGGGCAAAAGCTCGTGGATGCCGTTGCCGGCAGTACACCTGGAATTCAATGCGAAGCCACGGTTTCACGAAGTATAACCACCTGCAAGATTGCCAATACACAGGGAGGCCATGCGCATTATACAAAGAGCAGTTACAGCATCAGCGTTGAAGGAATGCTGGTCAGGGACGGGGATCTTCTTTTCGTCGGCGACAGCCGCAGTTCCTGCCGGCCCATCACCGACCATCAACTGGTTACTGTTGAGGTACTCAAACAGCTGGAGAACGCCAGAAGGAATGCTGCTATAACATCCGGTGTGTTCCCCGTAATCTTTACGCCCCTGGGCATAGCGGGTGCGCTCCTGTCACCTCTCATCTCAGCGTTTAACGGCAAGACAGTCTTCGACGGGGCTTCTCCTTTAAAAGACAAAAAAGGCACCAGAGTTTTTGACGAGAGGTTTTCATTGACGGACGATCCCACCATATCATATCAGCCGGGCAGCGCGCCTTTTGATGACGAGGGAGTGGCTACGCGCAGCAACGTACTGATAGGTAACGGTGTTGTTAATCAATTTTACTATGATCTACGTACGGCAGCCCTGGCCGGCACAGTGAGCACAGGAAACGGCAACCGCAGCGGCGGCTTGCCTTCGCCCTCGCCTCATGCGCTTGTTATTGATAATGGCCCGGTCGCTCCGCAGGATATGATCAAGGGTATCAAGCAGGGGTTGGTCATCGAGCAATTGATGGGAGCCGAGCAGGGCAACATTCTCAACGGGGATTTTAGCGGTAATGTCCTCCTCGGGTATAAAATAGAAAATGGGGAAATAGCCGGGCGTGTAAAAGATACCATGGTGTTCGGCAACATCTATCAGCTACTAGGCAAACTGGAAGCGCTGGGCAACGATTCCCGGTGGATAGCAGGGTATGCCAGAACACCGAGTATCTATTTGCCTGGTATCTCGGTGAGCGCGAAATCGGGTTAGTATGAAAAACGTCGTTAATTTCCATAAGGAGCCGCGTCCCAAAGCAAGCGAGCTCATAGCCGCCTGGCCCGGGATCGGCAATCTATCGCTTATCGTTACCCGCTATCTGCGGGAGAAGCTGGAAGCTGAGGAGATAGGGGAAATCGAGCCTTCGGCTTTTTACGATCCTATCGGCGTAATGGTCAAAGACAATGTCGTCGAAGCCCCTCAGTTTCCGGAAGGTAAGTTCTACTACTGGCATAATACCAACGGCAAAAGGGACCTTCTCTTCTTTATCAGTGACGAACAACCCACTTACAAAGGCTATGATCTGGCGAATTTTATCCTTGATATAGCCAAGAAATTCAGGGTTAAGCGGATTTATACGTTTGCAGCAGCGATCGCCAAGATACATCATACCGAGCAGCCCAAGGTGTGGGGAGTTGCGACCAGGCCGGACATGGTCGATTTCCTGAAAAAGTTCGATGTCATCCTGCGTGGCCGTCTGCAAATCGCAGGATTAAACGGGCTGCTGTTAGGTGTGGCGAAAGAGAGAGGGCTTGAGGGAATCTGCCTGCTGGGCGAAGTACCCTCGTATACAACCAGGATACCCAATCCCAAGGCGTCCCTCGAAGTGATTAAAGTCATGCTGAAGGTCCTCAATCTTGAGATAGATCTCACTGAACTGACCAGGATTGCCGAGGAATCCGATCAACAAATGAAAAGATTGGCGGCGCAGGCAATGGGTGAGTATATTGACCGCTATACCAGGCCCGTCTGGCCGCCTGAAGAAGAGTTCGAGGAAGAGGAGGAAGAAGACGAGGACGAGGAAGATTGATGGAAAAAGATTCAACGAATGTAAAGGATGTTATAGATAAAGCGCTGGATTCCCGGAACAGGCTGCTTAGCTCAGACCTGGCCGGATTTTCCGGCATGAGCGCCGATGGCTTAAATTATTTCATAAATCGCTGGCGCAATGCGGAGGTGGAACGCCGCATACAGGTAATTTCCGGATTGATTAACCTGAGCGAGGAAGATTTCACCCTGGATTTCAGCGGTATCTTCAAACTATGCCTGCAGGACCCCGAAGAGACGGTACGGGTTAAATCGATTGAAGGCCTGGAGCTTGAGGATAAATATACTTATGTCGCGCCCCTCATCAAAATTCTCAAAACCGATGAATCAGAGCAGGTCAAGTTTGCTGCAATCCGGGCTCTGGGCAAATTTGCCTTGTTAGCGGAGCAGGGTGAATTTTCCGAAATAATCGCCCAGGATATTTTTACATCGCTGCTATCGATACTGGAGAACACCAAAGAGTTAATGACCATTCGCAGGCAGGCGCTTGAATCTATTGCGCCGTTTCATGACGAACTTATCGCCAGCTACATCGAGGATTTCTACTACAGTGAAGATCCTGAAGTTAAAGTCAGCGCTATAATTTCTATGGGGCGAAATTGCGATGGTCGCTGGCTGGAATTTTTAATCGACGAGATGCAAAGCGAAGTTGCCCAACTCAGGTTCGAATCAGCCCAGGCCAGCGGTGAAATCGATGATGAAGAACTGGTACCCTATCTGATAGATTTACTGCACGATAGTGAGAGCCAGGTCCGGGAAGCGGCTATACGCTCCCTGGGGAAAATTGGGGGTTCCAAAGCCAAAACCACGCTTCAGGACTTGATCAATGATCCCGATTCCTTGATCAAGGAAGAAGCTCAATATGCTTTGAGAGAGTTGTTAGCTTGCGAAGACCCACTGTCTTTGAATCCATAGACAAACAGCCCACGCTTACCGGCAGGCAGGTAAGATTACGCGCGCGGCGTATGGGAGACGCGCCGGATGAATACCGCTGGCGGACAGACGAGGAGTTGTGCCGGCTCGATGCCACTGCGCCCTTCATCGGCACATACGATGATTTTTACCAGCGCTTCTCCATCGAGATCGAGTATCCGGGATTGACCTACAGTTTTGCAGTGGAGACCATGGACGGCGAGCATATAGGCGATTGCAGCCTGTTTCACATCGATTATTTAAGCGATAATGCAGAGATGGGAATTATGATCGGCGAGAGAAATTACTGGGACCGGAATTACGGTACGGATGCGATTCTCACTTTTCTTACCCATGTCTTCCTTATCTCCGATTTAAACATGGTCCTGCTGAGAACGCTGGATTGGAACACACGTGCACAGGAATGCTTCAGAAAGTGCGGATTCGAGTACTGCGGTAAATTAATCAAAGAAGAACACACCTTCATCATAATGGGGATAACCCGGACAAAAGTGATGCAAACCGGTTAATGGACAAAAATCGGCTTGTCATCCGTGATTATTCTGCGGGCACGGCTGATCTTATAACGTAGCATTTTGGACAGTGAAAACAGGGCGTAGTGGCTTATCCCGTCATAATGTTTCAAATTTCCGGTTATTCTTTCTTTTATCCTTTTATCGATCTGGTCAGCCGTCAGCTTCAGCGGATCCAGGGAATCGGAAGCAGTGTGGTATCCCCAGAGATCGACAAACGAAGGTACGAATACCTGGTACGGCCGTACAATTTTGAATATGCTTTTCAGCGTGTGGTTGATGGCCGCAAAATTCTCCAGGTTGATCCAACCTGATTGCCCCGATTGAACGGTCATGATACCGCCTGGTTTAAGCCTGTTTTTAACCAGCCGGTAGAACTCCTGCGTATACAGCAGCCTCGCCGGACCTTCCTCAACCGGATCGGCGAGGTCGATTATGGCAACATCGAAACGGTCTTCGGTTTCCCGTATGTACTTTCTGGCGTCGTCGTAATGGATATGGGCGCGTTTGTCATTAAACGCGCCTGCGTGAAAAGTCGGCAGGTGCTTGCGGCAAAGATCGACAACCTCCCTGTCTATATCC
>Ga0163210_1000940_pt1 | contig 12462 bp, 8 predicted proteins | sample Kivu_220m_FD_113536 | JGI IMG/M metagenome (GOLD analysis project Ga0163210, IMG submission 113536) | Freshwater microbial communities from Lake Kivu, Western Province, Rwanda to study Microbial Dark Matter (Phase II) - Kivu_220m | ecosystem: Environmental > Aquatic > Freshwater > Lake ...
CCGATTTTACCGGAGCCATTCGTTATCCCGAGAGTACCCGGGAGGAGGTTATTTTATAGTGTAAAATTAACAAACTAAAATAAAAAAGTATATTCAAAACCAATCCCTAATAACTTTTTATCCCCGTTTGATTTTAGGATTTATTAACTTTAATATTTAAGTCTTGATTTTTGTTTTCTGTCATCTCAATGAAGCACGATTTTTATTTACAGGGTCTCGCCTCATAACTGATATGGTGTCCTCGTAATTTCCAAGAAAACTCAAGTTTCAGTAATTGAGCAAAATGATAATCCCGTAAGCAGGTCATTTCTTTACTAATTTTAGCCAATAACGTTTGGCGTGCTTCCAATATCAAATTTCTCAACTTGTTTAATAAAATTATTTTTACAATACGTTTCCTTTTTCTTGTGTGCTAATCCATTTGTAATTAGACAGTTTCCTTTTAAGTCTTTGTAATTATCAAAATTTATCGGTTCAGTGTTCGCATTCTCAACTTTAAGATCTCTGACTATCGTTGCGAATTGTTCAATTATTGGTTTTGTTAGTTTTTTCGAAGGATTTAATTTATATTTTGCATCCATAATCATTAAAACATCATTATAATTTGGATTATCATTAGCATCAGATTTTTGGAATGATATATCAGGAGCATCAGTATCGGAGACTTTGCCATTATGTTTAATTATTTTTGTTCCTGCACATACTTGAAATAATTTATTATTACTATTTTTATCAAGCAAAAGAAATTTAGAATAACCTTCCTTTTTGGCTGGTTTTGTCGGAAATCCTTTATTTCCCTTATCATATTTAATTTTATAATGAGTCTTCAAATCTTTAAGAATCTTTAAATAACAGTAAAATTCGTAAATGTAATCATCTTCACTATCGTTATTAGTATGTCCAAAAGGCTCATTTCTATCATACCATTTACTTTCAAAGTGCAGTTTTTCACTTAATTTATGAATTTGCTTTAGCAATTCTGATTTATGGCTCATAATTTTATTGGTAAAGGTAAATTTTGGGAAAATTCAGATTCATTGTAATAATCCGAATAATTATCTTTAAATTTATTAATAAGATCTTTTTCTTTTTCAGAAATCTCGTTTTCTTTAATTATTTTTATTTGCTGAGAAATATTTTTAAAAGAATCATCATCTATAAAATGAAATTTTATTGATTTAAAATCTTCATTACCTATTTCGTTTAACATACTCCATGATTCTAATAAATAATCACTTAAATCTAAAATATTTGATTTTATATAATCAGAAAAATAATTCCCAATTTTAATATAATCATAATTTGAAAATATTAAATCGCCTTCATCTTTAATAATAGAACTGATAAAATTCAACTTGTGTTCACGTGGTAATACGTTAAAAAGTATCCCAAAGAAGGATCTTGGAATATTTATCTTTTTATTGATTATTGTATCAAAATCATTATCTTTTATTAATCGATATGATTGTTGAAAATGCACATATGGATTTTTAAAATTTTTTATTATTTCTAAACTATAGTAATAATCTTCTAATAAATTATCTTCATTCAATAATCCTTTAATTTCTAATATTAAATCATGAACAAATTTCTTTTCTCCATATTTTATCGCTGCATTATTGCTTTCTTTTGATATTATTTTACCATAATACGTAAAAGTTAATCTACCAGAAGAATCTTTTTCTAATATTATGAATTTATCACCCTCGCTTAGACTAATTTTTTCGTATTTATTCTTAAATCGAAAATTTAATTTCCAATCATTAATTTTTCCAAAATGGATTTTATTTTGATTTTCAATATTAAAAATGACATTTCTTTTCATTATTATGGTATAAATTATATTATAAACTAATTTTTTTTGAATCTTCAGATATTTAAATTCTTTACGCTGCCTCTGTCCATATATCCGCTAGCATTTCGGCCTGCTTTAAGACAGTGATAACGGCTTTTTCCTGCTTATCCGGAGGATATCCATATTTTCTTAAAATCCGCTTTACTATCACTCTCATTTTTGCTTTTACATTATCTTTCATAGTCCAGTCTATTGTGGTGCTTGCTTTTACTTTATCAACTAATTCATGAGCAATTGCTTTAAGAATTTCATCTCCTAATATTTTTACGGCACTGTCATTTACCTCAAGAGCATCATAAAAAGCAAGTTCATCCTCATTTAGACCAAGCTCTTCACCTCTTATGTTTGCTTCTTTAATTTGTTTTGCTAATCTGATTAATTCCTCAATAATTTCAGTAGCAGTTAATAAGTTATTCTGATATTTCCGGACGGCATCTAATAGCATTTCAGAAAATGATTTCCCTTGAATTAAATTTCTTCTACTCTTTAATGATATTTCATCAGCTAATAATTTCCTTAACAATTCAATTGCAATGTTTTTTCTTTTCATATTCCTAATTTCTTCAAGAAATTCCTCAGATAATATCGAGATATCAGGTTTTTTTATCCCTGCCGCATCATATATATCAATTACTCCTTCTGACACAATTGCTTTATCAATTAACTGACGTATTGCTGTTTCAATTTCTTCATCTGTTTTTCCTCCTCCTGCAGGAGTAAACTTTACCAATCTCGCTTTTACTGCCTGGAAAAAAGCAACCTCATCATTAATTTCAGCAGCTTCTTTTGTGGATTTTGCCAAAGCAAAAGCACTCGATAATGCTGTCACTTCATTTAAAAATCTTTCTTTCCCTTTTTCCAAACCTAAAATAAATTCTTCTGCAGAAAGTATAATACTAAGTTTTTCTTTAATTGGTGCCTTAAAATACTTTTCATAATCGAATCCATGCATTATTCCTTTTACAATCTCATATTTCTCAAGCATTACAATGATAGCTACTTTTATATCTAGCGTTGGTTTGCCTTCCCCTCCGCTCTCTGTATATGCTGCAAGTGCCTTCTTAAGTTCGGAGGCAAATCCAATATAATCTACTATCAATCCACCCGGTTTATCTTTATAAACTCGATTCACTCTTGCTATTGCCTGCATCAGGTTATGCCCTTTCATCGGTTTATCCACATACATCGTATTCAAGCAAGGAACATCAAAACCTGTAAGCCACATATCCCTTACAATCGCAAGTTTTAATTCGTCTTTGTCATCTTTCATTCTTTCCCCTATTGCTTTCCTGCGTGGCTTATTCCTGATGTGAGGCTGCATATTTCCCGGGTCCGAAGAAGAACCGGTCATAATCACTTTTATTATTCCCTTGTCATCATCTTCATTGTGCCACCAGGGACGGAGTTTAATTATTTCATCATAAAGAGATACAGCAATTCTTCTGCTCATTGTTACAATCATTCCTTTTCCTTCAAAACTCTCCTGTCGCAATTCAAAATGATTTACAATGTCTTTCGCAACTTCTTTTAACCTGTTTTCATTACCGACTATAGCTTCAATCCGTGCCCACTTTGCCTTAGCTTTTTGCTTATCTGTCAGTTCTTTATCTTCTGTAATTTCTTCAAACTCTTCATCTATTAATTTTTTGGACTTTTCATCAAGGTTGACTTTTGCTAACCTGCTTTCATAATATATTCTGACAGTTGCTCCATCTTCCACTGCCTGCTGAATATCATAAAGATCAATATAATCACCGAAAACCGTTCTTGTGTTTTTATCAGTTAACTCAACCGGTGTTCCTGTAAACCCGATAAATGTTGCATTCGGAACTGCATCTCTAATATGCTTTGCAAATCCATATGCAATCTTAGTTCCAATTTCTTTACCTTTATTATCCTTTATGTATTGTGTCTTAGCTTGAAATCCGTATTGAGTCCTGTGGGCTTCATCCGCAATTACAATTATGTTTTTCCTTTTTGATAGCTCCGGATAAATTACTTCTTCATCATCCGGGAAAAACTTCTGAATAGTAGTAAAAATTATCCCTCCACCTGCTACTTTTAGCTTTTCTTTTAAATCATTTCTATCTTCTGCCTGAACAGGGTCCTGTCTTAATAATTGCCTGCATCCTGCGAATGTATCAAATAATTGGTCATCGAGATCATTTCTGTCCGTTATCACCACAATTGTCGGATTATCCATCTCGAGAACAAGTTTCCCCGAATAAAAAACCATTGTAAGAGATTTTCCACTACCCTGCGTATGCCAGACAACACCACCCTTTCTATTACCATTAATTCCCGAAGATTCTTTTGTAGATTCAACAGATTTTTTGACTGCATAATATTGATGATAACCCGCAAGTTTCTTTTCGTTTTGGACTATTGTCAACTTTGTTTTCGGGTCTTCTTTTTTGGTCTTTTCAAAGACAATAAAATGCTTTATTAAATCAAATAGAACTTGTTTGTTTAACATCCCACGAATTAAAGTAATCATTTGGCTGACGAGATGTGATGCTTCTTTTTCTCCTTCAACTGTTTTCCAAGCCATAAACCTGCTGAATTGTGAAGTTATCGTTCCTGCCTTTGCTTCCAATCCATCCGAAGCAATTAAAAGAGCATTATAATAAAAAAGTGAAGGTATTGCAGTTTTGTAATTCTGTAGCTGTATAAACGCTTTATGAACTGTTGCATTTTCATCCGCAGGATTTTTCAACTCAATCACAACAAGAGGTAATCCATTTACGAATAATACTATGTCAGGTCTTTTATTATTATGGTTTTCTATGACTGTGAACTGGTTTACAATTAAAAAGTCATTATTATTCAAATCATTAAAATCAAATAGGTATGCTAATTCTCCCCTGATATTTCCATCGGAATTTATTTCAACATCTATACCATTAACAATATAATTATGAAATTTCTCATTCCCTTGCAATAAATCCGAAACAGAAGAAATTCTAACTATCTTTTTAAATGCATCTTCTAATGCATAGTCAGGTAATTTATCATTAATTCTTTTTAAAGCAGATTTTAACCTGTCTGCAAGAATTACTTCCTGATAATTCTCCCTCTCTGGGTTCGAACCATCATAGGCAATATCCAAACCATACTTGTAATTCCACTCAAGGTCTTCGAGTTCATCGATAGCTAAAAGCTCTATGTCGGTTTCTGTGATTTTGGGCATAACATTTAAAATTTACTAATCTTTAAATTGATATTTAAGCTCTCTCTTTCTAAACGCCTCATCCCCACCTTCCAGTATTTTTGTAATTGCAGTTCTTATTTCAGAATTTTCAATAGCCCCAGATAGATTATGGTCAATTTTTTCATCTTTGTAATTAGCAACTATAATTTGTTCTGCGTCTCCATTGACAACCAAATTTGCATCATGAGTAATAATTATTAACTGCCTCTTTTCTTTTACATCTCTTATTGTTTTTACAAGATCTTTATAAATAAAATCATTATCGAGGTGATCTTCAGGTTGATCTATTAAGATTGGACATTCATTTCCGCTTGATAAATAGAATTTTAGTAATATGGTTCCTTTTTGACCTAAAGATAATTGATTTATAGATTTATACAAATTCTCTTCAACTTCATATGAAATATTAGTCTCAAGTAAGTTATAATCTGAATAGACAATTGAATCAATTACATTAATATTGAAATCTAAGAAAACTTTTTGATTCTCTTCTTCTGCAACAAATTCTTTATACCATTTTATAGTATCAAATTTGGAATCGTCAATTATTTTTAACCAATTTTTTTTAAAATATGAGATATTCTTAGATCTTCTGCCATCTGTTAATTTAAACAAATTTGATACTAATTCATTTATTTGAAAGATTTTTTTCGCTTCCATTTTAATTCCTTTTAAAACATCTTTGTTGGTAGAATTAAATTCCGTAATTGCTTCAGAATATTTATTTTCATAATCTTGAAATAGTTGATGCAAAGAATTTAACGTTAATTCACGAAAATTTTCTTTCTCTTTTAATAAAGATTTAAGTTTTCCAAGTTCTTTAAGTGCTGTATTTATTTCTGAAAGTTTATTTCTCTGTGAAGTTAAATAGGAAACTGAAACTTCCGTTATCCCTTTTAGTTTCTCATTCACTTTGCTAAGTGCTTCTTCATATTCACTAAGAATCTTCTTTTTATCAATACTTTCAATAAATATTTTTATTTTATTCTTAAATGTAGATAAATCTAATGTTAATTCTTCTATACCAGGATTTAGTATTTTAGCTATTTTATTAGCCCTTAATAATAAAGTATTTATATCATCTTCAAATTTTTTAATTAATACATATATTTTTCCATATATTTCAAAATCTTTATCAATTTCATCTGCGTGTGTTTCGCCAAGAAGTTCTTCTAGTTCACGAAGGTTTTCAAATTTTTCTCTTGATTGATTAAATTCATTAATTATTTCTTTTGTTTCTTTTGAGGAAAAGAGTTTTATATCGTTCTCAACCTTATTTTTATCCTCCATCAGTTTGTTTTCATCATAATTATTTATACTTTCTCGTAAACGTTCTATTTCTTTATTCACATCTATTAATCCCTGTTTTTTTTGCTGGATTTTAGATTGCAAAGAGTATATATCATTAGATAATGTTGTCTGCTTTAATATAGTATCAAACGCTATCCTATGAATCTCTTTAGCGTTATCCGCATAATATTCAATTTGATTTTGTCCTAAATATAGGAAAGGATAACTACAAACTGAAGATTTATTTTTGAGATCTGTGATGTATACATCTAAAGGATTTAAATCTTTGTCTGTAAAAGATAGTTTAATTTTAACATTGCTATTTTCTGAAGATATATAATAATCAATAAAAGATTGTTTTTGAATAAAGTAAGTTTGATTTATTAATTTATCCTCACTCAGTTTATAAGATTTATGTTGATCAAAACAATATGCTATGGACTCAAAAAGAGCTGATTTTCCAGATCCTCTACCACCTATTATACAAACCAAATCTCTATTAAATTCTAATTGTTGATTTTTAATAGGAAACTCTTTAGAATCTGAAAATTCTACATTAGTAATACAAATTTTTTTATTAATCTCATTAGGATTATTAGTTCCAATATTAACTCTTTTTTTAGGTTCGAATATAATTTGTTGTAATCCCTCAAAAGTTAAATCAGATTTAATCCAAGTAAAGCTGGTGCCGATTTTGGTTAATGAATTTGCATCTGAAGTTTTTATTTTAGCTATTGATTTTTTACCCCACTGATCTTCCTCTCCATCAAGTATTCGTTCTAAAAAATTATTGTTTCCAAGACTGTTTATCTCAACAATACCAAATGCAGGATGTAAGATAGTTTCTTTTCTATTGCTTTCCTGAAGTTCCTTCCACCATCCATCACTTCGATTAATATGAGGAAGAATAGGGATGAAGTCCCATTCTTTGTAGTGATTAAGCATTTGTAAAAGTCCGTGATTACTTGAATTTGCTGGAGAATCATTTATAAATCTCTGATTCGGTATGCATATTTTTGATAAAAAGTTTTCAATATATTCCGACCAGTTTTTTTCTCTTTTAATTGTTTTCCCATCCGTTTCGTAAACAAATTTATTATTATTTTTTGTTAACGGATTGAAAATTACTAATAAATGACATCTGTCATTTCCACCAACTTCAACACCTGGGAAAATCACCCTCTCTTTGTAAATGTTTGAAGAATCATTAGGATTTTTTTTGGAATTTAAGTAATTTAAGATTTCATCTATTCCTTCACCGGTGTTATGATTCGTTATTGCAATAACATTAATGTCAGTAAAATTAACAAAATATTCAACAAATAATTTTGCATAATCTTCATTAGATATTGTATTGTGTTTTGAATTAATAACAGATTTATCTAATCCGGTCAGTAATTTTAGCTTTGTTAATTGATTGGGATCTAAAATTGGACCATTATAATTAGTATACTTATTTGTTCCGACTTGAAGATCCCATTTCCTCCATTGTGACCCTTTTTTTGAGTTCATTTACGATTTTCTTTTGTTTAAAAAATTATAAATTTGATTTCATAAATTTTAAATACTCTTTTAAATTATTTTTATAAAACTTTTTTGCTAAGCTCGGTTGATGAGGAAGCGGGAAAAAATCTCTACCGAGTTTATTGTCTTTTACTTTGCAGCATTTAAAATTACCATTTGTTTTTCTTGTTTTTTTATCATAATCCCAATAATAGCTTACCTGAGCATCATCACCTGCGAGTAATTGTAAAACCGGTAGCCCTAAAGTGATTATTGGTATCTTCGGATAAATTGATAGTTCTTCTTTTAATAATTCAAGATTTTTATCGAGATGGCTCTTAATAACATTCATCGTCCTTTCGGGAGGTCTCGAATAAAAATATTTTAAAATATTTGTTGCATAAATATTTTCAAAATTTATTCCAAGCTCATTACAAACCTGATTCAAATAAATTTTCAATGAACCATTTTTATCAAGATTTAAGGTATATTCTATGGTTTTTCTGCTTTCAGGTAATTTTACAGTCGGGTCCTGCCCTAAAATTATCAGTTTTAGTTTATTTGTAATCCGGAAAGGCAAAACAGGAAGTAAAGACATATCAATTGGATTTTCAGGGAAATCACTATTCTTCTTTAATTCATCTCTAATTTTTAACGAGGTTACAAAAATTTCTGACGTTTTCATATAATTAATCTAATTTCACCCTAACTTCTCCACTCATCAGTTTTGGTAATAACGTATCACGGAGTTGAGTAAGAGTGCGGATTTGATTACAATTAATAAAAATTTTATCAATCCAACCTTTAGTTACCTGTTCAAATTTATCAATTTTTTCTTTGGAATGTAAAATAATCTCCAGAGATTTTATTGATTCTTGGTTAAGTCCTGGTTGAGCTGAATTAGCATTAAGTTGCTCTAATTCACTCTGCTGGAGCATGAAGTATAAATAAATTTGATTTGATTTTAAATTGGATCTTAAAATAAACACATGCTCATTAACTACACATCTTTCAAACGGAAATCCATTTGCAAACATTCCTTTTCTACCTATATAAGCACCATCTTTATATATTAAAACATCATAATTTTTTATTAGACCCCTTTTCATATTTTTGTAAAATTCTTCAGTAATATATTTTGTTTTTGAATAATCATAAAATCCTAAACCATTTATACTTTCCGCTCCAATACTTGGAATACCGGTTTTTAATTCTGGGTCAATCCCTCCTTTTGGTCTACTTCCTGATTCAATTGATTCTAAAATATCGCCCAATCTTCCTACCACCCAACTTTCTTCTGCCTCCTCCACAAACCACTGACGGAAAAGAGTTTCAGCCATTGCTTCAAGAGTTTTATTATGCCGGTGCAGTAAATCTATTTTATCATCTAAACTGCTGAGGGTGGAGACAATAGCTGTTTGCTCTTTATATTCAGGTAATTTAAGGTATAAATTTTCAAAACAGTTTTTGGGAACTCTTTGTCTTCCTGAAGTTCCTTCAAAATGATTTTCAGCAAAATCTCTTACTTCGTTCCATCTTGCTAAATAAAAGACAAAATCATTGTCTGATATACCTTTCTTCCCCCTAAAAACTAAAAACTCGGTGGATCCAAACCCAATCCTATCTTTCAATCTCTTAACTTGGCAAATTTTCCCATTTTCCAGACATGGTGTTATTCTGGCAAAAAGTGTATCCCCGTCCTGAAATTTTGTTCCACTTGAGAAAATTCTTTCTGAGTCAGGAATACAAAATTTGTTTCCATTTTGTAAGTCTTTCATTTCAACAAAGGAGTATTTATCCCTCCCTGTCAATTTTACTGATGGATTAATATCTACAAATTCTGAAAATCTATATTCTTTCCATTCAGACATTATAATTTATCACTTTATTTTTGAAAGCAGAGAAAATGCTTCAATTTCTATTTTAGAAAATGCAAACCATTTTTTGCCAAGGTCCTTCAGCGATGCACCGATATGATAAACATCCGAATTATCTATTATTATAAATCTGTCATGGGAAAGTCCAAATTCTTTAATTTCGATTTTGGGATATTGTTCGTTATGCTTTTTCAAATCCAGTTTAAGTTGTTTTGTTATAATCTTTGTATAAATTGCTGCAGAAACATTTTTATCCCTTTTAGTTAATATGTCGAGTATTGAATCATCAATATAATTATCAATCAGAATAATGGATTTTTTTGCTTTCCGGATTAAATTATTAATAAATTTATAAGCGTCAAAAACCTGTCCATCAAAAAAAATACCCTGTTCGGGTTGTATCTTATTTTTTTCAAGAGCCTTCAAAACAGATTCAACTTTTTCATCAGTTTTTAACTGTTTTATATCAAGTGCATCTAATCTCCGGAATATTTGTGCATGGGTCATAAGGAAATGTCTCATTTCAACAAAAGCATTAATAATCTGAATACTCATTTTAACTGCTGTTTTGGTGTGCAGTACTGCAGAAAGCATTGCTACTCCCTGTTCCGTGAATACAAAAGGTATATAACGTCTCCCGCCTTTATTTTTTGAGGTGCCAGTCTGGAACCTCAAAGATTCCCATTCTTTTAAGGTCAATTTAAAAATGAAATTATCCGGGAACCGCTCAATATTCCTTTTCACAGCCCTGTTCAGCATTTTTGTTTCTATTCCATAAAATTCTGCGAGATCGCTATCGAGCATAACCTGATGATTGCGTACCGTAAGTATTTTTTTCTGAATATCTTTTAAATTTATCATCTCAGACTTACTCATTAATAAATTATCTTATTAAGATTTTCAAAAATTTTTTTGTTGAGTTCATTTTCTTCAGCAATTTGCTTCTCCAATTCACTTTTCAAAGATTTAAATCTTTCTTCAAAATTGAAATCATCTTCATCATCTGGTAAACCAACATAACGTCCCGGTGTAAGCACATAGTTGAGTTTTTTAACTTCTTCTACTGTCGTGCTTTTGCAAAATCCGGGTATATCCTGATAGTTACCTTTTTTGTTCCGCCAGTTGTGATATGTATTAGAAATTAAATTTATATCTTCATCTTTAAGAATACGTGTTTTTCTGCTGATTAATTCACCAAGATTTCTTGCATCGATAAACAGGATTTCGTTTTCCCTTTTTCTGAAATATCCGTTTGCCTTGCTCCTTGACATAAACCAGAGACAAGCAGGAATTTGAGTATTAAGAAAAAGTTTTGTAGGAAGATTTACAATGCAATCAATAAGTTTTGCTCCGATTAATCCTTTTCTGATATCATATTCAGTATTAGTTTTAGTAGTCAACGAACCTTTTGACAACACAAAGCCGGCAATTCCTTTTGGTGATAAGTGATATAGGAAATGCTGTATCCATGCATAGTTTGCATTACCTGCAGGAGGAACGCCGTATTTCCATCTACCGTCTTTTGTTAAAAGTTCACCGCTCCAATCGCTGTCATTAAAAGGCGGATTTGCAAGAATAAAATCGGTTCTTAAATCAGGGTGTGCATCACGCAGGAAAGAGCCTTCATTATTCCATATCACTTGTTTACTTTCCATATGCCTTAATGCAAGATTCATTTTACAGAGCCGCCAGGTTGTCTGATTGCTTTCCTGTCCATAAATATGAATATCATCTATTTTACCCTGATGAGCTAACACAAACTTTTCGCTGTGAACAAACATACCACCAGAGCCGCAGCAAGGGTCGAATATACGACCTTTATATGGCTCGAGCATTTCTACTAAAAGTTTTACAACTGAGGAAGGGGTATAGAACTGTCCGCCCTTTTTACCTTCGGCAAGAGCAAATTCACCAAGGAAGTATTCATAAACATGACCTAACAGGTCCCGACTTTTCCCTCCAGAAGTTCCGAGTGTTAAATTGCTAAATAATTCTATAAGTCCTCCCAATGATGCAGGGTCAAGACTTGGTCTTGCATATTGTTTTGGCAAAACACCTTTAAGTAAATCCGGATTTACTTTTTCAATTTCATCCATTGCAGAATCTACGAGAACACCGATATTCGGTTTCCGTGCATTGGAAAGTAGGTAATTCCACCTTGCTTCTATCGGAACATAAAATATATTTTCTGCTTTATATTCATCAAAATCTTCAGGATCCGCTCCTTCATGAACACCTTCGGCTTTTAATAATACTTGATGATAATTTTCGAATGTATCTGAAATATATTTGAGAAATATAAGCCCCATCACTATGTGCTTATATTCAGCGGCATCCATATTCTTTCTAAGTTTATCGGCTGCCTTCCATAAAACTTTCTCAAAAGGTTCTTCTTTTACAATTTTGTTCTTAGCCAAATCAAGAAATATTAAGATTTTAAGATTATGTAATTTAAAAATTTATGAATTAAAGAACAATATCTAAATCGAGAAACAACGCGTGAGCCAGATTAACGGATACTTTTGTAAACGGGTTATTTAAAAAAACATGGTGATGTTTAGTCTTATTTGTAATTATCCATGGGTTTCAAATCGTTGAACCGGAAATCTTTAACACTCATACAGTTTGTTTTTTTATTTGCTTTGCGCACCGGTTCAAAATTACGGTATTTATTTCAAAATTAAGAGGTACGTAAATGCAACGATTTATAAAACATAATTACTACA
>Ga0163210_1000943_pt1 | contig 12452 bp, 13 predicted proteins | sample Kivu_220m_FD_113536 | JGI IMG/M metagenome (GOLD analysis project Ga0163210, IMG submission 113536) | Freshwater microbial communities from Lake Kivu, Western Province, Rwanda to study Microbial Dark Matter (Phase II) - Kivu_220m | ecosystem: Environmental > Aquatic > Freshwater > Lake ...
CATCTTCTTCGCCCGCTCCAGCCGTCTCCCAAGGTCGGGCTTCGCTTGCGCCCGGGTCTCAGCCGCCGCCGACTTCGGGATGTCGATACGCAGGTCGTACTGCGTGACCTGGGACTGCCACTTCGCGGGCACGCTCGCTGCAACCTTGGCCAGGGCTGTGCCGAACACCTGTCGCTGTGTGGTCGGCAAGTCCGTGTAGAGGTCAAGCAGGTCGAGAATGTCTTTGAATCCGGCCCGGCAGCCGCGCAGGAAGTCGGCGATGAGCCCGAGTGAAGGATAGCGTTCATCTCCCCGCTCGATTCTCCCCACCAGATTGCCGGCCTTCTTGCCGACCCGGCCCATGGCCCTTGCCAGCTCCAACTGAGTCAGCCCGGCCCTCAGCCTGAGGCCACGCAATCTCGCGCCCAACTCCGGGCTCAAGACGAACGTGTCCGTGGGCCGCTTCATGTTCCATCAATCCTACGAATTCGTAGGCCATAAGTCAAGCCAGAAAATGGCACAACTGCATGTATTAAAGACGGTTATCCAGAGATCATCAAAACATACCCCTGCCTTGGGTAGAGACTTCCCCCAGCTCTTAGGTAAGCTCTTCCCCAAGCTCCTGGGTAGGCTCCTTCCCCGACTCCTAGGTAGACTCTTCCCCGAACTCTTCGGCAGGCTCCTCCCTGAGCTCTTTGGTGAGTTCCTCCCCGAAGTCTCTGGTAAGGTCTTCCCCGGAGTCTTCGGTAGGGTCTTCCCCGGAGTCCTCAGTAGAGTCTTCCCCAGAGTCTTTGGCAGACTCTTCCCCAAGTTCTTCGGCAAGCTCCTCCCCCAACTCTTGGATAAGCTCTTCCCCAAGCTCTTTGGCGAGCTCTTCGCCCAACTCCTGGGCCAGGCCTTCGTCCGAACCGGCCAACGGCTGCGGCCCTCGGCTTGACTGCGGGCGGAAGCAGCAGATAATCGCTTGAGATGAAAGCCAAGTCCGGCCGTTGGCACCCCGTGATGCTACCCGACGACTACATCAGGAAGATGAAGCAGGACCTGGAAGAGGTTGAGGCTCAGGTTGAGGCCAAGACTCGTTACGAACCCGACCCCGACTTCTGCCCACCTGAAGACGGCAACCGGCCGGCTTGACATCCCGGCCCGAAGGCGCAACATACGTCCCGTGGCCTGACACAAACCAGCACGGGTCTACTACCGATGGCGAAGAAGACTGAGTCTTGCCCAGCCCATGATGAAGACTCAAAGCAGAGGATCACTTTCGCCCTTGACATGCCCGCAACCGACTAGTCGGGCACGGCAAGAGTCCCCAGTAGATGGCAGGCGTCCCCGATAGTCCCCAAATATGAATCCGTGACCTAGTTGGTCACGGACTGGAAGTACCTGGCGATAGCCGTATCGTAGCGGCTGGTGATGGCAAAGGCCTCGGCCGCGAGCTTCTTGCGCATCTCCGCGCTGATGCTGCCGGTCTTGGTCAGTTCGGCGATGATTGCCGCGTAGTGCTTCGGGTCGGGCACGATGGTCACGAAGGCGTGGTTCTTTGCCGCTGCGCGCAGCAGGGTCACGCCACCGATATCGATCAGTTCGACGAGTTCGTCATGCGTCGCTTCGCGGACAAGACCGTCTTCAAACGCGTAGAGGTTGCAGACCACGATGTCGATCGGCTCGACCGTGTCGTCCTTGCGCGTGGTCAGGATGCCACCGGCGATCTTCGGGTGCAGGGTCTTGACCCGGCCCCCGAGTATCTCCGGCGAGCCGGTGTAGTCGGCGATTTCAGTAACCGGGATGCCGGCTTCGCGCACTGCGACCGCCGTCTTGGATGTCGAGAGAATCTCATACCCGGCCTTGGCAAGTGCCCGGGCCAGTTCGACGATGCCGGTCTTGTCCCAGACCGAGATTATCGCGCGACGTTGTGCCACTTATGCTCCAAACTTCTTTAGCTTCATGGAATTAGCAAGCAGTAGGTTCATCAGCTTGACCGAGTCAATCCGGCCAAGTGTACCACGCCCGCAGTCTCGCTCACCGAACTCCTGGGGATTATCCGAGGGCCGCACGTACGGCGAGGCCAGGAGTACCGGCACTTCGTGCCAGGAATGCCCCCCCTTCAGGGCAGGTGTGGAGTGGTCACCGGTAATACAGAGGACGTCCGGTTTGAGCGACTGCAGTTGCGGCAGGACTTCTCTATCGAACTGCTCGATGAACTTCTGTTTGGCTTCGAAGTTGCCGTCCTCTCCCGCCTTGTCGGTCTCCTTCAGGTGCAGGAAGAAGAAGTCATGTCTGCCGTCCCAGTGCATGCGCAGAGTGGTCACTTCCGATTCCCACGTACTCCCGGTTTCAAGTACGTCCATGCCCACCAGTTTGGCCAGTCCCCGGTACATCGGGTAGGCGGCAACGCAGGCCGGAGTCAGCTTGAACCGGTCGCGCATCGAGGGGATCGACGGCGGACGCGCAAGGCCGCGCAGCAGCACGAAGTTGGCCCTGTCCTGGTCCTTCAGAGCGGCGGCCGCGAGTTCGATGAAGCGGTTCGCGATTCTGACCGACGGGCCCGCGTCCTTCTCGGTAGATGCGACCGCGAGCGGTTTCAGGCCGTCCTGCTGCGGGTCGGAGTCGGTCAGCCCGTCGACGAGACCCGGCCCCTGGAACACGACCACGAACCGATGGCCAATGCCCGGCCGGACAATCACCTTCGCATCTTCTATCGTCGGCATCGCCGCCTGCAGCCGCTGGCAGAGATCGACGCACAAGTCATCCGGAATCCGGCCCGCGCGGCGATCCTTGATGGTGCCGTCCGGGGCGAGCGTCGCGAAGTTGGCCCGAACGCAGAGGTCGGAAGGCGCCGGGTGGAGCCCTATCCCCAGTGCCTCCAGTACTCCGCGGCCGACTTCGTACTTAAGTGGGTCGTACCCGAACAGAGCGAGGTGAGCGGGTCCCGAGCCGGGTGTAACGCCGACGTCGACCGGCGTCAGCAGCCCGAGCCCGGCCTTGTCCGCGAGCTGGTCGAGTCGGGGAGTGGAGGCCGATTCCAGTTCGGTTTTGCCGTTGCTGGGCAGGCCGCCCAGCCCGTCAAGCACGACAAGCAGTATCTTCTTTTCGTTCTTGACCGTGAGGTTCTCAAGGATGTCCATGGGTGCAAATCATAGAAGCCACAGCCAGGGAGTCAAGCCGATGAAGCCACCGCAGTCGGCGAGTCGATGAAGAGACTAATCGACCCGGACAGCCACCCTCAGAGCGAAGCTTGAGTCCCTGAAGGTCCCGCGAAATTCGAGCTGGTGCAGTCCACTCGGCATCTGACCGCCCATGTGCCACCCATCAGAGGTGTAGGCGGAATCGGCGACCTTCTCCCCCGGAGCGTTGGGATCAGGCACAGCCGGCTGGCCGGGAAAGGCGACCGCAAGCGAGATAAGAAAGACGTCATGATTGAAACTGTAGGTGAAAGCGGTGGTGTCACCTGACTGAGAACGGGCGCCGGTCGCATTGACTTCCAGTACGTCGTACCTCGCCATCTCGATCTCCCCGGCATCAACAGTCCACCCCTCCGGCACGATCACCGGATCGCCGGGCCGAGCCAGTTCCAGCGAGTCACAGTAGACGCCGACCAGGTCACCGTCACTGACCTTGCCATCAGCGTTCCGGTCCTGCCACGCCAGCAGGTAGTACGAACCCGGCGCAACGGCCGGGAACTCAAATGGGGCGCGGTAGAACTGGCCGCCGGAGTCCGGCGTGCTTTCGTAGACCGGAGCGGAATCCCAGGCGACGCTGTCATGCAACTCGACCCGCGCGAGCCGTACGTCCCCCTCCTCTCCCGGTTTGAGCATCAGCCGGCCATAGACCGTCGTGGGAAATCGACAGCCGGCAAGCAGGCAGATCGCGGCCACACCGACGACGTATGCCGCTGTCCGCATCGGGAGACAACGCAAGTCGTTACCGGCTGACATTATCGAGGTTGCGCAGCGCCTCGCGCACCTGTTCCGCCAGCCGTTTGATGCCGGCCTGCCGGTTCTCCGAGGTGCGCAGGTAGCTATTGGCGACATTCTGCTGCGTCTCAGAATCGGCCTCATCGCCGAGCAACGCGGCCTTGACCGAAGCTTCCGACTTCGCGTAGAAAGAGTACCGGTCTTCAGCGTCGTCACGCACCGCCTTCAGATAGCGGTCCAGCGTCGTGTACAGCACGCCGAGACGGAACGCGGTTCGCGATCCCGCCTGACGTGAGACTCTGAGCACGACCTCGCCCTGCTGGCCCGCCTGCACCACATCGCGGCGGGCGCTATCCGCAAGGATGACTGCCTTGCGAACCTGCGCTGCCGCGTCAGCCGAATTGTCGGCAGTCAGGACACCCGGCGGCAGCAGCTCCGTGGCACGCAGCCACTTCTCACCCGCAGCGGCCACAAGGGTATCGACCGTGACGACCGCTGACCGCGCGATCTCGACGCCCCCGGCCCTGCGCGGCGCTACTGCCGGCTGGACGGCTGCTGACGACGTGACTGAACCGACGCTCTCTGCCAGGGGAGCCGACCTCGCGCGTGGCGTATCGTCCGTCAGTTTGACGGGAGGAGGACGATAGGTGATTATGAGCATCAGCGCCACGACCATGAGGATGGCTGCGGCCAGGAGAGTGAACGTCCTGACGCGCGCCACCCGCACTCTCTGCCGCACATCCGGCTCGAATACCAGCCGCGGCGGCGACGGGGACGACTGGGGCTGTTCTGCAATTCCCTTAGCGTCGTCTGGTTTTGAGGCGCTCAAACAGTACCTTTCGCTAAAACCATATTGCCGCGTCAAGCCGGTGTCAACAACCGCAGTTGCTTGACATCAACCAGTCGTCGGCTATCTTGGACTTGACCATGAGGAATCGAGACCGAACGGGCCACGCTGGCTCGGGAGTCGGCTGATACAATGCTGGCCGGCGTCTGGTCACTCGTCGCCGGAGCCGCGTTCGGCTCCATCCCATTCGGCTACATCGCCGGACGTCTCGGGGGAATCGACGTCCGCCAACACGGCTCCGGCAATATCGGCTTCACCAACGTCCAGCGCACTATCGGCTGGAGCTGGGGCATTCCGGTTCTGCTGCTGGATGTCGCGAAGGGGCTGGTGCCGACTGCGGTCGCCCGCGACTTCGGCCTGATGCCGCCGTTTGTCGGTATCGGGGCCGTCCTTGGTCACGTCTTCTGTCCCTGGCTTGGGTTCAACGGCGGCAAGGGAGTAGCGACCACGATCGGGGTCGCCGCCTTCCTCTGCCCGCGTAGCCTGCTGGTCGGACTCGGCATATTCGTCGCCGTCCTTGCCGCAACCGGCCTCATATCGGCATCCTCACTGGCGTTCGCTGCCGTCCTGCCGATGCTGACGGCGCTGTTCTACCGGGGAAGCGCGCACCTGCTCGTCTTCGCCGTCAGCGTCGCTTTCGTCATCTTCGTCAGGCACGCCGCCAACATCCGGCGTCTCGCCGCCGGCACCGAATCGCATCTCGGCCTCTGGCTCAAGCTGTTCAGGAAAACATGAGAATCGCATTCGTCGGGGCCGGACGCTGGGCACTCGCGCTGGGAATCCGTTTGGCAGCCGAGGGACATGAGACCATCTTGTGGGAGTTCAACCGGGCGAACCTGGAACGCCTGACGTCAACCCGAAGTCACCCGGACCTCCCCAGGGAGTTCACAGTGCCGCCGGCATTGTCCGTCACTGGTGACATCGGTGGCGCTGTCGCGACTGCGCAGTTGGTGGTGCTCGCCGTGCCCTCCGAAGCACTGGCCGACGTAGTCCAGCGGGTCAAGACTCTGAGCCCAACGCCTCAGGCCCTGGTGACGGTCACCAAGGGTATTGAGCCGAGGTCCCTGAAGCGGCTGTCCATCACAATCAGCGATGCCATGCCCGAACTGCCGGTCGTAGTGCTCGCCGGGCCCGGAATCCCATATGATGTCGCCCTTGGCGACCCGACGTCGCTGGTCGCGGCATCAGTCAGTGAAACCGCAGCCGCAACCGTTCGGGACGCGTTCACCGGCGGCAACCTCAGGGTCTATTCGCACGGCGACGTGGTCGGTGTTGAACTCGGTGCGGCCCTGAAGAACGTCATTGCCATCGCGGCCGGGGTCGCCGACGGGATTGGACTCGGCATCAATGCCAAGGCAGCGTTGCTGACGCGGGGCCTCGCCGAGATCACTCGGCTCGGGCTTGCGTTCAACGCGAATCCCATGACCTTTGCCGGCCTGTCGGGCATGGGCGACCTGATTGTGACAGCCTTCTCAGAGCACTCGCGGAATCACACGCTCGGCGTCGCCATTGGACGCGGTGGGACCACGGCCGCGGCTCTGTCGGGGCTAGCTGGCGTTGCCGAAGGCGCAGTCACGGTGCGCGCGGCGAGGACGCTCGCCGGAAACCAGCGGGTCGAGATGCCGATTACCGAGGAGGTCTACCGGATGTTGTACGAAGGGGCATCACCGGCCGAGAGCATGAAACGGCTACTGCGGCGCAGCCCGCGTCAGGAGATATGGAAGTGACTCAAAGCAAGCGCTACCTCGTGACAGAGGTCTGTCGAAAACTTGGCGTCAAACCTCACATCCTCCGCTACTGGGAACAGGAGTTTGGGATCAAGCCCGCCCGCAACTCGGCCGGCCGCCGCATCTACGGCGAAGCACAACTGGAACGCCTGCAACTCATCAAACATCTTGTCCGCGAGGAAAAGCTGACCGTATCCGGCGCCCGCCGCCAACTCGCCAGGGCGTCCGCCAAGCCTGCCGAGTCCTCCGCTTCCGGCGACCAGCGCCAAACCCTCCTCTGGCTCAAGAAGGAACTCCTGACAATCCGAACTCAGCTCGAAGCCGATCCTGCTCAGTGAGCCAGGCGTTGTATCAGCGACGCCGGACTGTGTGACAGCAGCCACAGGTAGGCCTGACCGATGGTGTGGCTGCCATCGTACGGATACGCCTGTAGGAGATATCCGGTCCAAAGATAGAGATTCAGAACCACGGCCGCCAGCATGATAGTCACCAGCGCAGTCACGGTTCTACGACTGATACTCCGCTGCGAGACTGTCAGGGCTGCGGCTAGGGAGAGCGCGGGCAGGAGCTCGACGAAAGCCCTGTTCCCGAAGCTATAGCCAAACCACCAGCACCACCACGTGCCGTTGGCGACGGCCATTAGAGTAAACGATGCTATCGCCGCGCCGCAGATGTACCTCAGTTGTGGGATTCTAATCGCGCCGTATATCACGAGAAGAAGCAAAACGGCGTACCATGGGCTGTAGACGAACAGACCATGCCGGGCGGATACAAGGGTATTCAGGATCCCTGATAGCCCGGACGTGAACGACTCGTTGAAGTATGTTGAGAAACGGAGCCCCCCCCAGAGAAGCCAGAGACTCAGTGGTTGGAGCGAGGCGATGATCGCCGCACCGCCAAGCACCGGCATCAGCTCGCTGAACCTGATCCGTCTTCGGGTCCAGACGACTGCGGCCAGAGCCGGCACCAACAGCACGCTCGTGTTCCTTATCAGGAACAGCAGACCCACAAGGCCTCCCAACAACAACCCATGGACCGCACGCATGCGCTCATTGGCGACCACCCACTTGACTATGAGGAATAGGAGCATGTTGAACACCGCCACCCCTGCGGCGTGGACCATCGTCATCTCCTTCGCGACGTAGTGAATGAGGTTCGTACCAAGCAGCGCGGTCAGACAGAAGCCGAACGCCCACATACGCGTCACAACGAGAGCCAGCATGGCGCGGTACAAGAGAAGAAATGAGGCGAAGTAGTAGATAATGAGTGACCAAGCGACGGCAACCTGATACGGCAGGGACACACCATCGGTCGGGGCTCGGGCAACGTACCGGGCAACGACGTGGCCTAGCAGAAAACCAGGCGTCTCCAGTATCGCCATGCCAACGGGGTACTTGTTGACAACGTGCCCGGCGGGCGTCCGCTCAGCATACTCCACCCAGTTGGCGTCCGACTCGTGCAGGAGTCGGTAGTCATTGCTGAAATCGATATCGTGGTCCAGAATGATGGACCGAACCCAGACGTAGTAGTCCTTCCCATCGCTCAGAATAAGCACTTCGTTGTCGCCGTAGACAAGTGAAGCAACGCTCAGACCAAGAGACGCGAGAAGAGCGATACCCAGAACCAGCAAGTAGGCCGCGTCCCAGATCCTGTCCGTCCGCGCTTTCACAGGGCGAGAACGCGCATGCCCCCGTACCTAAGGGCAGCGAGACGGGAGGTATCGTACACCGCGACCGCCCACCGCCTGGTGTCAACCTGAACCATCTGGTAGTCAGTACTCGGCTGACTAGAGCGCAGCTTGGATACGGAAGAGGAAACCAATGATGCCCCAGTTGGCCTGGTAATTCCGATGGTAGGTGAAGTCGACCATGACCTTGACGTGGTCAGAGACCGGCTTCAGATTCAGCCCTCCGGCCATCATCCACTCTGAGACTCTACCTCGAGAGAGAACCAGGTCTATTCTCGCCACGGGCTCTAGTTGACCCCTATCCCAACCTGCCTGCACGTACGTCGAATTGTTCGGCCCCCTGTTATCATAGTGATTCTGGAATTCGGCCTGGAGCTCAAGCGGTCCTCTGGTCACTCGTGCCTCCGCGGCCAGTGATCGCCAAGCCGTGTCTGCTGCACCGGGCCACCCGTAGTACGCCCGCAAAGCCAGAACTACATCAACATTGGCAAACGGAGTCAGAGCCAGCCGCCCGCACAAATCCTTGCGAGGATTGTCGTCTGCAACGTTCGCTCCCGCGCCGTTGGCCACAGCGCCATAGAACGAGAATCGGGCGTTCTGCATTCCGGCCATAAGTCCGATGTCACGACTACCCACCGGTGCCGCGTATCCGGCAAGAAGTGAGCTGTTGACGATAAGCTCGCTCCCCGGATCCGTCATCAGCTCAAAACCAAGCGGCAAAACGAATTGTCCTACGCGTACATTGAATCCACTGGCCCAACGAAAGTCAGAGTACATGTCTAGTGGATAGATCTTGCCAATGTCAGCGCTGAGCCGGAGTGAAGCGACCTGACTCAGTTGCCCGTTAACGCCCAACGGCGCCGCGACACGCTCGGCTGCAAACTCATTCCGAGCAAGACCGGCATGCTCTGCTCTCCAAGCGTAGCCGTTGGTCCAGACCTTTGCGTCCAAAGTCAGCAAGTCCTCGACAAGACGCAGATCGGCTCGGGTTGCGCTCACGACGAACAGCAGAACGGTGACTCGGAGTATCCGAAAGCTGGACCTAGACATAATCAGACTCCCTTCGCGCGACTACCCCACATAACTCTCTATTCGGCCGAGCACAGGTCTGCGACGCTCAGTGGCACTACGCCGACGCCTCACAAAGCCAAGGCCTGCCCTGCGCCGCAAGCGCACTATGCCGTCCAAGCCAGATGGACAAACCGTCGTTGTCGACGGAAACAAGCATCTACATGACAACCGCGGAGGGCAAACCTGTTCGGGCTCCGCCCCGGGTAAGCTTCGGCGTAACGAGACCATCACTTGCGCCAATAGACAGAGAAAGTCACGGCCATGCCAATGACCCGATTCCCCATTATCCTGTAGTACGATGGGGACGCACTCTCGACCAGAGTCCTCACTTGCCCATAGGTAAGAAGATGGATCCCTCTCACTGCCTCCTCGCTGCCAAAGACGCGACAGGACTTCAGGTACGCAGCCCGAGGAAGATAGCGCAGAAACGGCGCTTTGGTATGCAGCTCCACCGGGAACCATCGGTTCGGTGTGGTAAAGAAACCACGCCGCGCCACCCTGACCATTTCTGACACGAATAGTCTTTGCTGGCCCCACCCGCCTACGTGCTCAATCACCGCATTCGAGTGACACACGTCAAAGCTGTTGTCCTCAAACGGGAACTCGCTTCCAGCGTACTTCACAAACCTCACAGCCGGGTATTTCTGGAGTAGTCCGCCACAGTCTTCAATGCCCAGCGCTGTCAGGCTGCAGGGATGGGGGTACTCTTTGAGGAACAGGTTCGCCGCATGATAGCTTTCCGCGCCGAGCACACCGACGTCCAGGACAGAATCGGACCGCGACGGCTCGCACAGTCGCAGGAAGTCACGCATCTTGCGGCGGCGGGCACTGACATGCCATCGGTCACTCAACCGATCAAACAGACTAGCCACCCGACCTCCGTCTCAGAGTTGTTGAGCAAGGGGAAGCACGTGTCGGACGGCATGAGACCACTTCAGCTATTGATCTTCTTGCGGAAAGTGAACGACGCAAGGGCCACCGTAAGGTCATCCCTACCATACTCTGACAGCAGTTCTAGAGGAGCGAGTGGCAGCAGATCAACCCCTTCTCTGGTGTCGTGCTCGGCAAGTACGATGGTCTCCTTATCGAAGATACTACGATACTCGTCAAGGCGCATCTTGTTCAGGAACGAGTCGGCGGGAAAACGGTTCTCCCTCAGGTGGTCCCACGCAGGAACGTCACTTGGGACACCCCACTCTGGATAGGTCGGGTCGAGTGCGTACTGCCAATCCAAGCAATGTCCCCCTGATAGGGATGCGAACAGGTGGACCACCACGAAGCCAATGCCGTCTGGTTTCAGGGCTACGTTCATGTTCTTGACCACAGACTCGACGTCCGCAATGTGCTCAAGCACGTTGAAGGAAAACACCATGTCGAAACTATCTCTGGGAAGAGCTGAGCTGGCTGCATCCGCCACCTCAACGTCTATCACCGGAAATGGGTCAAGTACAACGCCACACGCCTTCGCCAGTCCGCCAAAGAACGTACGGTCGAATAGGGCGTGCCGCAACGCGCTCTTGACTGCCCTGTGCAGGCCATTGCGTTTCAGTACTCCCAAGAGGGTCTTAGCATTCATGGTGTAAGTTGGAATCTCGACGTCAACTGCACTCGCGTCCGCCCCCTTTGCGGCAAACAGTAATGGCATGACAGCCCGCTGACCGCAACCGACCTCGAGGATCCGCGATCCAAACACGGGTCTTCCCGTGTAGGCCGTTAGGAGATTCGCCAGCAGCTCGTAGCGCTCCTGGTACGTTTGGACTTCACGCTCTGTGTACTTGAGGTGCTTGCGGTACATTTGTGACGCATTCCGTATCGCCCGGAGTATCGGGATCCCCTGTCCCGCCATCGCTCGACGCTGGATGCCGTGATCGTCAAGCACGCGTCCCGGATTCCTTTCGGAAGTACCGATGCTTGACTTTGACAATGGTGGACTTTGCCTAGGGCTTATCGTCTGCGGGATGAACCGAGGTAGGAGGCGTTCGAGGAGTCCTCTTCCAGTACTGCTCCCGCCTGAACAGGTAGCGCCAGTAGCCAATCACGAGGCCGATGTTCATAAGCATATAGTATTGAGGAATGAGCAATCTGCGGAAACGCCCTCTTGACGTGAAGACAAGCGGGATGGAGGCATATGTGGCAATCTGTAGCAGGAGAAGAACTGCGAAAAAAGGATGTGCGAACTCGGCTGCCGAGCCAACAAGCATCACCATCAACAGAAATGGAACCATCATGCGGAGCACCTTGTGGGAAAAGTAAGTCCAGGCTTTACGCCCATATCTGGGTGATAGGATGTCCAGACAGCGCAGCAGTGCTTGAAGGTTGCCACCGCTGATGCGTGTCTTTCGGGAGAACTCGATTGCCTCGCTTTCAGCCAGAGTCGTAACCAGCGCCTCGGGTTCGCAGATCACATCCATACCCTTCCGGAACGGCGTGATGCCCAACACGAAATCATCCAGAATCGTATCGTCGGGAACAGGCATCGCATACGCCCTTCGAACCATGTTGGCATACGCGTTGCAGCCAACCATTGCGCCCAGCCGCCCCTCCAACTCCTTGACCTTCGACTCCCACTTGTCGTAGAAACTCTCAGCTGGACTGCCCTGTTTGTTCACGCGCACGTAGCGCGGATTAACCACAGCAACTCTGGGGTCCCGCATGTGTTCAAGCATGAGCCGCAGGGACCCCGGAGTCAGCGTCGAGTCTGCGTCCGTGCACAGGACAACGTCGCCTCTGGCTTCGACCAGCAAACGGTTCTGTACAACTGTCTTCCCGGCTTGCGGCTCAAACCGTATCAGTCGGATCCTCGAATCCTCGAAGGATTGAATGATCTCATCGGTTCGGTCGGTAGAACTGTCGGACCCGATGAGTATTTCGGTCTTCTCCACCGGGTAGTCCAAGGCAAGGCAGTTGCGTATCTTGTCTGCTATTATGGGTTCCTCGTTGTATACAGCCATGACGATCGAAAGCCGCAGCGTGCCGGACTCGGCGGCCCTGTTGGATCGTCGAGGCCAAATCCGACCCCACAACCACAGAATCGCGGGGTAGAGGATCCAGTGGTATATGAGAACTGCGAACGGAACCCAGAACAGCAACACCGCAGTGGTTTCGAACAACGCTCAGTCCATTGGGAAACGAGGCGATTCTGTCATTGGCGGAGGCCGAGAGCTTGCCGATAGACGGCCACATGCTTGGCTGCCGACTCCTTCCATGTAAACTGCTTGGCCCGGGAC
>Ga0163210_1000944_pt1 | contig 12452 bp, 10 predicted proteins | sample Kivu_220m_FD_113536 | JGI IMG/M metagenome (GOLD analysis project Ga0163210, IMG submission 113536) | Freshwater microbial communities from Lake Kivu, Western Province, Rwanda to study Microbial Dark Matter (Phase II) - Kivu_220m | ecosystem: Environmental > Aquatic > Freshwater > Lake ...
GACTGGAAACGTATTTGGTTGTATACTTGGACATGGGTGTCCTCCTGTTAGATGAGATTGGTTGAGCACCATCTATTCTAGCAGGAAGGACCCCCATTTGCTACTGTTCTATACTAGGTGTCTGCAATCTAAAATTCAAGGAGGAGGCAACATGGCATTGCTCGCAGCGGGCACGCCAGCCCCAGCGTTCAAAGGCATGAACTTGACCGGTCCCGAAATCAACTCGGAGAACTACAAGGGCAAGAAACCGGTCGTCTTGATCTTCTCGACCACGCGCATCGATCCGTCGCAGATCAGCGCGGTCAAGACGATGTGGATGAAGCATCGTGACAAAGCCGAGATCATCACGGTGTCGTACAAGCTGCCCAGCGTTTCGGCGGCGAAATCGTTCATGATGTCGCTCGGCGCCAAGTTCCCCGCGATGTTCGATCCGACGCAGGCGGTCTACAAGGCGTTCGGCGTCGAGAATCCGGTTGCGATCGTCGTCATCGACGCGAACGGCAACGTCGTCTACTCCGCGGAGCAACTGGAGACCAAGGACACCAAGGCGCTGGAAGAGGCGATTGTCGCGAATATCAAGTAGACCGGTAGACAAGGAAACCGGTAGACAGGTCAAGCGCGAACCTGTCTACGTGGTTACCGGCGTACTTGTTTACTCGCAGCAAGGAGCATGATGACCGAAGTCGTCGTCCTCGACGGTGCGCGCACGCCGATTGGCTCGTTCGGCGGGAGTCTGCGCGAGGTGAATGCGCCGACGCTGCTGGAGCACGCGTTCCGCGCCGCGCTCGACAAGACGAAAATCGATCCGCAGGAAATCGACGAGACGATCGTGGGGCAGGTGTTCCAAGGAAGCGATGCGCCAGACATCGCGCGCTTTTGCTCGCTGCGCGTCGGCATCCCGAAGGAGGCGCCGGGGATCGCGATCAACCGTCAGTGTGCGAGTGGGCTGGAGGCAGCCGTCTGGGGCGCCAAAAACATCATGACCGGCGAAGGGAAGCTCGTGCTCACCGGCGGCGTCGAGTCGATGAGCACCGTGCCCTACCACATCCGCGGCGCGCGTTGGGGCGTCAAAATGGGCCCGCAGATATTGATCGACGGGATGGCGGAACTGCTCGACGATCCGGGTGCGGGCGGGATGTGGATTTGGGCGGAGAACATGGCGGACAAGTTCGCGGTGTCGCGCGAGGAGCAGGACCGGTGGTCGCTCGTCTCGCATCAGCGCGCGGTCGCCGCGACCGCGTCCGGGCGGATGCGCGAAGAGATCGCGCCGGTGGAGCTGCCGGAGCGCAAAGGCACGCGTCTCATGGACAAGGACGAAGGTCCGCGCGCGGAGACCTCGCTGGAGAAACTGGCGCGGCTCGAACCCAAGTGGAAATGGGATGGGACGATCACGCCCGGCAACGCCTCGACGATGAACGACGGCGCGTGCGCGGTGTTCGTCGCCTCGCGCGAGAAAGCGGATGCGCTGGGCGTCCAGCCGCTGGCCAAGATCGTGGCGTGGGCGGTCGTGGGCGTCGATCCGGAAATCACCGGCTACGCGCCGGTCGTCGCGATTCCCGCCGCGCTGAAAAAAGCCGGGCTGGCGCAGCAAGACATCGGGCTCTTCGAGGTGAATGAAGCGTTCGCGGTGATGATCGTGACGACGATCCGGGAACTCCACCTCGACCCGGAAAAGCTGAACGTGAACGGCGGCGGGATCGCGTTGGGCCATCCGGTGGGGATGAGCGGCAATCGCCTGCTGCTGACGATGGCGTACGAGCTGAAACATCGCGGCGCGGAATTTGGTGTGATCGCGCTCTGCGCCGGCGGCGGGCAAGGCATTGCACTTGTCTTGCAAAATATCTCGTGAAGGGAAGAATGAGCCAATTAACCAATGAACCAACACTTGCACCGCACGCAAGTGCAGGTGTGAGCCAAAAAAGAACCGAGTTTGGCGTTTTGGGTCATTGGACAATTGGCACATTGGCTCATTGCCTATGAAACCTCTCGACGGAATTCGCGTGATCGATCTATCGCGCCTGTTGCCCGGTCCGTATGCGACCATGCTGCTGGCAGATTTGGGCGCGGAGGTCATCAAAATCGAAACGCCCGGGCTGGGCGATTACATGCGCTTCATTCCCCCGTTCATCGAAGTGGGCACGACCGGCGAATCGGTCGGCGCAGCGTTTCTGATGGTCAACCGCAACAAGAAAAGTGTAGCGCTCAATTTCCGCAACGCGCGCGGCAAGGAGATTCTCATGCGTCTCGCGCGCGACGCGGACGTGGTCCTGGAAACGTTCCGCCCGGGCCAGGTTGACAAGTGGGGCATCGGCTACGCGGCGCTGCGCGCGGTCAACCCGCGCCTGGTCTACTGCTCGCTCAGCGGGTACGGCCAGAGCGGCCCGTACCGGGATCGCGCCGGGCACGATCTGAATTACATCGCGCTCAACGGTTTGCTCGCGGCCAATGGCGCGGCGGGCGGCCCGCCGATCCCGCCGGCGGTGCAGATTGCCGACCTGAGCGGCGGGATGCTCGCGACGATCTCGATCCTCGCCGCGCTGATCGGGCGCGGCGCCACCGGCGCGGGGCAATACCTCGACGTGAGTTTGTTCGACGGCGCGCTGTCATGGGCCGGCACGGTCATCGGCGGGACGTACGCGGCAAGCAGAAAGACCGAGCGCGGTAAGATGCAGTTGAACGGCGGGATACCGTGCTACAACGTCTACGAGACCAAAGACGGACAGTACATCACGATCAGCGCGATCGAGCCGCATTTCTGGTCGGCGTTTTGCAAGGCGGTGGAGCGCGAGGATTTGAATGCGCGGCAGCAGGAGTACGCCGCCGTGCCGGAGGTCGCGGCGATCATCAAGGCGCGCACGCTCGACGAATGGCTGGCGCTCTTCCAGACGCTCGACGCGTGCATCGAGCCGGTGCGCGATTTCAGCGCGGTGTTCGACGATCCGCACATCCGGCACCGCGGCTTGATCGCGCAGATGGACGTCCCCGGCATCGGCAAGATCCCGCAGGTCGGGTCGGTGTTCGTCTTCGCCCAGAACACGCCGACGCCGCCGCCGCGCCAGGGCGAGCACACGCGCGAGGTGTTGAAGGGATTGGAGCTTGGAGATGAAGGGATCGGAGAACTGGAAAGAGCGGGAGTAATCAAAATTTCAGATTGATGATTTCGGATTGCCAGGCATTCAAATCTGCAATCTGAAATCGAAAATCTGAAATCTGAAATCAAGGAGGATTTCCATGATCGGCTTTGATCTGACGGAAGAGCAACAGCGGATGAAGGAAATGGCGCACGAATTCGCCGAGAAGGAGATGCGCCCGGTGGCTCCCCACTACGATGAGACCGAAGAGTTTCCCTGGCCGGTGCTGAAGAAAGCATCCGATGTCGGATTGCTGGCGTACGCGATTCCGGAGGAATTCGGCGGCGCGGGCGTGACCAGCCAGGTGACCAACTGCATCGTGCAGGAAGAACTGTTCTGGGGCTGCGCCGGCATCGCCACCTCGATGGGCGCGATCATGCTGGGCGCGCTGCCGATTCTGGTCGCCGGCAATGACGCGCAGAAGAAGAAATACCTCACGATGTTGACGGAGCTGAAGAAGGACGGCATGCCCAAGCTCGGCGCGTTCGGGCTGACGGAGCCGGAAGCCGGGAGCGACGCGGCATCGATCAAGACGAGCGCGAAAAAAGTGCCGGGCGGCTACGTCCTCAACGGCACCAAGCATTTCATCACCAATGGCGGCCTCGCGGACGTCTACACCGTTTTTGCGACGCTGGATCCCACCAAGGGAGCCGATGGTATTTGCGCGTTCATCGTGGAAGGGGCCTGGAATGGCGTCAAGCCGGGCAAGAAAGAGAAGAAGATGGGCATTCGCGCGTCGCACACGGCGCAGGTGCATTTCGACGACGTGTTCGTGCCGGAAGAGAATCTCCTGGGCGCCGAGTGCGAGGGCTTTTTCGTCGCCATGCAGACGCTCGATCTCTCCCGCCCGATGGTCGCCGTCGGCGCGGTCGGAATTGCCCGGGCGGCTTTTGAAGCGGCGCTGCAGTACAGCCAGGAACGCAAGCAATTCGGACGCGCGATCGCCAAACAGCAAGCCATCTCGTTCATGCTGGCGGACATGGCGACGAAGATCGACGCGGCCCGGCTGCTGTGCTGGCATTCCGCCTGGCTGCTGGATCAAGGTGAGCCGAGCATGAAGGAATCGTCGATGGCCAAATCCTTCGCGCCGGATGTCGCGATGGAAGTCACCACGGACGCGGTCCAGATCTTTGGCGGGGTGGGATACACGCGCGATTATCCGGTCGAAAAATTCATGCGCGATGCCAAGATCATGCAAATCTACGAGGGCACCACACAGATCCAGAAACTGGTCATCTCGCGTTCGATGATCGGGTTCGGATAGAATCCCCTCCTCAGCCACGCTTTCGCACCCTTGTCCCAGCGAGAGGAATGAACGTGCGCTTGGTCGTTTTGCTGGGTCAGGCGGCTTACCCAGTGTGCAGGTGCGAAATCCTGGCTCAGGCAGCCGGGGAGCTCCATGACCGTGCGGGTGATGGGGCTGTCTGGCTGTTTTTTGTTTTCCCGCGGTCCATGTTTTTGCTTCCGCTGTGGAATCCGGGTATAATCAAACTAGGGGGAATGGATGCAATTCGATCTCACGCAGCCCAACCCGGGGCGCATGATCGACTATTGGTTGGGCGGCAGCCACAATTTCGAGTTCGACCGGCAGTTGGCTGACCAGGTTGCCGAGCGATTCCCCACGATCAGGCAGATCATCCCCGCCAACCGCGCCCTGGTCAAGCGCGGCGTCGAGTATTTCCACGCGCTCGGCCTCCGCGCGATCCTTGACTTGGGCGCGGCTCTGCCGACCTGCGATAACACGCACATGGTCGCCGCCGCGCTCGACCCGGCGATCAAGGTCCTGTACGGCGATATCGACCCGATCACCGTCGCGTATGGACAAGAGTTGCTGCGCGGCGATCCCAACGCGCTGTATCTGCAGTGCGACGCGGCGGACCCGCGCGCCCTCCTGGATTCGGCGGCGGCGCGCCAGTTTCTGGGGGAAGAGCGGCGAGTGGGCATCCTCTTCCTCGACCTGGCGCACACGCTGGACGACGATCAGCTTCGCGCGGCTTGGCATTCCCTGTACGAATGGGCTGCCCCTGGCAGTTTTCTCTTCATCTCCAACGCGAGCGAAAAGTGGAGCACCGACTCGGAGCTGACGGCCGCCCGTGAAGTGTACGGGCTTGCCCATCTCACCGGCCACTGTCGCCGTCCGGCTGAACTCCGGGCGTTGGCGGACCCATGGCGGGAGATTGCCGAAGATAGGGCGAACCCACCCATTCAGTCCGAGCCGCAGTCATCGGTCGCGCTGAATCAGATTCCGGGGTATGCGGCCATGCTCTGCAAGTAGCTCCGTTGGACAATTTTAGAAAATTGTCCGACTTCGGTCGTGACGGTTTTGGTTGGGGAGTAGTGTAGAATGAGCCACCCCTCCACGCTCGAACTGCATCGCGAGAATGAAGCTCGCCCCCTCGACCCGGGGCTGGGGGACCTCCGCGCGCTTACGCGGGTCCTTATCGAGATCAGTCGCTCGCTCGATCTTGAGAACGTCCTGCAGGCGAGCCTGGACGGAATCCGGGCCGTTGTCAACGGCGATGCGGGCTGCTTCCTGCTGTTGCAGACCAGAACGCCTCCCCTCTACTTGGCCAGCGCGAGCACCCTCCCGCCTCTTCTGCGCGAACAACTGGTCCGTCTCACCTTCGACCCTAGACTGGATCCGGCGGCAACCAGCGAAGACCGCATCGGCGTGATTTCCAGGATTGGCCAAGGCGTGCGCGAGATCCTGCTCGCCCAAGCCATCGAATCGTTTGTGCTGATTCCCCTGACCGCGCTCGGCCGACCGGTGGGAGTGCTGTTGGTGTTGACCTGTGCAGGCAGCCCCCCTAGGCCCCCCAGCGTCGGCCTGTTGATGTCCATCGGCGAACAGGTGGGTCGGGCGATCGACAACGCGCGGTTGCACACGTCGGTCCGTGAATCGGAAGAGTGGCGGCGAACGTTCATGGAGAACAGTCCGGATGCCTTTTGGGAAGGGGATTTCCAAGGCCGCATCACGTACGCCAATGACGCCGCCTGCAAGCTCATCGGCCGGACGCGCGAGGAACTCCTGGGCATGCGGATAAGGGATTTTACACTTGAAGCCGCCGAATCCCGGCATGCCGCCGCGGTGGAACTCCGCCAAAAGGGCTTTCTCGTCGACCGAGAAACGAAAATCGTTACCAAGTCCGGAGAGATTCGGACCGTCAACTACGCAACCCGGGTCGTGCGGGACCGTCAGGGCAAGGTCGTGCGCTTTCAGTCGATCAGCCACGACACGACCGAGCAACAAAAGCTGCTGGCCGCCTTGCGCCATCGGAACGAGGAATTGGCGGCGCTCAACGAAATCGCTAACATCCTCAGTCATCCGCTGGATGTTGTGCGTTCCCTCGACCTCGTCTGTGAGCAGATCACGTCGATCACTGGCATGGAGGGGGCGGCGATCTATCTGGTGGACGAGGCACAGCCGGTCTTGAATTTGATCGCGTACCGCGGGTTGAGCGACAGCCTGGTGAATCAAGGGCGGCAGCTTGGACTAGACGATCCTCTCACGCGGCGGATTGTCGTCGAGGGAGAGCCCATCGCGATGGACGACATGATGGCATACGCCGAGACGAGTCTGGCCGGACCCCGGCAGGAAGGGTATCGGGCCGGCATTGCGGTGCCGATCCTGAAGCAGAATGCTCCCATTGGAGGAATCTTCGTCGGCAGCAAAGTCAGGGCCGAATACGAGAGGTCGGACATCAATCTGTTGCTCAATGTCGGCAAACAGATTGGGCAGGCCGCAGAGAACGCCAATCTCATCGTGCAGATGCAGCGCCGCGTCCAGGAATTGGATGGGTTGGCAAAACTCAGCGCGGCTTGCGCCGCCAGTTTGGAGCCGCGCGCCGTCTCCGAGCTGGCTGTGGAATGGACGCAGAAACTGCTGGAGGTGGATCTGGCCAGCCTGCGATTGCTCGAAGGCAAGGAGCTGTTCCCCATCGCCGTGAAAGCGGTAAGCCCAGAGTTTGCCTATTCGGGAAGAATCTCTCTGGAAGATCGCTTCGATCAATTTGTTCAATTGCGTTCTCCGCTCATCGCCAATGACCTAACGAAGGAGCCCAGTCCGCTGGAGGGCTGGCTGGCGCTTCAACACGGCGGCTTGCGCGCGTTGCTGCTGATGCCCCTATCGGCGCGCGACCGCGTCATTGGAGCGATCACGGTCGCGCACAGCCACGCGCACGTGTGGTCACAGCGCGAGATCGATCTGCTTCAGACGATTGCGAACCAGACGGCGAATGCGATCCACAATGCCGTCCTGTTCCAGAACGTCTTGAGCGAACAGCGCAAGGTCGAGGCGATCTTCGACAGCGGCTTGAGCGGGCTCTACGCGACCGATGTGGAGGGCCGCATCGTCATGTTCAACCGCGCGGCGGAGCGCGTCACGGGCTGGACGCGCGGCGAGGTGCAAGGCCAGACGTGGCAGGAGATTTTTGGCGATGCCGCGCCGCTGATCGGCGTCACGCTTGAAAGCAAGGAGCCGGCGTACGATCCGACCGGACGGGAGCTCAAGACCCGCGATGGTCGCACGATCCCGGTCGCGGAAGCGGCTGCGCCGCTGTTCGACGAGAAAGGCCAGGTGAACGGCGCGGTCGGCGCGTTCTGGGACCTCACCCGCGAACAGGCCGCCGAACTTTCGCGCGAGCGGTTCCTCCGGCTGGTGGCGCATCAACTCCGCTCACCCCTGACGGCACTCCTCAGCGCGCGGCAGCTGTTGGATCGGCCGGGCTTGTCGCGCGCGCGGCGCGCCGAATTATGGGGCATCGTCAAGAGCGACGGCGAGCGGCTGAGAAAATTTGCGGATGAGTTCCTCGACCTTGAGGCGGCGATCAAATCGCCGCGCCCGGTCCAGTGGGAGGCGCTGCCCATCGCGGCGCTCGCGCGCAAACTCGTCCACGCATTCAAGACGGAGAACCACGGACATCGCTTCCGCGTGCAGGCTTGCCGGCCCGAGCCAACGGTGTACGCCGATCCGGATCGCGTCGAGCATGTGCTGCGCAACTTGCTGGACAACGCCGCGACGTATTCGCCGGTCGGCAGTCTCGTTACGGTTTCCATCCGTCCGCTTGACGATGCGACCATCGACGTGGCGGTGCAGGACCAGGGTGAAGGCATCCCGCTCGAGGACCGCGGCCACATCTTCGAGCCATTCTATCGCTCGTCCCGATCAACCGAACGGCGCACATACGGGCATGGGCTGGGCCTCTCGATTGCCCAGACCATCGTCAGAGAAATGGGTGGAGAAATCTGGGTCGAGGGCAAAAAGCGCGGCACCGTCTTTCATTTTACTCTGCGGAGGACCGGATGAGCCACAAGGACACCATTCTGGTCGCGGACGATGATCCTTCGCTGCGCACCGTTCTGAGCGCCCTGTTGCAGGAAGAAGGATTCAACGTGATTCAGGCGGTGGACGGCCTGGAATGCCTGCACCTGGCCTACGAGTCGCATCCCGACCTGATTTTGCTCGACATCATGATGCCCCGCCGGGACGGAAAGGAAGTGTGCCGCCGGCTGCGCGAGATCTCGAGCGTGCCGATCATCATGTTGACCGCCCTGTCCATGGAGAAGGAGAAAGTTGGGCTTTTGACCGACGGCGCGGACGACTATGTGACCAAACCCTTTGACAACGACGAGCTGATCGCGCGCATCCGCGCGGTCCTGCGGCGCAGCCGCCCGGACTCGTCGCTCCGACTGCACCTCTTTGACGACGGTCACCTCTTCATCGATGTCGAAGGGCGGCGCGTGCGCGTTGCCGGCAAAGGCGTGGGGTTATCGCCGAAAGAATGGCGCGTGCTGGAGTGCTTGCTCAGGCACGCGGGGCGCGTGGTGACGCGCGAAGTGCTGCTGCGCTATGCGTGGGGCGAGGGTTTTGAAGAGGAATTCTCCTCACTCAAAGTGCTGGTCTCACATCTGCGCCGCAAACTCGGCGACCCGTACAAACAGCCGCAGTACATCCAGACCGAACGCGAGATCGGCTATCGATTTGAAGGACGCGCGTGAGCGGCTAGATGTCTATTCCTGGCATCGGGAACTGCACGGCAAAGCGGGTCACAGCTTGGCGCACCTTCGCGTGCAGTGCGGCATCGTCCATGTGGGTCACAATGTCCGCGATCCAGTCGGCGACCTGATGCATTTCGTTCTCGCACATTCCGCGTGTCGTCAAGGCCGGCGTGCCGAGGCGGATGCCGCTCGTGACGGCGGGCGGCTGCGGATCGAAGGGGATCAAATTCTTGTTGCAGGTGATGCCGACCGCTTGGAGCGCGTTCGCCGCATCCCTGCCGCTGACGCCCTGCCGGCCTAGATCGACCAGCAGCAAGTGATTGTCCGTCCCACCGGAGACGAGGCGAATGCCGCGCGCCTGCAGCTCTTCGCCCAGCGCGCGCGCGTTGGCGACGATCTGCTTGGCATAGTCCACGAACGCGGGCTGCAGTGCCTCTTTCAGCGCCACCGCCTTGCCGGCGATGACATGCTCCAGCGGTCCCCCCTGCATCCCCGGGAAAATCGCCTTGTCGATCGCTTTGCCAAACTCTTCGGTCGACAAAATCATCCCCCCGCGCGGACCCCGCAGCGTCTTGTGGGTCGTCGTCGTGATCACGTCCGCCACCGGGATCGGATCGGGATGGATTTTCGCCGCGATCAGCCCGGCGATATGCGCCATATCGACCATGAACCTGGCGTCGATCGATTTCGCGATCTCCCGCATGCGCGCGAAATCGATCGTCCGCGGGTACGCCGTCGCGCCGGCGACGATCAATTGGGGGTGGTGCGTCTGCGCGAGCCGCGCGATTTCGTCATAGTCGAGCGTCTCGGTTTCTTTGTCGACGCCGTAGCCAATGAATTTGTAAAGCTGGCCGGAGAGGTTGACGCTCGCGCCGTGCGTCAGATGGCCACCCTGCGCGAGACTCATCGCCAGCACCGTGTCGCCCGGCTGAATGAGCGCGATGTACGCGCCCAGGTTCGCCTGCGAGCCGGAATGCGGCTGCACGTTCGCGTGCTGCGCTCCGAAAAGCTGCTTGGCGCGCTCGATGGCCAGCGATTCGGCTTGATCGACGAATTCACAGCCGTTGTAGTAGCGCTTGGCGGGGTAGCCCTCGGCGTATTTGTTGGTGAGGACCGAGCCAACGGCCCGGAGGACGGCGCTGCTGGTATAGTTTTCTGAGGCGATGAGTTCCAATCCTTCTTTTTGCCGGCGGCGTTCCCGTTCGACGATTGCGGCGATTTCCGGATCGACCTCATCGAGGGTTCGAGTTGAAACGCGAATACTCATAGCACGATCTCCTTCAATTGGGCCGCGCGCTCTGGCTGCGCGGCGGGGTAGAGTATAGCACACGCACTGGCTTTGGACAAGTCGCATGTCGTGTGAACCACGGCTTTTCAAAAGTCCTTCTGGTTGTCATGCTGAGCGCAGCGAAGCATCTCGTTATACCGAATTGCGAGACCCTTCGCTATGCTCAGGGTGACAGTGGAAGTCGCGTCAAGTATTGTCAAGTGACTTTTGAGAGACCCTGTCGTGTGAACGTCCTGAGCCAAGCTTTCGCACCCTCGCCCAAGCGATAGAAAACGCTTTGAACGTCTACCGTGAACGGGCAAGTCGGTCTATTCACGTTTGCAGGTGCGAAAGCCTGGCTGTGGTATAATCCAGCCGATGTCGTCGCCCACTCTGGTCGAACACGCGCGCGAATTTGGGATCGAACTCTCACCCATGCAGCTCGACGCCTTTGAGACGTACTACCGCGAGCTGGTCGCGTGGAATGCGCGCTTTAATCTGACGACGATCACCGAGCGCAATCAGGTCATCGTCAAACACTTTTTGGATTCGCTCTCCAGCGCGCCCCTGCTGCGTCCAAACGTCGCGTCGCTGATCGACATCGGCAGCGGCGCGGGCTTCCCCGGCGTGCCGCTCAAAATCGCTCTGCCCTCGCTCCGCGTGACGTTGCTTGACCCGACCGGCAAGAAAGTCGAGTTCCTCAAGCACGTCATTGCCGCGCTGGACCTGCGCGGCGCGACGGCGCTGCACGCGCGTGCGGAGGAATTGGCGCACGATCCGGCGCACCGCGAGAAATACGATGCGGCTGTCGCGCGCGCGGTGGCCGATTTGGCGACGCTGTTGGAGTACGCGCTGCCGTTCGTGCGCATCGGCGGGGTGTGCGTGGCGTACAAGGGCGTGGAGGTGGAAGAGGAAGTGCGCCGCGCGGCGCGCGCGACGATTGGACTGGGCGGGCGATTGAGCGAGGTGATGCCCGTTCAGTTGCCCGGCCTGGAGCGGCGGCACCTGATCGTCGTGGAGAAAATCGCGGCGACGCCCGGCAAGTACCCGCGCGCCGCCGGCGCGCCGAAGAAGAAACCAATTGCGTAGAGACGCCCCACCGGGGCGTCTCTACGCAATCGCGCCGTCACACACTTGCAGCACGCGCGCGCGCGACAGGAATTCGGCGGAGAAATCCTGCAGGTCGGTCGCGGTAATGATGGCTTGCGGCGCGTCGATCACGGTCTGCGCGAGCGCGGCGCGACGCGTCGCGTCGAGTTCGGACATCACGTCGTCGAGCAGCAGGATGGGGTCTTCGCCGGTCTCCTGGCGCATCAGCGCAACCTCGGCCAGCTTGAGCGACAGCGCGATCGTGCGCCCCTGTCCGCGCGAGGCGTAGGTGATGGCGTCGATAGGATTGGGCGCCGCGGCGTGATTGCGCTGGATCAAAAAGCGCACGTCGTCGCGGTGCGGACCGAGGAGGGTGAGCGCAGCGCCCAGCTCGCGCGGCCGCAGGGCTTGCAGCTGCTGCTCGAAGCGTGCGGCGATCTCACCCTCACTCAACTTTCCCTCTCCCGAAGGAAGGGCCAGGGAGGGAAGTTCCAGCGCGACGCTCGGTTGGTAGACCAAGCGCAACTCCTCGCGGCGGTCGGTCAGTTGCGGATGAATATCCGCAATCAACTGGTTATAGCGCTCGATGGCATGCGCCCGGTGAATGATGAGGTAGGCGCCCTCGTCGATCAACTGCCGGTCCCAGATCGCGAGTTCGTTCGGATTGTAGGCGCGCTCGCGGAAATCCCGCAGCAGGCCGTTGCGCTGCTCGACGACCTGAGTGTATTTTGAGAGCGCGCGGCCATAGCGCGGATCGATTTGCGACAGCGTGTTGTCGAGGTAGCGGCGGCGGTCGCCCGGCGATCCGAAAACCAAATCGAGGTCTTCGGGCAAGAAGAGGACCGCGTTCAATTCGCCGAGCAGATCGAGCGCGCGCTTACCCACGCCGTTGACTTTGATGCGCTTGCTGACGCGCAAGCCCCCGCGTTCCGTGGGAGGGTTGGATTTGCGCGTCTCTTCCCTCTCCC
>Ga0163210_1000945_pt1 | contig 12444 bp, 11 predicted proteins | sample Kivu_220m_FD_113536 | JGI IMG/M metagenome (GOLD analysis project Ga0163210, IMG submission 113536) | Freshwater microbial communities from Lake Kivu, Western Province, Rwanda to study Microbial Dark Matter (Phase II) - Kivu_220m | ecosystem: Environmental > Aquatic > Freshwater > Lake ...
GAGCCGCAAGTGCCTGTGCCCAGCGCGAGAGCGCAGTTACGTTGCCGGTGTGAAACGTGTGTACCACCAGCGGCGGCAGCGCAAAGTTGTACACCAACTGTGCCTCGTTTGCCCCATCGCCAAAGTATGAAACGTTCTCTGGTTGCGGGACATTCGTTTCGGTAATCAGCATCACCCATGGCGCTACCTCGTCGAGCACGGCGCGAATCAAACGGATGATGACATGTGTCTGAGGCAAATGGATGCACGGCGTGCCGATCTCCTTCCACAGGTAGGCCACCGCGTCGAGTCGAATGTAGCGCGCCCCCTGCTCAACGTAGAACAGCAGCACATCCAGCATTTTCAGCAGGACATCCGGGTTGCGATAATTGAGATCGATTTGATCTGCGCTGAACGTCGTCCAGACCTTCCGCTTGCCCCGAGCAGTCTGAAACTCGGTCAACAGAGGCAAAGCCCGCGGCCGCATGACCTGCGAAAGGTCCGGGTCGCCGTCGACCGTAATGAAATAGTCGCGATAGATTGGATCGTCTTCCAGGAAGCGTTCGAACCATCGGCTCTGCGCGGACACGTGATTGATGACCGCATCGAACATCAAATCGAAACGGTTCCCGAGCCGCGCGATGTCGTCCCAAGTGCCCAGCGTTGGATCCACCGCCAGATAATCCAGGATGGAAAAACCATCATCGGACGAATAGGGATAAAAAGGCAGGAGATGCACGCCACTGACGATACTGGCGGGGTGCGTGTCGAGAATGTGTGTCAGCGTCCGGAGGGGCGGCTCCCCTGCCTCACGCACCTGATCGGCATAGGTAATGAGCAGGACCTCCTTTTCGCTCAGTGCCGATTCTCTTTTGTTGCCATGCGCAGCGTGGATCGAATCCGCGCGCCGGCGGACGATTTCGTCCAAGCGCGGCAAGATTTCGAGTGCAGTAGATTCGCCATACAAGAATTCTAGGTTCTCAGCAATGAGGTCTTGCATTGATCCCTCTCATCCCCTTGAAATGTTCTGCTACCTCTTACAAGCGACACCGTACACTCGTGCAAATAATCGGTATTGCGGACGTATCGAAGAGTTCCAGCATGAAACTCATAAAGATCGCGTCTCAGGAATCATTGTCGAAAGGCAGATCCGTCGTACTGCCGCAATGCAAGTTCACTCTGGATGCGAGTCCTGTGGCATCCACCCGCGCTTGCGCGACGCGGCACATTCCTTCTGACAAATCAGTCCCATAAACCTTACCCGCCGCGCCGACAGGCTACGCCAAAGCCACAATGGAATGTCCTGTGCCAAATCTGATCTTCAGGAAGTGCTCACCTCGCTTCACGTCGAGCATTCGCAAGCTCGCGTTGCAGTACGCGCTCTCGAAACAAATAAAGAAAGCGTACCCGCAACTCATTCTGTCGTAACTGGCTTTGGCATATGCTTTGATCCGAGTGACGCGGCTGATTTGCGTTTCGTTTGCCATCCTACTCTTTCTATGTGGTGTCACTCAGTAACGGAAGACTGCCGCGAGCGCCGCGTCGTCGGGAACCAGGGATGGCTTGACCGCGTAGATGATGCCGCCATTGATCAGGGTTTGAATCGCGGCATAATCCAGCAAATCTTCATCACCTGGTTTGACTTCATCGTGCAGGCGAAGCGCATGGTCCTTCGGATCAAAAGTGCCCCAGCGTTGAACGCCGACGGCGACGAACAGGCGCGCGACGCGGCGGTGAAAAGCCGCAGAAACGATTTCTCGCACATCCCTGGATGTTCTGCCTGTGCCTGCCAACTGCTGATATTCGGCAACCGCATCGCGTCGTGCTTTGTGAAAACGCGGTCGCAACAGTACCCATGCCTTTTTGTGCAACTCCTCCACCCTCGTCCGATCAGGATTGCCCATGACTACAGCGTCCACTAAATGAGGATAGGTGTTCGCCTCTCGATAAATCGGCAGCAGATAATTGACGCCGGCTATCATCAGCGGCACGCGTTCGTCACGCAGCAACTCGCGCAAGCCCCTGTCAATCTGACGAAAGTATTGCAAAATGGTCGTCTTGGCATTGTCCACGCCAATGCCTTGTCCGTGATACATCGCCGCGCGTCTGCCCCTTGCATTCGCTGTGCGTGTGTGAAATTGCAATTGCTTTTCGAATTGGTCATACTTCAATGCTTCGGCAAGATTGGAGGGTATTCCTTCCAATTCGATTTCGCTGATGCTGTGGCGCGTACCCTGAAGCAAGCGGACTTGTTTCTGGCTGAGTGCGAGCACATAGAATTGTCCATCGTCGGTCAACAGTGGCAGCAAGGGCTTGACGTGAAAGCGGTTGGTGACCACGACTAGCTCTTTGAAATCCAATGGCAGACGATAATGTTGTGACATTTTGGGTGAGAGAAATACCACCAAGCCATCGCTTTGATGCCGCCAAAAGAATCCATCTGCGAGCAGATGTTGTGCTGGCGCGAGTATTGCTTTCGCCTCGCTTGTGCGAATGCCTTGCGCGAGCAATCGTTTTTCTGCTGTCGTGAGCAGATTCTTCAAGCGAATGCGATCCTGCTTCACGCCGCGCCCGGCGCGATGAGTAGGCAAGTAGATGGAGACGCATCCATCTCTGCGCTCTTTGGTTAGCATTCTCAGTTCTGTTGTGGAGAATGTACTCATCGTTTGTCTTTTTCCACAATATTCCGCTGCATTGCAGACAGGGATACCGGTATCCTTGCGATTGTTTTCCGCATCGAGTCATGCTTTGGCTTTGATCTTGATGGATTTGGGTTTGACTGTCTCCGATTCACGCCATCTTCTCTCGCCATTCTTGGCAATTGACACACAGCAGAGCGTACGGAAGCGCTTTGAGACGCGCGGGATCGATCTGCTCGCCGCAGTCGACGCAGAGGCCGTAGACTCCCTCTTCCACTCGGCGCAAGGCCGTCTCGACCTGCTCAAGTTGCTGTCGCGATTGCGCGAGGACGGCTAAGCGTTGCTGTTTGAATGTGTATTGCTGCGCCCGGTCTGCTGGGTCAGGGTTGATGCCGATCGGCGCGGCTAGAAGATTCTCCTCTTTCTCGATGCGCTCGACAAGAGCGCTGCGCTCCTCTTCAAGTTCTTGCCACACTACCAAATTCTGAATCATTGTACTCGCTCGCTTTCCAATTATCATCTGATCCGTCCTATCGGACTCGTACGCGCTTGACCGCAAACATACTGTGCCAAACGCAGACCGGCAGCCCGGCCGCGAACGGACTGCCGGCCATGCGTTCTCTGGACTCAGTGGGCGCGAATTGTCGCACCCTGTCGCGGCGGTCAACGGACGGGCTAAGCCAGTGCACCTTTGGATTCTTGTGAACCAGGATCACCCTTGGCACCTTTCGGTCCGGATGGTCCTGGCGGTCCCTGCAGACCTGGATCACCTTTTTCGCCCTTGTCGCCTTTCGGTCCCGGCGCGCCTGGTGACCCCGGTTCGCCCCTATCACCGTTTGGTCCGGGCACACCTTGCGGTCCCGGTTCGCCCCGGTCGCCTTTCGGTCCGGGTGGTCCCTGAAACCCCGGATCACCCCTTTCGCCCTTTGGACCCGCGAGTCCCTGCGGTCCAGGCTCACCCTTGTCTCCCTTGGGTCCAGGCACCGGTGCGCGTTCTTCCAGCGACGCGACGCGGCGGCGGAGTTCGACAAGCTGGTCAGCGAGTGTAGCGAAGCTCGCTTGCAGCGCGCTCTGGCGCGGTCTTGCAGGCGTTGCCTTCCGTACCTTTTTCCTAACCACACTTTTTCGTTTGACTACTTTTGCCTTTGTTGGCATTTTCCCTCCTCGAGAGATATGATTGGACAAATGTGTCCGTTTTGAGGATTCCCAACTGCGTTCACGGCGACCACACAGGAGCAACCTCGTGTGCCGATGTTCGGGTAAGACGAATTTGATTGCTACCGTCAGCATTCATCACGTAGATTTCCGCGTTGCCATCGCGCCCGGACGCGAAGGCGATTCTAGTTCCATCAGGGGACCAGGTGGGAAATCCATCCTCTGCTGAATGATGAGTGAGGTTCCTCACAGCACCACCATCCGCATTCATCGCACAGATGTCATAGTTGCCCTCGTACCAACAATCGTATGCGATACGGTGACCATCGGGTGACCAAGCCTGGAACCTATAATGGGATGAAGTATCAGATAGCCGCTTTTCTCCACTGCCGTCTGCGTTGATCACATAGATTCCCTCTCTTCCATCGCGGTATGAATAAAAGGAAATCTGTTTTCCATCCGGTGACCAAGTCGGCCACAGATCGTCGCCGGAGTGATTGGTGAGACGTTTCAGTCCACTGCCGTCGGTGTTCATCAGATAGATTTCCCAATTGCTGTCGCGGTGGGATTGAAAGGCGATATGTTTGCCGTCTGGCGACCAAGCAGGGTCTTCATCACTTGAAGTCACATTGTATGTGAGACGTTTCACCCCACTGCCATCGGCGTTCATCACATAAATGTCCTCATAGTCAGGGCGGGTTGCATCCCGGTTCGATTGGAAGATGATGCGATTGCCTTCTGGGGACCAAGATGGGTATTCGTCTGATGCCGCATTATTGGTGAGACGTTTTACTCCGCTGCCGTCTGCGTTCATCACATAGATTTCATAGTTGCCGTCGCGATTGGATGCGAAGGCGATCTTTCCTCCTGCCGGCGCGGGTGAAGTGCGAGTAGGCACTGCCGTCGCCTCTGGTCGGCGCGTTGATGTTGCCCGGATGCTCGCGGTGGGTTTGGATGTGGCGGACGGCGACCTGTAGGGCATGGATGTGGGCGGTTTGGGAGCCACCGCCGTAGTAGGTCGGCGCGTGGACGTGGCAGCGGGTGCTTGCGTCGCCTGCGCCAGCTTATCCGTCGGCGTGAACTTGACCTTCCAATACGTCATGTTGTCATAGTAGTTGATCCACGTGTCCTGCTTCTCATTGTAGTAGTAGAACTTGACCCCTTTCGCATTGTAGCCCAGGGTTGGCAGCCACGGCGCGGCATCGACGTACACCGCATATACCTGCAGCCGCGACAGGCTCGTCGGATTCAATTTCCACAAACCATCAAACGCCTTGTCCATATTCTGGTTGATGTATTCCATCTCCAACGACAAGAGCCATGCCGTTCCCTTGGCGGCGAGGAGAGCTGGGTTGCCCTGTGTGGTGTCCGCCACAAATTCTCCCAGCACCTTGCCCAATTGGTACGAGTCGTACAGCATCACCGCATAACTACCGGCTTGCCCACCCCCTTCGGTGACCACGGCTTCCGCCATCGCCTCGGATAGCGCGCCAGTGGTCTTGTCGTGCCGTGCAATCGCCAAGCCGGAGGTCTTGGAGACCAGATTCGCCAGGGAGATGACGCCGGTCGCTCCCTTGGTGAGCAGGGAGAGTTTTGCATTCACGACGGCGGTCACGTCCTGTGGCTTGATGCGATCGTCGTTCAGGTCAATGCGAATCGCCACGGGGAGATCGCCAAAGTACTGGCTGGTGATCTCATCGCCGGTGGCAGATTTGACGGCATCGTAGGCGGCTTTTTTCGGATCTTGAAGGATACGGTAGATGGACAAGTGGGTTATCGTTGCGTTCACGGTATGTTTCTGGGTATCGACGAGCCCGTCCGGCACGATCTCCCATCGGTCGCCAATCAAGGTTGCGATGTAGAGATTCTCCTCACTGGCTCCAAGTGGCAAGTCGGCAGGGTCGTAGCGTAGCGTGATCAGCACCGGACCCGCGAGCTTTTCCGCGGTGATGTCATAGGCATTGCCAATCGCAGTTGTGTCTTGGGGTATGGGTGGCAACGCTTGTCCAAGTGGCTTGATGCCGATGGTTGGCTGCTTGCCCTGCATCTCTGGTGGAATGAAGACCTCAACGTCTCCAGACGCGATGGTCTCTCCTACCTTGGGTTGCGGTTCCTGGTCCGACTTTTGCGTTTGCAGCGTAGCAGCCACCGCTGTCTGCACGGCAGTATCAAGATTGGATTGCCCTCCCAACGAACAGGATACGCCAGGCAACGCCAAGAATACGACTGTCAGCGCGACGATAGCGCGTTTGCGCGTTTTCTTCATCTGGCATATCCCTCCTCTCCGACCTTGCAATCATCATCATAGGAACCGAGCCGGATTTGAGCCGGAAGTTTATCCTTTGACTCCTCCCGCGACCAAGCCTTGTTCGAGAAAGCGCTCGAAGATCAGAAAGAGCGCAATCACCGGAATCGTCATCACAGCGGATGCGGCCATCACCACGTCCCAACGCGTGTTCAACTGTTGTGAGATCGAAAGGAGCTTGATCGGCAGTGTGAACAAGTCGCGGTTGTTCAAGAAAATGAACGCGTACAAAAATTCGTTCCACGCGATCATAAACGTGTAAATGGCCACGGACGCCATCGCCGGCACGGACAGCGGCAGCGTGATGCGCCAGATCACGCCGAGCCGACTCAGTCCATCCATCAATCCGGCTTCCTCAATCTCTTCAGGCACCGTTCGAAAATAACTGGCAAGCATGTACAGCGCAACGGGAAGCGTCTGCGCGAGATACGTAAGAATCAGCACGGGCAAATTATCCGCGATCTCCACGTCGAGCCACCGACCGATTTGCGCGAGCATCGCAAAGAGCGGGATGATGAGCAATACACCCGGAAAAAGGTAAACGATGAGAATCGTATTGAGCATCAAACCCTTGCCGCGAAACCTGAGTCGCGCCACTGCGTATGCCCCCAGCGACGCAAGCACGACGGCCAGTACCGCTGTCGTCGTCGCGACGACAAAACTGACACCCATATTGGTGCCAAAGTTCAATTCCTCGAACAGGATGCGGTACGCCTCTAGTGTCCAATTGCCGGGCCAGAACGTCGGAGTCCGCCCCGACAACTCGAACAGCGTTTTGGAAGACGAGACGATCATCCAGTAAAACGGAAACAGGACGACGAAGAGAAACGCGACGAGGGCGAGAACGAACATGATGCGCATCGGCGCGAAAAAGCGGGCAGCGCGGGTGAAAACAGAACGCTCTGTCGAATGTCCGAATGCTTGCCTTACCATTCGAGCACCTTTCGGACGTAGACGAACATGAACGCAATCAACGTGATAAAGAGGACCATCGCAGTAGCCGCGCCGCGCCCAAAGTCAAACAATTTGAAACTGAACTCGTAGGTGAGAATTGGCAAAACCTTGGTGCCAAATCCGCCGCTCGTCAAGAGAAAAATGTCATCGAACTTGTTGAACGTCCACATCAACCGTAGGAGGAACAGCGTGCCCAGCACATAGCGCAGCTCGGGCAGGGTGATGTGGCGGAACTTGTTCCACAGGTTCGCGCCGTCGACCACCGCAGCTTCGTACAGCGTCGCGTCGATTGCCTGCAGCCGCGCCAGAATCATCAGCATCGCAAACGGGAAGTAGCGCCACGCCTCGAACACAATGACCATCGCGAGCGCAAGCCCCGTTTTGCCAAACCACGCGAGCGGCTCGCTCAGCACTCCCAGATTCATCAGGGTCCAATTTGCGACACCGCGAACCGTCGGGTCAAACACCCATCGCCAGATGAATGCCGCTGAGATCACCGGCGCGACGTAAGAGAAGAGAAAAATCGCGCGCACCAGCCCCCGGCCGTGAAAGCGTTGGTTCAGCAAGAGCGCGGCCATCAAGCCGACGCTTACACTGGCGAGCGTTCCGCCGAAAGAATAGACAATCGATGTAACCAACGCTTCCGGGAACGCATAGTCGTTGACGACGCGCCAGTAATTCTCCAAGCCAACGAAGGGCGCGCGAAAGACATCGTTGAGATTGTCGAGACCGATGTCGTGGAAGGAGATCCAGATGCTAAAGAACGCCGGGAAGATAATCAATCCTGCGACAATCGCGAACGTCGGAACGATCAGCGCATACGCAAGACGCGCTTCGCGCTGTTGGAGTGTTTGGGCGCGTAGGAATCCCACCGGACTAGTCCTTTTCTGGTCGGGGCGATTCGCGAATCGCCCCGACCAGACGATTTTCTACTTTTGGGCTTGCCGATCCTTCAACAGTTCTTCCGTGCGCGCTTGCAGCCAATCTCCCGCTTGCTTCGGCGTCATCTTGCCCTCGATGATGTTCGAGATTGCCTGCGGCACGATCAAACGCCCTTCCATGTCGCCAATGACCGCGCGCTGCACCGGCGTCATCCAGGGTGCGAATGCCCACCGTTGCATCGTGTTGTACCCGTTCGCGACTGTGTCGAGCACGTCTTTCGGGTACGACTTGAAAATGTCGTTCTTGGACCACGCATCGACCGCTGTCTTGCGCACGGGAATCTTGCCATTCGGCGCGAGGAAGAGAATGTCGATGTAATTCTGTCCATCCATCATGTACTTTAAGAATCGAGTCGTCGCATCGGCGTTCGCGCCTTTGAAGACCAGGTTCACGACGAGCGTGCCATATGTCGCCTTGTCTCCACTCTTGCCGATCATCGACGGCGCAAAGCCGGTATTCGCCGACAAGTCCTTCACTGTCGGCTCGACGCCTTTCTGCAACCCGGCGAGATCGTCCATCACATAGGTCGAGTAGAACAGCATCGGCGATTGACCGGTAATGTAGAATTGGCGCGCTTGCATCCAGTAGTTGGGCCCGGGTGCGGCACACGCTTGCAGACTCGTGTAGAAATCGAGCGCCTCGACCATCGCCGCCGAGTTCATCGTCACTTTGCCATTCCGGTCGAACGGGTACGCGCCGTTGGACATCGAGAATTGCTCAAACAGTTGATGTCCATAGTTCTGGCCCGGGTCAGTACCGAGCGTCATGCCATAGAGATAGCCGTCCTTACCCTTGATGGTCTCGCACGCCTTCTTGATGTTGTCCCATTCCACCGGCGGCTGCAGGTTGAGTTTCTTGAACTCATCGGAGCGATACCAGAGCGCCTGAATCCAGCCGTCGAATGGGACTGCCGCGTACGCTTTGCCATCCGGCGTCTTGACCATGTTCAGCGGGCTGTCGTAGAACGTGCTCTCGCCCAAGTCTTTGATCACCTTCGTCGGGATGTCCGTGTCGAGAATGCCATCCGCGAGGAAGGGGGCGACGCGCTCGACGCCGACGCGCGCGATCGCGGGCAAGCGATTTGCGCCGCGCGCAGTTGCCACGCGCTGGCTCACCGTCGCCTCATCGATTGGCACGATACGCACGTCCACATCCGGGTTGTCCTTCATAAAACGCGCCGCGACTTCTTCATACTTTTGCACGCGATACTCTTCATTGTCGGTCGTCCAGAACTCGACGATCGTCTTCTTGACCGGTGGGGGCGGCGTGGCTGTAATGATTTTTTCAACCACCTTGGTTTGTTCAACGACCTTGGTTTGTTCGACGACCACGGTCTCCTTCACGGGCGGTGGCGGCGGCGCGGATGTCGGCGCTGGTGCCGGCGCGCACGCGGCAACGAACACCGCCAGTGCGGCAACCCCGATCGTCAGTTTCAGGAACGTTTTCACCTTTTACTCCTCCTTGAGTTAAACTTGAGAACAACGGGCGACGCAAATCCAATTTCCTGAATACATCACCTCCTTTCAGTCAGTGGATTGGGTTCAAATTCAAAATACTTTCTTGGGTACCATTGTATCGGCGCGGGCGATGGCCAGACGAACGATTCGGTCGAGCATGGCGGGATAGTCATAGCCCCCGAATTCGGCTGCCGTGACGAAACTGCTCCCCGCTGTGATATCCGGATTTGAGTTGACATCGATCACGAATGGTATGCCGTCGCGCATGCGGATATCGATCCGCCCAAAATCGCGCAGGCCAAATGCGCGATAGGTGTCGCGCGCGACGCGCAAGATTCGATCGCTCGCTTGACGTGAGAGGTTCTGCGGACGCACGAGCCGTGTACGTTGATACGCATCTGAGCTGTCAACCCATTTCGCGTCATACGTCCGAAGGCGGGGCAACGCGGGCGGCAAATCGGAGTAGTCGATTTCGATGAGCGGCAGCGCGTCAATCGGGCCATTGCCCCACAGTGAAACTGTGAATTCGCGCCCATCCACAAACTCAGAGACCATGAGTTGCTCGTGCCCCTGTGCTTTCAAATCCGCAGCGCGAGCGCGCAGGGCTTGATCGTCATGCACCACGGATTCAGCGGTCAAGCATTCACTTCCGTGCTCGCTGGCGAGCTTGATTATCGCGGGAAAGCTATCCCATTCTCCGCAGTCGTTGCCCGCGAGGGACTGCCAGTTAGGCGAAGGGATGCCGTGTGCGCGCAAGAGGCGCATAGCGCGGAGCTTGTCCTGCGTCATCTGTAGTGTGAGTGTGCCGGCACCCGTATAGGTGTACCACATCTCATCAAGCAGCGCGGCAACCTGGACCGCGTCGTGCGCGCCGGACTCGACCCCCTCGTGCCAGTTGAGCACGATACAACGTGCCGGATCGAACGGTTTGAGCAAGGTAGGTACCTGCGATGGCGATTGGATTTGGACGGGCACTACGTGATAGCCAGCTTGGGCGAGTCCATTGTGGATTGCTTCTGCATCAGCAAGCACACCCGCTTTCGCGCTGGGTGCCCAAACCGAGTCATGCTCTCTCAGCACTAGTACGGTGCGCCCTTCGTCACGGGGCGTTCTAGGATGCATGGTCTCTCCCGGACGTGATGTTGCTGTCGTGGCGGCAGAGCTCATCGACATCAAATTTTCCGGATGGACTTGAACCATTCATCCAACTCGCGCGCCGCGATCTCGCGTCCGCCCAAGCCGAAGGCCAGCGCAACCGCTACGGCAATCGCCCCAAGCAGCAGACCGAACGCGAGGTTGATGATCTCGTTCGCCAGGCCCATCTGACGCAGCGCCATCGCAGTTGCCAAGACTAGGATTGACACGCGCGTCGCCGGCGCTAGGAGACTCGCCTGAGCTGCACCGCTGTCCTGTATCGCCTTCGCCGCCCAGTCCGCGAGGAACAGACCTAGCGCGAAGATAATCAACCCCATGACGATCTGGCCGGCAAAGACCGTGAACTGAACGATCAGCTCTGCCAGCAACGCAAAGCCCAGCAGCCGAGATGCCTCAATGGCTGCAAAGAGCATGATCGCTACGAGAACCAGGTACCCCACAATCTGAGCGGGGGTCTGCTTCCCGTCAGCCATCTCTTTGCTCAAGCCCAGCCGGACCAACACGTTGTTGAAGCCAAAGCCGGTCAGAAGGTTGGTGACCAACCCGGCGATGACACGCCCAACCAGGTACGCGATGGTCAACACAAGTGCCGCGCCGAAAATGGACGGCAATGCCGCGAACATCTGGTTCAGCATGTTGCTTGCAGGTCGCGTAATCGCGTCCAATGCCAGCGCATTAAGAGATGCGATCAGCACGGGGATCAGTATCAAGATGTAAACGACCAAGCCGATCAACCCGGATAGCCGCTGCTTGCCCAGAACTGCAGCTAGCCCTACTTGATCACTCAGCCGGTCCGTACCGACCACGGCCAATAGATTGGTCACGATCCGTTGCGCGATGCGGGCGATGAACCAACCTACGACGAGGACGATGGCCGCGGCAAAGACGTTCGGCAGGTAGCCCAGGATCTTGTCGATCATCCCTTGGACCGGCCCCAACAGCCCCTCCAACGCCAGCGCGCTCAGCACGGCGGGCAGGAACAGCAAGAAAACCAGCCAATAAGCAGCTTCGCCGACGGTTTGTCCGAGCGGGACACGCTCTTCGTCTTTGAGACCAGCCTCACTGTTCAGCCGTTCGTCGATCTTTGCCGCATCCAACACTCGCGCTATGACGATTCGCAGGATACTGGCGAGCACCCAGGCAATCAACAGCAACGCGCCCGCGCCAAGAGCACGCGGAGCGTACTGGAATACCTGGATCAAGAGTTGGTTTAGCGGTTCGGTGACAAGCGTCAACCCCAAGGTCTGGAAGAATGCAACCAAGACGAAGAGCATGATCAAGTAGAACACACCCTTTGCGATCCAACTCTCCGCCGGAATCGTCGCCGCGCCCTTCTCAGCGGCAAGCCAATTCGCAAGTCGGTTGTCCAGGGTCGTGCGATGGAGCGCCCCACGGACAATCGCAGACACGAGCAGGGCAACCAGCCAGCCAACGATCAGGATGGCAATCGCCCCGACCAGACTGGGGACATATGCTCCAACCAGCCGCGTGACTTGATCAAGAATAGTCTGCATTCCGATGCTCCTTCCTGAATGGAATTTGGTTGTGTGTTACGGTCCGATTGATGAATGGATGCGCAATTCGCCTCACGCTCTCACGAGAAGGTATATCACGATCAATCCCACCACGAATGCGGCGATAACGAATGCCCCCCACAACAAGAACGTTTCACCCTCATAGGAAAAATTGGGAAGGCGGCGTTGAACCAGCGCGTTGACGCCTTCCGAGAAGACGCCGCCCAAAATCAATATGGCGATAGCCGCAATCAGCGCGACCAACACGGCGTGAATCTGATCCATTCGACGAACCTCAGCCAGGATTTCGCATCTGCCTACTTGACTACACAAACTGACATAAC
>Ga0163210_1000946_pt1 | contig 12435 bp, 12 predicted proteins | sample Kivu_220m_FD_113536 | JGI IMG/M metagenome (GOLD analysis project Ga0163210, IMG submission 113536) | Freshwater microbial communities from Lake Kivu, Western Province, Rwanda to study Microbial Dark Matter (Phase II) - Kivu_220m | ecosystem: Environmental > Aquatic > Freshwater > Lake ...
CTGTAAAAGATCATTAAAGAATTTCCCTTGAACATCAGGAACGACTTCTACTTCCGGAGCATTTTGTATATACCGAATATATTTAGGATTACCTTTACCAAGAATAGCAGCACCATAAAGAGTATATATCCTAACAATAGGATCTTTGTCTTGTAATTTTTCGATTAGAATTTCAAGTTTATCATTATCACCTTGCTGTGTAATTGACCAGATAGCAGTTGCGCATCTAATAGGATTTATTGATGTTAAAAAATCTTCGATTTCACGAGCGGAAAAAGTGAGTGTATCCATTGTACAAATTGCTTTATCTCCTTTTTGAATAACAGCTTTACCAAGAATAATCGCTCCACAAGATGTGTTTATAATCCAAATTCCAATAGTTGAGTCTGTACCCCCATAGATATTTCTGGATATAAATTTACAATCGACTTACTAAAGCTATCGGTCCAAGAAGGACCAATATATTGGATAGTTTGTTCGGTTGAAAATTCTTTTTTTTCAAATTCATCAAGAACTTTAATAGGACGACCTGATAAAATTTTAGATATCCTGCTTGGCTCTTTTGATTGAATATCATAGCTCAAAAATAGTAGGGTAAAGATTAAACCAAGAATTATCAAAATTCCTGCTGATATTTTGTTGCATCGAAACATCTTTCATTTCACTTCATATTTATTTCCTAAAAAGTCAGTACGATTGGGCATCATATGGCAGCTATTTCTGTATTTCAATTCTTCAACCTTCACTTTAACTATATTTTAACCTGGTACCATATTTGCTTCTTTCTGATTGAGTCACAAAACTGTCAGAGTTGATAACTGGACTCCAGTATTGATTTTCTTTAATCGGATTAGCGTCTATTAGGTAAATTACGCTTCCTTATATCCACACGAGGCAATTATTGCCTATTGAAATGTTAATAACCTACTAATAATATTCCGAGGCGTCACATGGAATGGAGAGACCTTAGTGTCCTAATTACCGGCGGAACCGGTTCCTTCGGCAACCGCTTTGTAAAAACCTTGATGGAAAAATATAAACCCCGCCGTCTGATCGTCTTCAGCCGGGACGAACTTAAACAGATGGAAATGCGCATTAAAATCAACGACAACGGCAGCACTGTTATGCGCTATTTCATCGGAGATGTCCGCGATAAAGAAAGGCTTTACCGCGCCTTCAAAGGAGTCGATATTGTCGTCCACGCCGCTGCCTTGAAACAAGTCCCTACCGCCGAATATAACCCGCTGGAAGTCATCAAGACCAATGTTATGGGCATGGCAAATGTCATCGATGCCGCCATCGACTGCAAGGTCAAAAAAGTTATAGCGTTAAGCACCGATAAAGCCGCCAACCCCGTCAACCTCTATGGAGCTACCAAACTCTGTGCGGACAAACTTTGCGCCGCCGCCGGAGTTTACGGACGCGAAAAAAGCACAATCTTCAGCGTCGTCCGCTACGGAAATGTCATGGGCTCCCGCGGTTCCGTTATACCCTTCTTCCGCCAGCAAGCCGAAAAAGGATTCATCCCCATCACCGATCCCCGCATGACCCGCTTCTGGATAACTCTCGACCAGGCCGTCGAATTTGTAATAAAATGTATCAGTATGATGCGAGGCGGCGAAATCTTCGTCCCCAAACTACCCAGCATGAAAATCATGGATTTGGCTGAAGCCATCGCCCCCTCCGCGGAAATCGACATTGTCGGCATCAGACCCGGCGAAAAACTACATGAAACCCTCCTCACCGAAGACGAAGCCCGCAGAACCGTCGAATATAAAGACCTCTATATAGTAAATCCCAGTACTTCTAACATTAAAAACGAAAATTCTTCCCATCTTGCCGGCAAACCTGTCCCTGAAGGATTCTGCTATTCCAGCAATGAAAACAATTGGTGGCTGACCGTCGAACAAATGCGCAAATTAATAAACGAACCTCAGGGGCAAGATCATTTCTTCCTGAGAACCGCCATCGCCTAGTCAATAATACTGTGGAGTTGACTCTCCATAGTCGACGACAGAACCTTTGAGTTCTTGAACTACTATGACCCTCGTAAAAATTAAAAATAAGACCATATCTGACAGTTCCCCGCTATTCGTAGTCACTGAAACCGGCACCACCTGCAACGGCGACTTGGAAACCGCTCTGAAGATGGTGGACGCCGCCAAATCCGCCGGCGCCGACGCTATTAAATTCATGATAATCGGCCACGAATACTTCATGAGCGATAAAACTGTCACCTATGAATACGAATGGAAAGGCGGCAGAAAATCCGAGAACATGTTCGACATGTTCAAAGGGCTGACCTTTTCCGAAGCCGACTGGATGAAAATCCGTGATTATTGTATCGCCAAAGACATTATTTTTTTCGCCACCGTCGATTATATTCTCGGTGTCGATTTTGCAGAAAAACTGCAAGTCCCCGCCTACAAAATTAGTTCCTGGGACGCCGCCAATTATCCCCTCATCCGCAAAATGGCCCGCACCGGCAAACCTATCATCCTCGATACAGGCCCCATCACCCTCCCAGAACTGGAAAAAACTCTGGAAGTTATCCATAAAGAAGGCAATGACCAGGTCATCCTCCTACACTGTAGTCATTCCAAAGATGATGCGGGTGTTAATTTATATAGCATCCCCTTCCTTAAAAGTGTGTTCTCTGTTCCGGTTGGTTATTCTGCCGACAATACGGACCCGGTTCCCGATATAGCCGCAATCTCCCTCGGCGCTAATGTGATTGAAAAAAGGCTGACCCTCGACCGCAGTTTCCCCGGCCATCACCATCTGAAAGCATTGGAACCAGGCGAATATAAAGAATACATCGATTCCATTCGCAGAGTCAAAAACCTCCTCGGAGGGTACTATGTGAAACCTTCCGCCGAAGACCTGCACCAGAAAGCTATGTATTATGTCAGCATCACCGCCGACTGCGACATTCCCCAAGGCACCGTCATAACAGAAAATATGCTGGCTTGCAAACGCCCCGGAACCGGTATTTCACCGGAATTTCTGGATATAATAATCGGCCGTCAAGCTCGCCGGGACATCAAAAACAACGAACAATTCGGCTGGGACGCAGTTTAAAATGCTCCCCCTGAAAATATCCAATAAAACCGTCGGCAAAGGCTTCCCTTGTTTCATCGCCGCCGAAATCGGTATCAATTTCAACGGCAGTCTTCAGCTTGCCAAAGATTCCATCGCCGCCGCCGTGGAATCCGGCGCTGACGCGGTAAAATTCCAAAACTACCGCACGGAAGATTTCATCGCCGATCACTCGTTGACCTATGAATATGTATCACAGGGGAAAAAGATTGTCGAATCACAATTTGATATGTTCAAACGCTGTGAACTGTGCCGGGAATGGCTGTCGGAATTGGCTGAATATTCTCGGAAAATGGGTGTCATCTTCCACAGCACCCCCACAAATGTTCAAGGCGTCTCTGATTTGGTTTCTATTGGAGTCCCCGTCTTAAAAAACGGTTCCGATTACCTGACCCATCTTGAACTCATTGAAACTATGGGTAAAACCAGCCTGCCAACTGTTATTTCCACCGGCATGGCTGCGCTCAGTGAAATCGAAGATGCGGTGAACGCTTTTCGCAATACCGGCAACAACAAACTCATCCTGCTGCACTGCACATCGTCCTATCCCACGCCTCCCAACGAAGTAAATTTAGCGCGGATTGAAACTCTTGGATGCGCTTTTGGCTGTCTAACCGGTTTCAGCGACCATACCGAAGGTATCGTCGCCGCTGTCGGAGCCGCCGCTTTGGGAGCGGTCTGGATAGAAAAGCATTTCACCATTGACAAAAACCTCCCGGGCCCCGACCACGCTATGTCCGCCGACCCGGCGGAATTTAAAAAGCTGGTACAAGCTGTCCGCGCCTTCGAAAAAAATCTGGGGAATCCTATAATCGCCCCTACAGCCTCGGAACAAATTAACCGCCCCAAGTTCCGGCTTTCCTGCACTGCCGCCCGCGAGTTGCCCGCCGGATACGCGCTGAACAATGAAGATATAGTTTACAAACGCCCCGGAACCGGGTTCCCCCCCAAATTCAAAACTATGTTCCTGGGGAAAAAACTTGTGCGAGATATTCCCGCCGGGAAAATCATCGAAGCGGAGGATTTCATCCTGTGACACTTCGCTCCTTCGATCCCATCTGGGAAGAAAAATACGCTTCCGGCCATTCCCAGAAATACCCCTGGGATATGGTCGTGACCTTTGTATATCGGAACCGCCCTCAGCATAAGCCTCCGCAGGAAACACATATCCTGGAAGTCGGCTGCGGAACCGCCAGCAATCTATGGTTCGCCGCCCGCGAAGGATTCAAAGTCGCTGGAATCGACGCCAGTGTCAGCGCCATCGCCGAAGCCCGCCGGAGATTTCAAAAGGACGGACTTCAAGGGCAGTTGGAAGTCGGCGATTTCACCTCCCTTCCCTTTAATAATGATACTTTTGACTTAGTCATAGACCGCGCTTCATTGACCTGCTGTGGATTTTCTTCCGCTAAAAAATCCGTTTCCGAAATCCGCCGCGTGCTGAAAACCGGAGGACGCTTTTTTTTCAATCCATACAGTTCCAACCACAGCAGTTTCGCTTCCGGCTATCCCGGCGATGACGGTTTGACCATTGGCATCGACGCAGGGACGCTGGTCGGCGCCGGGCAAATATGTTTCTATGACCGCAGGGAAATATACAATTTGTTCGCAGACGGCTGGAAAATCCTCAGCATTCAGCATGCGGAACTGTCGGAAGAAAAAGACCCATCCCGTTCAATCCACGCGGATTGGCGGGTCATCGCCGAAAAGGTGTGACTATGAAGGTTCTATTCTTAGGCAATGAGAATTCCCCGCTGCTGGAATTCCTGCGGAATTCCGGCGAAACCATAGTTACAGCTTCCGATAAAATCGATTTGAATTACCTTGACTCCATCGCCCCGGATTTAATTGTAAGTTATGGCTTTCAACACATCATTAAAAAGGATGTTGTCGAAAAATACCGGGACAAAATAATCAACCTGCATATTTCTTATCTCCCCTGGAACCGCGGTTCCGACCCCAATTTGTGGAGCGTCGTCGACAATACCCCTATCGGGGTCACCATCCATTTCATCGACGAAGGAATCGATACCGGCGACATCATACTGCAAAAAATCGTCGTTATTTCCGATAAAGATACTTTTCGAACTGCCTACGATATACTGCAATCCGAAGTTCAGGCGCTTTTTATACAAAATTGGAAATATATCCGTACCGGCAATATTGTTCGGCAAAAACAGCCTCCCGGCGGTTCCTTCCATAGATACAAGGAGCGTGATAGATATATGCAGTTTCTGACCAACGGCTGGGACACCCCCATCGCCGAATTTAAAAAACGCTTGAAGAAAATACCCAAATATGAGAAGGATCTGTAATGCATTCCGAGCTTTGGAAAGAGGACAAATCCGCCAACATCACATTATATTCCCATCTTCTGGAAGAATTCGGTTATGACCACCGCTCTTTGAACTGGGGCAGCCGCGAAGGTCAGTATCTAAGGTTCGAGGTTCTGTCACAGGTTTATCCTCTGCAGGGGATGAAAATTCTGGATGTGGGATGTGGAATCGGCGATTTTTACGACTGGGCGCTGAAAAAAGGGCTGGAAATCGATTATACGGGAATTGACATAACCCCATTGATGATACAAAAAGCCCGTCAGCGTTTTCCCGGAATTACCTTCCGGACAGCCGATATTCTGGACGAATCCAATCTCTTTGAAGATACCTTCGATGTAGTTATATCCAGCGGAATCTTTGCGCACAGGACTTTTTCCCCGAAGGATTTTCTGGAAAATATGACCATCAAGATGTTCAGCCTGTGTGAAAGGGCTCTGGCTTTCAACACCTTAAGCGCCTGGGCTCCCAACCCTGACGAAGGCGAATTTTACGCAGATCCGCCTGAAACTTTAGCTTTCTGCAAGACTATAACCCCCTGGGTGGCTTTAAGACACGACTACCACGCTCGAGATTTCACCATTTTTATGTATCATCGCCGCCGCGCAGGATTATGATAGTTTCCATTAATCAACCCGCATATCTGCCCTGGTCTGGATTTTTTCACCGCATCGCCGTCAGCGATACGCACATTGTACTCGACCATGTGCAATTCGAAAAGAACAGCTTCGTCAACCGCAATAAAATCAGAACCAAAGACGGCTGGGTTTGGCTTACAGTCCCGGTCAGAACCAAAGGCAGATTCGGCGATTTATCCATAAATACGCTGGAAATCGACAATACCATCGATTGGCGGAAGAAACATTGGCTCACTATTAAACAAAATTATTTCAAAGCCCCTTATTTTTATCTTTATTCGGACTACTTTGAAGATATTTACCGCCGCGAATGGAAAATGCTCAACAGTTTATGCCGGGAAATCAATAATTATATTCTTGCTTCTCTTGGTATCGATACCAAAATTATCTACAGTTCCGATTTGCATCCGCAGGATAAGAAAAACGCCCTCATACTGGAACTTTGCCGTATAACCGGAGCCTCCGTTTATTACTCCGGCATTCTGGGGAAAGATTACTTACGGGAAGAATTCTTCCGGGCTCAAAATATCTCAGTCAGATACCAAAATTTTCATCCTCAGCCGTACCCGCAATTTCACGGCGGCGAATTCGTTCCCTATATGTCAGTTCTCGACCTTATGTTCAACTGCGGCGAAAAAAGCCGGGAAATACTGCTTACCGGCCAGGAGCAAAAATGCCATCTAATATGAGAAAACCGCTCGCCATTATCCCAGCCCGCGGCGGTTCCAAGCGTCTTCACAAAAAGAATATCGCTTTATTAGACGGGAAACCACTTTTAGTCTGGACTATCGAATCAGCAATGGCCTCCGGCATTTTCGATACAATCCGCGTTTCTTCCGAAGATGAAGAAATCCTGAAAACCGCTGAATCCGCCGGAGCCCTCCCCTTCGAAAGACCGGCCAATCTATCGCGGGACGATATCACATTGACGCATTTCCTGGCGGAAACTCTGAAAAATTTCGATTTTACAGGCGGAGGTTACACAGACCTCTATCTCCTGCTCCCAACCAGCCCTTTCCGCCGGGGAACGACTATCGTGCACGCCTGGGAATTTTACCTGAACAGCGGCGCCGGCGGATTGATGAGCATTATCAATGTTCCTCACCCTCCGCAATGGGCGCTGACTATAGACAACACTGCGCTGAAACCGTTATACCCTGCCGATTATGAAAAATCCCGCATGGATTTGACCCCGGCTTACATGCACGACGGCGGGCACATCATCGCCGATATAAACAAATTCCTGCAGACCGGGAATTTTCTCGGACTGCACCCCGCCGCTTTCCCGTCACCGGAGGATGAAACCATCGATATCAATACGGAAATCGACTTGAAATGGGCTGAATTCCTTTTGCAAAACGGATTATACAGGAAATAATGATATGAAAATATTAGTCATAGCCGCCCATCCCGACGATGAAATCCTCGGCTGCGGCGGAACCTGCGTTCAATTGGCTAACTCCGGCAAAGAAGTCCAATTTGTCATCCTCGGCGAAGGAGTTACTTCCCGCTATAATCAACGCGAACAAACTGAAACCGGGGAATTGTCTAAGCTGGCTCTCGATTGCCAGGAAGCTTCACGCATTATCGGCGCTAAGGAACCCATCCTGCACAACCTTCCTGACAACCGTTTCGACATAGTCCCCTTCCTCGATGTGGTTAAAATAGTAGAAACTGAAATCGTAACATTCCGCCCGGAGATTATATTTACGCATGACGGCGGAGATTTGAATGTGGACCACCGCATTACTTTCCGAGCCGTCCTGACCGCGGCTAGGCCTATGGCATCTTCAACCGTAAAAGAACTTTATACTTTTGAAATACCATCCTCCACCGAATGGGCGTTTCAAACGGTGAACGGCGGTTTCAATCCCAATACTTTCTTCGATATAACCGCCGGTTTAGAAAAGAAACTGCAGGCGTTGTCAGCTTACGCCTCCGAAATGCGGGATTTCCCTCATCCCCGTTCCCGGGAAAACATCCGCGCCAAAGCCGCAGTCTGGGGGAGCGTAATAGGCTGTCAATCCGCCGAAGCGTTTAAATTGATCTATTCGATTAAGAAATAATTGTAAAATAAATATGCCCCCTGCCAACTCCCAAATGCAAATGTGGGCCGGAAATTTCGGCGCCGAATATACTGTCCGCAATTCCTATTCCCTGTCGGAAATGGACGAACATTTCCGCCTCCAACATGGTTTCACGCGCAGTGAAATGTTCGCAGACGCTTTGAAAGACATCTCAAAAAAAGCCGCTATCCTCGAAGTCGGAACTAACATCGGTTTACAGCTGGAATGCCTGAAAGCGCTGGGATTTATCAATCTCACCGGCTTCGACATCCAAATCGAAGCTGTCCGCAGAGCCAAATCCGGCATCGCCGGAATTGAAGTCCTGCAAAGTTCCGCCCTGGAATTTCCCTTTAAGAACGGCAGTTTCGACCTGGTTTTCACCTCCGGAGTGCTCATTCATATCCATCCGGACAATCTGAAAAAAGTTATGTCCGAGATGCACAGGGTTTCTAAAAGATATATTTTGGGTTTCGAATATTTCAGCGAAAAACTCACTGAAATAGAATACCGGGGAAATAAAAATCTCCTGTGGAAAGCCGACTACCGCCAAATTTTTCTCGATTTATTCCCCGGCTTGAAGACCGAAAAAAAACGCATGATTAAATACCTTGCCAGCGAAAACGCTAATAATTTGTATCTTCTGGAAAAATGAACTTTACTTCTATTGATCAGCTAAATCGCTTCTGCCAATTTATCGAAGAAGAAACCTCTTTGTTCGCATTGGATTTCTTAGGTTATCCCTGGTATAAAATGGCCAAGGATAACCTGAACAACACTATGTGCGTATCCAAACCGTCGAAATTCTCTGACGAACATAAAGAAATCCGCCGAAACGATTTCCGTTCCAAGAAACATCTGCTTAAGGGAAAATACGACTATTTGTTCATCGTCAAAGCTAAAATGCGCCGGAATGAAGATGATAAATATGAAAATCATTTGTTCATAGAAATACTGGAATATCTTGCTGCAAAAGGTAAAAAAATCCTCGTCATCGAAGAACCGTCCGGCAAAGAATACGATGTAAAATACCTGCATTCGAAATTCGCTGATGTTACCATCCCTCTCGAATTTATCTACGAAACCGCCAAAATCTACGATAATCCCGAAGCAAAACTGGCAAAACTGCATTTTGAAAAAATTATCTCGGATTTGTTTTTGGATTTAAACTATGAAGGCGAGTGGCTGCCTTATGTCGATTTATTGAAAGAAAAATACCTGCTATACGCCAATGAAATCCCCCGCATTATCTACTGGCAGGATATTATTGAATCTTTGGGAGTAACCGCCCTCTTTGGAGGGATGGGCACGCATTTCTTTCCCGGTCTGAACAACCGCTTTGCCATCGTGGAAGTCGGCCATGGTTTTTCCGGAGAATTCCATACGGAAAGACCATTTTCATCTCAAGCTATGGACTACTTCAAAGAACACTTCCGTCTGGAAGCTTTATTCAAACTCGTCCCTTCACCAACGGATAAATTGTTTACGGAATGCGGATTATTCCTTGAACAAAACCGGTTCAATTACGGTATGCCCGAAATCCGTTCCTATATTAATTCGCCTGATAAAATTCATTATATTATAGACAAATATGGTCTTAAAAATAATTTTGTCATCCTTATAGCCACCACCGGCTGGGTGGATTATGATGCGTTGAAGAAATTATTGGAACTAATAGTAAAAAACTTCCCTCAAACCCAAATCCTTCTGCGCCCGCACCCTTATTACGACAGCGCCTCCGCCGCCGAAATGTTCACCGGTAATGTAATAGTTGTAGACAAAGAGAACAAATACGACCTGTTCTCCATTGCGGACGCTTTCATTTCCCCCGCCAGTTCTATGGTGGTCGAAGCCAACGAATTCCTCGGCAATATCATCGTTTACCCCAACAAATCCGACTCCCCCGATGATTTGGATGTATTGAAAAGACGCTACCCCTACGCCGTCCCTATTTCCCTTGACAACGCCCGCAGTCTCCTCGATATGCTGGAATATTTTCGTCTGCACCCCTATAAGAAACCTCTACGCGCCAGACATTTTCAGGCGGACAAAATCCTCGACGGACTGCTGTCCCGAATCGACGCAATAGTGGGAAAAAACTGCCGGGATAATAAGCCGCATAATGGTGAATTGGAAAGTATGCTGTTGGAAGGTGAATCTCTGTATTCGGAAGGAAGATTGGAAGAGGCGCTGGCAATATTTAAACTCACTGCGGAAAAATACCCTCTAAGCGCAGACGCTTTCAACAATATGGGAGTGGTCTATCTGGAAATGGGAAAATCTGAAGAAAGTCTGCTTTATTTCACCAAAGCTTACGAATTGAACCCCTCCGAAGCCGATATAGCGGAAAATTATTCAAGTCTGCTTAAAGCTTTTCAAAAATAACCGTAACCTGCCTGACCAGCAAATCCCTTATTGTAACCTCCGGGTAATTCAACCTGCACAAATTCAAAAACCCCTCGTCTATCATCTCGCTGTGGTAACTGTTTACCGGAGTGTCGTAATGCAATATTCTGACCGGCGCAATCTGCTCCCAAAATCGTTCGAAGGTATGCAGATACATCCTCTGCGGATTGAAATATGTGCCCAGATTATACCTCGCCAATTCCCCCCTCAAAGGGAATTCCGTATCCGACACATACTCCTCCAACTCCTCCGGTTTCATCACCACATGCCCCCAGGGAATATCCGTAGTGCACGCTCCATGCCCACCTTTCAAACTGAAATAGGGCCCATACTGCAGGTAAATTATCCCTTTGCGTTTGGCAACCCTTATCATTTCCCGCATACACAACAACGGGTCAGTTACATGTTCTAAAACCTGTTTGGAAAATACCAGATGGAAGCTTTCATTTTTGAACGGTAGATTTTCCCCCGCCGCATTCATGAAAGCGAATCCCTTCCCAATGAATTTTGGGTATTTCCCGGAATTGTCTATCTGCAGATGTTTGAAGTTATTGTGCGGCATAGTGGCGATAAACCGCCTCTGAGCCGGACTGCCCAATCCCAGGCTAACATCCGTCCCCGCCGCTATTTCCGACCCCGCCAATTTCGACAAAACAGATAATTCCCCCCCTCCGCAGCCGATTTCCAATACCCGTTTTCCTTCAAACTCGAAACCGGCTTTATTCTTCAATAATTCCGCTTCGGAAATGAAACTGTTGTATTTGTCATTGAAATTCGCAGGCTTTGCATCCTTCCAGAAATTAAGTCTGTCCCCTAAAACTATCTTAAATGTCCGCCCGGAAAAACACTCGTATTCGACTTTATTCCCCAATTCCCGGTACATATTATACAGCTCTATCGGATTTTTCCCGCCGGCATTCCCCGCCAGCTTATATATCAGTCCCAGCCGAATATCCATCCCATGCCGGAAATTGAAACTCATCCCCTCCCGCGCCATCCTAACGACAATATCATCGAAAGAAATTTTTGCCCCTGGCGCCGGTAAATATTCTTCAATTATCGTTCTCTGATTTTCTAACAGCCTAACCCACTCATCTTTCGCATATAACGCTGGAGTCAGCCCCGTTTCGTGTCCAACTGCAGCCAGACTCGCATTTTTCGACTCCCGAAAATACTCCAGCATCCGCGCCGTCAGTTTCACATTTAAAGCTCCCTGTCCGCTCTCCACATGTATGACGCCCTCGTCATTGCCAATGAAACTGCGGCAAAAATCCGGCAGTACGGTTTCGCGGTTTACTTTCAATAAAACCACTTTGTATTTCCCCGCGCATTCCTCCAATTCGGCTTTCACACTTTTTTCCATCTCCATCCGCGCTAAAATATGCCTAGCTGTTGTCGGAATCGTCGAGGAATAGAACAGATCGCAGGGGGCATACTGCGGATAATGCATATCGAATCCTTCCGCATATGGTAATACAATCCGCATCGGAGTTTTCACCATATTGCCGATTTCCTGCAAAGCCTTGAAAATATATTCGACCAGCAGTCTGTCCCCGATTTTCCCCACGCCTAAAATCCCTTCCCCAATGGGGAACCGTTTTATCCCGTAGATACAATCGGTTATCACCGCCGTCCAAGCAGCTATTCCAGGAGTTTTTATTGGCGGCATTTCATCTCCAATAACCTTTCCAGTTCTTCCACTACCCTTTGCGTTCCCAACCCATCAACGAGCTTCCGCCCGTTTGCGCTGAATAAAGCTCTTTTATCATAATCGGAGATGAAACTTTCCATCGCCCCGGCGATTTCTCCTGCCGATAAATCCGCATGTTCCCCCAAATTCCGTGAAACCTGCTTTCTATGAAGATGTTCCGCTATCTCTTTCTGATTGTCCGCCAGTAC
>Ga0163210_1000950_pt1 | contig 12425 bp, 9 predicted proteins | sample Kivu_220m_FD_113536 | JGI IMG/M metagenome (GOLD analysis project Ga0163210, IMG submission 113536) | Freshwater microbial communities from Lake Kivu, Western Province, Rwanda to study Microbial Dark Matter (Phase II) - Kivu_220m | ecosystem: Environmental > Aquatic > Freshwater > Lake ...
AGATCAAGTGGTGGATTTCGTCAAGCGCAATTCCGACTCGTAACCCATCCGGTTGCTGAAGGAAAGAGGAGAGAAAGATGAGCCGCAATCTGTCAGGAAAGCTCGTGCTCCTGGCCGTAGCACTCCCCATGATTCTCCTTGCTGCTTGCGCTGCGCCCACGGTTGCGCCAGCGCCGTCGCGGGTCGTGCAGCAGACAGTCGTCGTTCAGCCCACCGCAGCTCCGGCCGCTCCTCCCGTCATCTTCAAGCGCGAGGAGACGCTCTACACCGGTGGAAAGCAGTGGGGTCCGGTGTCGACCTGGAATCCCTTCAATAACCTGAGCTATGCGATGGGAACGATTGGTTTGGTCTACGAAACCCTGTTCCGCTACGATCCGCTGACCGACAAGTTCATTCCCTGGCTCACCGAGAGCGGACAATGGGTTGATGCCAAGACCTATGAGTTGAAGCTGCGGCAAGGCCTCACCTGGTCTAACGGCAGCCCCTTAACGGTCGACGATGTCAAGTTTACCTTTGAGTTGGGCAAGGTTGCCGCGCTCAACTTCAGCACCACCTGGGACTGGCTGACCTCGATCGACCAAGTGGATGCGAACACCTTGAAATTCAACTTCAAAGACCCGCTCTACCAGGAATGGGCCAACAACCTGTACAACGTGCCGATCGTGCCCCAGAGTATCTGGTCGAAACTAGACGCCAAGACGGTTGCCACTGGCGCCAATGACAAACCAGTTGGCTCGGGTCCCTATCTGTACGAGTCCGTTGACCAAACCAAGATGGTCTGGGTGCGGAACGAGAATTGGTGGGCCATCGAAGCGCTGAACCTCAAGGTGGCGCCCAAGCGGATTGTCGATATCATCAATACCAGCAACGAAAACGCGCTTGGTCTGGTGCTCCAGGGGCAGGAAGACCTGAACAACAACTACTTGCCGGGTATCTCCACGTTGGTTCAAGGGGGTTACGCGATTCATACGTACTACGCCAAGCCACCGTACCACCTGGCGGGGAACACGGTCTGGCTAGAGATCAACCTTCAGAAGAAGCCGATGAATGACGTCAAGTTCCGTCAAGCGCTGGCGTACGCCATCAATGTGAATGACATTGTCTCGCGCGACTATGGCAACATGGTGCAGGCAGCCAACCCGACGGGCTTGCCTCCGGTCTGGGACAAGTATGTAGACCAGGATGTCGTCAATCAGCTGGGCTTTACGTACGATCCCGCTAAAGCCAGGCAAATCCTCACGGCTGCAGGGTACCAGCTCGGAGCCAACGGATTCTTTTCTACTCCCGATGGCTCCCCCATCGCCTTGAGGATCATTGCGCCTAATGGATGGTCCGACTGGATGACCGCGATCCAGATGATCTCCGCCAACGCTAAAGCCGTGGGAATCAATATCATACCTGACTACCCTAACTACAACGACTTTCTGGATGCGCGCTTGAAGGGTACGTTTGACCTGGCGATCGACAACCAGGCGCAGATCAGCAGCACGCCCTGGTCATACTACAGTTTCATTTTCTACAGCAAGCTCGCGGATATTCCGAGCACCCAGGGCGGCAACTATGGTCGATACAACAACCAGAAAGCTTTCGATCTGGTGACCCAGTTGGACAAGACCCCGGTCGACGATTTGGAGGCGATCCAGTCCATCTGCTCGCAGTTACAGACTATCCAACTCACGGATCTGCCAATCATCCCGCTGTGGTACAATGGAGCGTGGGCGCAGTTCAACAACACGTACTGGACGAACTGGCCAGGTGCAGGTGACAAGCAGGGGCACTATTTCCCTATCACCTGGAACGGCTACTGGAACATGACCAGCATCGATATGCTGACCCAGTTGCAACCTACGCCAAAGAAGTAAAAAAGAGAAGGCCTTCTTCAGGCAGCAGAAGCATGAAGGCAAAACCAGACAGCCGCATGCTTCTTCTCGCATACGGGCGACGTTTGGGACCGTCGCCCCTGTTCTTGTGCGACAACGACCTGCAATCTCCGAGGAGGAGCTTGGCCAAGAGGGGAATCGGACCTGACATAGACAAAGAGGAAACTGCGCTCGAAGTTCTATTCGATGCGCCGACGGACCGGTGCGAGATTCTGGGCGAGCCGGGCGAAAACTAAAGACGCTCCCTTAGCCATTCGTTCGTGCTTTTTGTACCATAACCCGTCCAGGGCGCTGCCAGAGCGACAATGTAAATGTGGTCTTTTTCATGTTGAAAGCGACGCAATTTGCCGTATACTGTCCCTGGGCTTTCATCGGTGACGATAGCGTATGAGCATTTAGACAGTTCTGTCCAGTCGTAGCTTTTGATAGTTCCATGAAAATCCGGATAGCCTGGGTAGTCGGCCTGGCGAAGGTCGTAGGTCACAAGCAAAACTGCCATTGGGACTCTCCTTTCGCTGGAAAGGATTGGGTTGGGTACCAAAAACCATGAAATGCCCAGTGCTATGGCTAGGCGTCAAAGAGAATCACTTTTGCGTTTCTCGTATCTCAAGTATATCACAAAATACTCTCGCTGTCAGTAGGAAGTCAACCGTCAAACAAACATCGTTCCGCCCCCAACCAAGGGTCAGAAAGTGCACGTCGAGGGTTCGCTTGGGTTAAAGGCACGTCCCCCTTCGACCGATGACTCAACCCAATCGTAGGTGAAAAGGAACATGGATGAAAAGATTCAAGCGGTGATCGCTCGAATGACTCTCGAAGAAAAGGTATCGATGCTGGCCGGTGTGGATGTGTGGCACACTGTTCCGGTCGCTCGACTGGGCATCCCGTCGATCAAAGTTACAGACGGCCCGATTGGAGCGCGCGGTGTCGACGATCCTTCCAGTCCCACTTCGGCTTGTTTCCCCTGTGGGACAGCCCTCGGCGCGACCTGGAATCCGGAGTTGGTCGAAAGAGTGGGTAGGGCACTGGCTGAAGAAACCAAGGCCAAAGGCGCGCAGATTTTACTCGCGCCGACGGTGAATATTCATCGCTCGCCGCTCGCCGGCCGGAACTTTGAATGCTATTCCGAAGACCCGTATCTGACCAGCCGGATGGCCATCGCCTATATCACCGGTTTGCAGAGTGAAGGGGTTGGCGCGTGTATCAAGCATTTCGTGTGCAACGATTCTGAATTCGAACGCACTTCGATAAGTTCTGAGGTCGACGAGCGCACTTTACGTGAAATCTATCTGCGCCCATTTCAAGTCGCCATTCGAGAAGCCAACCCATGGGCTGTCATGTCGTCCTACAATCGGATTAACGGCGTCTACGCAAGTGAAAATGATTATATTTTGCTCGACATTCTGAAGGGCGAATGGGGCTATAAGGGCATGGTCATGTCGGATTGGTATGGGACCTACAGCCCGAATGTCCCCAAAAGCGGACTGGATTTGGAAATGCCCGGCCCGGCGCGTTGGATGGGTGGGTATGTCTTGGAGGCGGTCAAACGCGGAGAGGTCAGTGAGAAAGCAATCGACGACAAGGTACGGCGGATCCTAAGCACCGTTCATAGAGCGGGAATGTTCGAGCACCCCGTGCTGCGTGAGGAGCAGGCGATGGACAGGCCAGAGCATCGCCGCGTGGCGCGAGAAGCCGCCGGCGAAGCCATTGTCCTGCTCAAGAATGACCGGTCGATCCTGCCGCTCGATCCTGCCAAAACCAGGTCGATCGCGGTGATCGGCGAGAATGCCCGGTGGGCGTCCATCATGGGCGGTGGCAGTGTTCGTGTCACTCCGCACTATGTCGTCACACCGCTCGAAGGGATCCGGCATAGAGCCGGACAATCCGCGCGCGTCGACTATGCGATCGGGTGCGCCACTCACAAGGATCCGCCTCTGTTCGACAAGAATTGGCTGGTCAGGACAGAAGGGGGAAAAGGTCTCACGCTGCAGTATTTCTCAAACCGCGAACTCGCGGGTGATCCTGTTCATACGGAGCCCACGGATAAACTGGAACTCATCTGGTTTGGCAACGCCATGCCGCATGTCGAGCCAAGTGATTTTTCCATGCGACTGACCGGCACATTCCGCGCGCCTGAAACTGGGACCTATAACTTGCATCTGTCTAGCGTCGGTAAGAGCCGGATTTTCATCGACGACCGGCTCATCGTCGATCTTTGGGAGGGCGCGTCCGGCGCGGAGAATCGAGCCAAAGATGCGGGAATCGACTTGGCCGTAGGGCAATCCTACCGGCTACGGATCGAGTTTGCGTGTGAGCCGGGCCCGAGTTATCGCACTCTTCGAGTTGGCTGTATGCCCAGGATACCCGCGGACTCGATCCAGCAGGCCGCCGCGTTGGCCGCGCGGTCGGACGTCGCGCTGGTGTTCGCCGGGCTGACTCGAGAGTGGGAGAGTGAGAGTTTCGACCGGATCGATATGGAGCTGCCAGACGATCAGGTCAAACTAATCGAGCATGTCGCCGCCGCCAACCCGAATACCATCGTCGTCCTGAACGTTGGCTCACCCCTCCACATGAAATGGCTGGATCGCGTGGCCGGCGTAATCCAGGCGTGGTATCTCGGCCAAGAAACCGGCAACGCCATTGCCGATATTTTGTTTGGCGACGTCAACCCGTCTGGCAAATTGCCCACGACCTGGCCAAAGCGGCTGCAGGACAATCCGGCTTACATCAACTACCCTGGCGAGAATGGCACAGTCCGTTATGGTGAAGGTCTCTTTGTCGGCTACCGTTACTATGACAAAAAAGAGATCGACCCGCTTTTCCCATTCGGCTATGGCCTTTCCTATACGACGTTTGCCTACCGAAATCTCAAACTGAGCGCGCCCAAATACTCCGCGGGCGCGCCTATTCGCATCAGCGTCGACGTGGAGAACACTGGGGTTCGTTCCGGCAAGGAAATCGTCCAGGTCTACGTGCGCGATCTTCAATCGCGCCTAGTTCGCCCCGAAAAAGAGCTTGAGGCGTTTGCCAAGGTCGCCCTCGAGCCAGGCGAAACCAAGACCCTCACGTTTACCCTCGATGAAGAAGCGTTATCCTATTACGATCCGGTGCGGAAACGTTGGGTTGCCGAGGCGGGCGAGTTCCAAGTGCTGGTAGGTAGTTCCTCTCGCGCCATTCGACAGACGGTAACTTTCAAGCTCCAAGCCCAGACATTGCCTTGACGGAAAGTGTCCCATTACGTTTTCTGATACACTACCTTCCCGCCGACAATCGTCATCGCGATGGTCACTTGCCCGATATGATCGACGGCGGAGTACGGATCTTCGTTCCACACCGCGAGGTCAGCCAGTTTGCCGACTTCAAGCGAGCCTTTGATTCCCTCCTCGTGCGCCGCATATGCCGCGCCCATGGTGTGCGCGCACAACGCTTCTTGGATGGTCAGGCACTGCTCGGGTCCCAACACTTTGCCAGAGAAGGTGGGGCGCATCGTGGCGCCGGCGAGCGTCATTTGGGGCGAGATAAAGGGCCCCGTCGGCGCGTCCGAGCCGAGCGCGAGGTGGACGCCATTGTCGAGCCATTCGCGCGTGACAGCCAGGCGCTTGCCGCGTTCTTCCCCGAACTGCTTGACCCAGCCATCGCCGCCAATGTAGATGAACGCGGGCTGAGTGCTGACGACGATGCCCAGGTCTTTCATGCGCCGGGTCGCCTCGCGCGTGGTGAGGACCGCGTGCTCGATGCGGTGACGCGGATCGGGGCGCGGGTTTCCCTTCATCGCTTCCTCGTACGCGTCGATGACCAGATCGACTGCCGCGTCTCCGATGCAATGGACGCCAATCTGTAAGCCGGTGTCGTGCATCATGCGCACGGCGCGCTTGAACATCGCCGGGTCCCAGGTAGGCATGTTCCAACTGATGCCGTTATGCGGCTCATGGCAATACGCGGTCGGAGATTGGCCATCGATCAGAAACTTGAACCCTGCAACGCGCAGCATCGAATCTTTGTAGTGTTCGATCTGATTGAGCGCGGTGTTCACATCGGTGGGCCATTCCAAAGTGTAGTAGATGCCGCCGCGGATCTTCATCTTGCCCTGCCTGCCCACATCCAGATACGCGGTGATGTTGTCCGTGCCGCGCACGTTATTGTCCTCGAAACTGGTCACGCCAAAGGCGGCGAAGGTGTCTTGTGGCGTTATCGCGTACGTGCGGGGATCATCTTGCACGTCCAGCGTAATGTTGCGTCGCAGGAGATCCATCGCGCGGTGATTGTAAAACACGCCGGTCGGTTCGCCGCTCTTATCGCGTTCGATGATGCCGCCTTGCGGGTTGGGAGTGCTCGCGGTGATGTTCGCGATCTTGAGCGCGGCGCTGTTCGCCACGCCATAGTGCCCGCCTTGCTGCATCATCCAGGCGGGATGTTCCAGCGCGACCTTGTCCAAGTCCTGGCGTCTCGGCATCACCCCCGCGCCCACGGAAAAGTAATAGCCCTGAATCCATTTGCCCTTGGGCGTTTTCGCCACGCTGTCCGCGAGTTTCTTTTGCAAAGTCTCGATAGAGTTGACCTCGGGCGGCAAGAAGGGAATGAACTCAACAGCCATCTTTCCCATGACTTGAATGTGGTTGTGCGGGTCGATCAAGCCGGGAGTGACCGCTTTGCCTTTCAGGTCCACCTCCTGGGTTGCTGCGCCGGCGAGCAGGCGGATCTCGTCGCTCGCGCCGACGGCTTGGATGAGGCCGTCTTTGAGCGCGACCGCCTGTGCGATGGTGTCTTTGGCGTTCACGGTGATGACCTTGCCGTTGGTGAGAATCATATCCGGCGCGCCGCTCGGACTTGCCGGCACGGTGGTCGGCGAAACGCTGATCATGGGACGTGGTGTCTCCGTCATTCGAGCAAGTTGTTGACCTCGGCAGCCGGCGAGCGCCACACCGCCGAGGGTCATAGCCGTGAGTTTGATAAAGTCGCGGCGAGTTAGGGTTTTCATTCTTCCTCCTTCATGCTTTTTGGTACACGATCTTCCCGCCGACCATCGTCAGGTCCATCGTCGCCTGAAAGAGTTGCTGTACGGACATGGCGAACGGATCTAGAGTCCAGATGGTCAGGTCAGCCAGTTTCCCAGATTCGAGCGAACCTTTGATCTTCTCCTCGAACCCCGCAAAAGCCGCCGCAATCGTGTGGGCGCGCAGCGCCTCTTTGAAGGTCATGACCTGGTCGCGTCCCAGAACCTTGTTTGTCAGCGTCAAGCGCGCCACCGCGGCGGCCATGGTCTGCTGGGGAGTGTACCACGGACAGCACGGCGCGTCAGAACCAATCGTCAAGTGGACGCCGGCGTCGAGCCACTCGCGCGTGACCATGACGCGTTCCTCCACCCGTTTTTCGCCGAAGAGAGTGTAGTAATAGTCGCCCGAAAGCCGGAGGAAAATCGGGTTTGTGCTGACGATGACGCCCAGGTCTTTGATTCGCTGGGTTGCCTGCGGCGTGGTGATTACGGCGTGCTCGAGGCGATGGCGTGGATCCGGACGTGGGTTTGCCTTTATCGCCTCTTCGAACGCGTCTAACGTCAGGTCAACGGCAGCATCGCCGCCGCAGTGAACACAAATCTGCAAGCCGGTATCGTGCATCGCGCGGATTGCCTGTTTGTAACTGCGCGGCTCCCAGGTGGGCATGTTCCAGCTCACGCCGCTGTGAGGTTCGTGGCAGTACGCCGTCGTCGCTTGCCCGTCAATCAAGAACTTGTAACCGGCGAATTTCATGTACGGATCGTTGAACGGCTTGAACTTGAGCGCGGTTTGCACATCGGCGGGGTACTCAAGTGTGTAGTAAACCGAGCCGCGCAAGTACATTTTCCCTTGTTGGGCAAGGTCTGCATACGTGGTAATGAAATCGGACTCGTACACGTTGTTGTCTTGGAAACTGGTGGTCCCACAGGCGGCGAAAGGCGTCTGGGTCTCGACGATCGAGTCCCGCACTACCTGCGGATCATACGCTGGGATAAACGCACGCACGACATTCATCGCGCGATGGTTGAACAATCGCCCCGTCGGTTCGCCTTTGGCATCTTTTTCGATGATACCCCCTTGTGGACTGGGAGTACTGGCAGTAATGCCGGCGATCTTCAGCCCCATGCGGTTGGTGACCGCGTAATGCCCGGCTTGTTGCATCATCCAGACCGGATGCGCTGGCGCGGCTTTGTCCAAATCCTGCTTATCGGGGATTTCATCCTTGCCGACGGACAGGTAATAGCCAGTGATCCATTGCCCTTGGGGAGTTTTTGCCGCGATGTCCGCGAGTTTTGCCTGCATATCTTGAATTGACTTGATCTCCGGCAGCAGGAACGGAACGTAGGCTTTGTTGAGCAGCCCCATGGCTCGGAAATGATTGTGTGGATCAATCAAGCCAGGAGTCAGCACGCGCCCGCGCAAGTCAATCGTCTGTGTTTTCGGTCCCGCCAGCGCGCGAATCTTGTCGGTTGTGCCGGTCTGCAGGATCCGATCATCTTTGACAGCCACCGCCTGAACGATTGTGTCGGCTGCATCCATGGTGACCACCTTGCCGTTCACCAAGATCGTGTCGGCGAGAGTCCCGGGGGGGAACGTCGCCGGCGCGAGTGTCGGAGGCATTGCAAGGGTGGGCGCCGCCGGGGCTGTAACCGTCGTGCGTGCTGTAGGTACGGCTGCAGTCGGAGGAGGGGCTGTCAGCCGCCGCGCGGTGACGCCAGGGATTTCTTCGCGCCGGCAACCCGCAAGCGCAATGCCACCCAGAGTGAGCACGCTCAGTCTGATAAAATCGCGACGAGTCAGGTTTCGCATTTTCCCCTCCTGCAATAACCTATTCTGCACGGATGCGGCGCTCTACTGACAGGCCAGCGTCTGCGCTGTGACTTCATTGCTAAAAGCCGAATTTCCAGCCGCGTTGAACGCTCGCACCCTAAAGTTGTTCGCGGTGCCGCATTTCAAGCCGGTGACTTGCCACTGTGTTTCGTTCGGACCGGTCTTGGGATTCTGCTTTCCTTCGACCGTGATTTCGAAACCCTCTTCATTGTTGGACTTGTCGTCCCAGGCAATTCGAGCGGCTGTCCTGGTCGTCGAAATGACGCGCAAGTTGGTCGGCGCAGTCGGCACTCCAGTTTGTCCGCCGCTGGGCTGCTGCCCGCCACTTGGTTGCTCTCCGCCACTCGGCTGCTGCCCACCACTGGGCTCGCTGCCGGCTTGAGGGATATTGATCGTGCCCTTCAGTTCGTTGTTGTTCTCGTTCGATTCGTTCTTGACGTCGTTTTCAGCATCCACGGCGGCGACCCAGTGCATGTCGCCCCAAATGTTTACCGGATACGCATAGGTGCAGTCCACGACCCATTCGGTTTGGCCCAGGTTGTAGAAATCCTGGCTGCACCCGACTTGGGTCTTGTCCTTTTCGTGCGGATGCCAACGCACGGTGAACGCGGCGGAGATCGGGCCGCCCTGGTTGCGCCCGACGATGTGGATACTCACTTCGCCGGGATTGCCGGTTGGCGTCACAGTCGCCTCACTGACGATAAGGTCCGGTTTCGCGCCGGCTGGCGGCTGTGGTTGCCCCGCGGGTTGTTGGACGGGCGGTTGAGCCGGCTCTGGTACCGTTGGTTGCTCGCGGTTGCGGCAGCCCACACTCAGCAACGCCGCGCCGAGTGCGAGCGCTGCCATCAGGTAAATGAACATTCGCGTTTTCATTGGTTCCTCCGGTGAGAATGTAGGACAAATTCGCAAATTTGTCCTACTCGCTGCCGATTTCATTCGACTGCTGGTGCGCCTGCAGTGCATGAATAGCTTCATTGAACGAGAAATTGTTACTCAGGGGCCGGAATCGATCTTCTCCAACTTTCAGCGAAAGAGCCAAGCGCCGCGACAGAGAAAGAGCGTGAGGCACATCAGCAGCAAAACCAAGAACGTGCATCCGCCTCCCCAGTACCAATGTCGTCTCGTCCAAACCATGCGTCGTCTTCGCCAGAACATCGGGATCACCTCCTGAAAGATTTTCTGCTTTCAGTTTAAGCCCGTATGCGGCAAATTGCCTAGACTTGTACTATCAGTCAGCCAACAATTTGCCAACAGAATAGAAGGTAAAGAGTGACGGAAGAGGGTGACAGGGGGCAAGTGGCAAGGGACAAGGCAGGTTGACAGGAGACGAGTAGCATCGAACCTACCCTGTCACCCGTCACTGAGCCTGCCCTGACGCGAAGCGTGTCGAAGGTTCACTTGTCACATTTGCGAGGTGAGCTTGTAGCCGCGCCCGTGCAGGGTGAGGATCAGCACCGGATTCGCCGGATCGGGTTCGATTTTCTCGCGCAGCCGCTTGACCAGACTTTCGATTTGATAATCGTACACCTCGGCCTGATACTCGGGCCAGACCGCCTGGGCGATTTCTTGCTTGCTGCACACCCGACCGGCATTTCGGTAGAGGAGATCGAAGAGGACTTGCTCCTTGGGGGAAAGGGTGACTTGCTTGCGATTGACCCACATCTCGCCGCTCGCGGAATCGACGACGAGGAGCGGGAACTCGCGCGTCCGGAGCGTGGACGCCGGATCGTGAAACGCAAAGATGGCGCTCGCAATCGCTATCTCGTCGCCGTCACGCAGCGTCTCCGGCGTGGTGACACGACGGCCGTTGAGAAGCGTCCCATTTGCGCTGCCGAGATCGTTCAGCGTCGTGACCTCACCATCCCAACGCAGTTCAGCGTGGCGTCGCGACGCGCGCGGATCGGCAATGACAACATCGCATTGGGGAGAACGACCCAGGACGGTGACTTGGGCAGCCAGAGGAAACTGCCGCCCGGCAGCATCTGCCAAGTAAGGCACATCTTCCGTCATTCCGCCGCCTTGTAGACGATGCGCAGGGTGGGGCGGTACGCTTGATCGGCGTGATCGGTCGTATAGACCCAGTAGCGACTTGCACTGTGGCTGTCCTCCGTGAGCATCAGGACCAATCCACCGGTAACCCGATTCTGACTCTGCCACGTCACGACCGCCCGCGTCACGTTGAGCGTCACCCATCCGGTCTCCGGCATTGGAACGAGGTCGATTGGAGAAGGGTCATAGTCCTGCCCGGCGAGCAAGCCGGGTTGGCTCCAGGGCGAATTGTACGTCGCCGAGGATGGCTTCCACGGGGTCAGCAGCAGATAGGCGGCGATCTTGCCTGGAAAAGAAGTCGCGCCCCACGGTTCCACGCGCAGCATCAAGTTCGCCGAGATGTTGGTTGCGTTTGGAGGCAGCCGGGAGAGGTTAAAGCCGATCAAGATTCGATCCGGCTTGAGCGGACCCTGCAATTGGATTCGGTCGGCTGTGTTCCACGTCGCGTCGGGCGCGTCGGGATCGAGCCAGGTTTCGTCCACCAAGCCCGGCCCCTGGATGATCAGCATGGTGCGATCGGCTTCCACGGCGGGCGTGACCGGCACGAGCGTGAGCCGCGAAAGATATCGCTGGGTTCGCCACGGCGCGCTGAGCCAGAACAAGATGATACAAACGAGCATCGTGACGGCAACCAAGGCGATACTCTGCCAGATCGCCGAGCGCCGCGCGAAGAACTTGCCGGCGACTCGCGTGAGAGCGGAGGGCAGCGCCAGTTCGGCCACGCGAGATGGAGGGAACGTGCGCAAGCCAACCGCCGCGCGGACGGCATTGCCCATTTCGCCCGCGCTCTGATAGCGGTCGTCCGGATTCTTTGCCAGGGCTTTGAGGATCACACGCTCAAGCGGCTCGGGCAGATCGGGGCAGAGCGAGCGCGGGGGAGGTAGCGGCGCAGTGAGGTGCTTGAGGATAATGGCGTACGGCGTGTCTGCATCGAACGGGAGATGACCGGTGCACAGTTGATACAGGATCACGCCGAGGGCATAGATGTCGGAGCGCGCATCGCCCGGTTCGCCCTGGCCCTGTTCCGGCGACATATAGGCGGGCGTGCCGAGAGAACCGCTGCTGCCGGTAATCAGGGTGGCGTCTACCATGCGCGCGATGCCAAAGTCGGTCAGTACCGGACGCCCATCGGTTGTGAGGATGACGTTGGCGGGCTTGACGTCCCGATGGATGACGCCGTGGCGATGAGCATGGTCCAACCCATCCGCCAGCGCGCTGACGATGCGACCGGCTTCCGGCAAGCTCATGCGCTCGTCGCGGGAGTCCAATTCGCGCAGCCGCGCCTTGAGGTTGACGCCTTCCAGATATTCCATCACCAGGAAGGCCAAACCGTGATTGGCGTCAAAATCATAGACGCGGACACTGTTCGGGTGTTCCAGCGCGGCGACCGCCTTCGCTTCGCGGCGAAAGCGCGCGGCAAACTCTTCATCACTCGTCAGATGCGGGTGGAGGATTTTGACAGCGACGTAGCGCTCCAGGTCGGCTTGGTACGCCTTGTAGACCTGCGCCATCCCGCCCTGTCCCAATTTCTCGACCAAACGGTACTTGCCGAGTGTCGTGCCGGTAAGGTCAGAGAGATTTGCCCCCGATGGATTTCGGGACGATTGTCCGTCGCCCTCTCGCTCTCCAGCCATGCTGCCTCCGCCCCGCGGCGCCCTCTTCAAGTATACTC
>Ga0163210_1000951_pt1 | contig 12417 bp, 12 predicted proteins | sample Kivu_220m_FD_113536 | JGI IMG/M metagenome (GOLD analysis project Ga0163210, IMG submission 113536) | Freshwater microbial communities from Lake Kivu, Western Province, Rwanda to study Microbial Dark Matter (Phase II) - Kivu_220m | ecosystem: Environmental > Aquatic > Freshwater > Lake ...
ATATTTCTTGTGGGCGTCACATCCTGTAAAATATCTCATGCTGCGGTGTCTCCTTTTTGTTTATTTTGTGCTGGCTCTATTATAAATCGAGACACTGCAGCGCTTTCATATAATCAAAGACATCTTGAAGATCTCACTTGATTATATAAGGTTAGTAAATGGCCGTTCAAAAAGCCGACTATTTTAATTTCTATTCGCATCTTACGGGCGCGGTCGCGTCATTGGCCGGTTACGGGGTATTGCTGTATAGCTCGCTCGACTCCGTTCCAAAGATAATCCTTTCCACTGTATACAGCCTGTGTGCCATCTTTGTGTTTGTCAGTAGTTCGGTTTATCACGGGCAGAAGAAAGAACAGGATGATACCAACCCGTGGCGCAAGCTGGACCACATAGCCATCTTCTTTATGATAGCCGGCACGTACACTCCTATAAGCTATATCTACCTGGACGGCTGCTGGCGCTGGGGTATCATAGGTGCTCAGTGGCTGCTGGTCTTCATGGGCCTGTTTTTTAAGATTTTCTATGTGCATGGGCCACGCTGGCTGACCACTGTCATTTATATTTTGATGGGATGGATGGTGCTGATACCGCTGAACCAGTTTCTGGCCGCCATGCCACTTAACTCGATAATCCTGCTGTTTGCAGGTGGTATCGCCTATTCCATCGGCGCCGTGATTTACGCTGTGAAAAAGCCCAATCCCTGGCCGGGCGTATTCGGTTTCCACGAGATATTCCACCTGTGGGTACTGGTTGGAGCGGTATTGCACTATCTAGTTGTATATGCGGCTATCGCCTGAGTGTAGTGCTGGGACGGACATAAATGTCCGCCCGCCTTTACCACGTCGTTGCGAGGACTCGAAGAGGCCGTGGCAATCCCTCGATCGAAGATATTGGTTTGACCCAATGCCAGAAGATTGCCGCGTCGCTGACGCTCCTCGCAACAAATTAAAAAAATAGTCGTCGCGATGACACAGTGCTTTGTTACTTTAACTCTGAAATATCAAACGGTGTCTTCTTACCGTCCGGCGTATAGTCGTAAAAGCCCTTGCCGACCTTCCTACCCAGGCGTCCTGCCTTGACCATCTTTTCCATCAGCTTTGACATAGGCGCATAGGCGCCCGCTCCCAATGCCCTGAAAGCCTGGCCGACGCGCAGGTAGGTATCGAGCCCGGCGTTGTCGGCTATTTCGAAAGGCCCCACGCGCCATCCGAATCCGTACTTCATGCCCATATCAACGTCCTCCACAGTCGCGATACCTTTCTCCATCAGGTCGAGGGCCTCGCGGAAGGCTGCGCCGTTGACGCGGTTCATGATGAAGCCAGGTATGTCCTTCATGACTTTCACCGGGTATTTATTGAGGGACAGAATAAAATCCACGCTTTTCTTGAAAACCGCATCAGAAGTTTTTTCGCCTTTTATCACCTCCACCAGCGGCATCATGGGAACTGGGCCGAAGAAGTGCAGCCCTACAACACTCTCGGGGTGCTTTGTAGCTGAAGCGAGGCGGGTGATGGGTATGCTGGATGTGTTGCTGGCCAGAATAGTCCCCGCGGGGCAGATTTTTTCCAGCTCTTTGAAGAGTTCTTTCTTTAGCTTCTCATCTTCATAAACCGCCTCGATGACCCACTGGCACTTCGAAGCAATGGACAAGTCCTTTACAGTATCGATTCTTTCCTGCACTGCTTTAGCGGAATCCTTGATCTGCCCCTTGCTCTCCAGCTTCTCGGTTGACCAGCGGATTTCGCTGAGGGATCTCTCAACGGCTTCGGGATTGGAATCTTGCAGGTAAACGTGATAGCCTCCCTGGGCTATAACCTGGGCGATGCCACCGCCCATGAAGCCGGCTCCGATGACCAGGACATTTTCCATCTTCATTCTCCTTTCGCGATTTGATGTTGAAGCGAGGCTTACATATTCTGCATAAATTTCGGTGATTTTACAAGGCCCAGCAGCTAGTCATTGCGAGCATTAGCGAAGTAATCCCGTGATCGAAGATGTATGGCTTGACGCAATGCCACGAGGTTGCTTTGTCACTTCGTTCCTCGCAATGACACGTAAGGATGTAATATAATTCAAACAATTTACATGACCCATTCAGCCACTTGAAGACCGAGGAGGTGTTTCATGGGCAGCGTTACCAGGACTGAGAAGACTCTGCTTATAGTCATTATCGTATTATCTCTGCTTTACATATCCCTGATACCGGTGATAAAGGCAGCCCCCGGGCTGTACGTGCTCAAGGACATACCCGATCTGACCCTTGCCATCCTTGCCATTATCGCTATCGTGGGGATCAGGGGCAAGCTGCTTTTCGTCACGTACATACTCTGCGGCCTGGCGGGCCTGGCACTCGACCTGCCGATTGAGAACTCATTTATCCTGGGCCTGGTGCTTTTTTTACTGGGCCACATCGGCTATAGCGTTGCCTTCTCCCGTGACTTTAAGTGGCAACCTTCCCGGCTGTGGCTGGTGATATTTTTAATAGTCTACGCGGTCATTATGGGCGTAGTCATGCAACCCTTCTTGGGCAGCATAATAATACCCGTGTACTGTTACATCGTGGTGATCACTACCATGTGTATCTTTGCGGCTTTGAGAAAGTCCGGCAATAACTATATTTTATTGGGCGCGCTGCTCTTCCTCGCCTCGGACTCTGCCCTTGCCGTTAATAAGTTTGTGACACCGGTGCCCGCGGAGGCTTACATCGTCATGTTCACCTATTTCGCTGCCCAGTTCTTCATCCTGTACGGGTTCCTCAGGGAGAAATACTCGCAGAGCACCTGAACCGTCCCTTGGTATATAATATTCAGTCGCAAGTATAAACATACGGAGGTATCTCCCCATGGCTTTGATGGAATGGACCGTTGACGAAAATATCGCCGTGCTCACCATGAACAGCGGTGAGAACAGGTTCAATATCAGGTTCACCACCGAGTTACTGGCAGCACTCGATGACATAGAGAAAAAGACTGCTGTAAATGCGCTCGTAGTGACCTCGAGCCACGAGAAGATCTGGTCAAATGGTATGGACCTGGACTGGCTGGTGCCGGCGATCAACAAGAAAGACCCGGATGTAGAGAAGTTCTTCCCTCTGCAGGATCAGGTTATGCGGCGTGTGCTCTTCTACCCGATGATAACCGTAGCAGCGCTCTCGGGCCACGCCTTTGCAGGTGGCGCCATCTTTGCCTGCTGTTTCGATTTCCGCTTCATGCGCTCCGACCGCGGCTTTTTATGCTTCCCCGAGGTGGATCTCAATATACCTTTCCTGCCTTATATGGATGCGCTTATCAAGAAAGCGATGCCGATGCATTTAGTGCTGGATGGAGAGCTTACCGGAAAGCGCTTTACGGCGGCCGAACTGGAAAAGTTCCACGTCGTCCGTAAAGCCTGCAGCAGGGACGACTTACTCAAGGAGTCGGTCAGCTTCGCCAAAAGCCTCAACAAAGGCAGGTCTATTGTGGCCGAGATGAAGCGGGTGATGCATGCCGATATCGCCCAACTTATGGATGATGCTCATATGCATAGGCCAAAGCTGGATGCCGGCAACGTGCCGATTAAATAAGCATTTGTTGACAATTAAACCCTGGATGAGCCACAGCAGGAATAACCTTAAGGTTATCATAGTCTTAATATTTCCATTTATACTGATGTCACTGGTTTTTTGCGCGTGCAGCACCGACAAAATTGCAGAATCTCTTGTGAAAATATATGCGGATGACTTAACGGGGACAGGTATCATTGTTGATAAAGGCGGTTACCTGGTGACGAGCGGGCATGTAGTAAGGGGCAGCAAATCGATAGCTCTCGAATTAAAATCCGGCTCTCGTTATGAGGGCAAAATACTATGCTCAAATCAGGCCGAAGACATCGCGGTGATAAAAATGGTTGGGAATTACTCAGGGCTGCAGGCAGCGGCTCTGGGTGATTCCGACCTGGTTCATCAATGGGATGAGGTATCGGTTGCCGGTTATCTGCCCGCTGCAACAAGCCTGGTAATTTCGAAAGGCACGGTTTCGGCACTGCCTAAATCTGAAGGAACATACTACCTGCAAACAAATGCCGCCCTGGACCCTGATCTCGCCGGGAGCGCGGTCTTAAATAAGACCGGCGAAGTCATCGGGATTGTAAGCTGGAGTTTTAACAAGGCCGGCCGGGAAGGTTTTGCCCTTGCATCTAACGAGGTCAAATTGCTCATTACCCAGGCACAGGAAGCGGAAGCCAACCCTTTAGCTATCATATCAGTAGACCCTCCATCCGTTTTCAATGACCATGCGATAATATCGTGGAAGACCAACAGGCCTGCGACAGGCCAGGTAGAATACGGATTGCAGCAGGCTTACGGTAATAAAACGGCTGAGGATGCAACCCTGCTTGAGACGCACGGGTCGGTCATCCAGAATTTGCAGCCCAAAACAACTTATCATTTCCGCGTAAGGTCCGTTGACGGATGTGGGAATGAGGTCAGTTCACAAGACTATAATATTACGACTACTATATCGGGAGCTCAGACAGGCAAATTTGCTATTTTAAATATTAACGTTTACGACATTACGAGTTCGGCGGCATCGGTAAGCTGGATCACGAATAAACCGGCCACCAGTTCGGTCAGCTATGGTATGGATAAAACGGGCACGCCCGATGTCAAATCTGACAGCAGCCTCGTATATGAGCATAAAATCAGGGTGGACGGTTTGCAGGCGGAAACCCGTTATTATCTTAATATCAGGTCAGGGACTGAATATGGGGAATCTGCACAGGAAACACTTACCCCATTTTCGACATTACCCACATCGCCGGTTTGCTGCAAAATCAACTGCAGAGTACCGGATTTTGCTTTTAAAACCCCGCAGGGTACCGATTTTACCAATAAAGATATAGCCGGGAAAAAGATATTTATCGTCTTTACCAAAACCAGCTGCCCAACGTGTATGCAACAGGCTCTGTTCCTTAACGATATTTACCGCAATTGGCCTAAAGGCGATAACATACTCATGTTCATGGTTGCCAGCAGTGAGAAGAAGTCAGATGTGGATGAATGGATCAAAAAGTACGGCTTGACTGTGCCGGTTTACCTGGATGCTAAGGCTGATCTCGTAAACGCCTGCAAGTTCAGGACAATCCCTTCGGAGCTTTTCCTGGATACCGGGTCTGTTATAAGGGACTATAAGAGCGGCGGGTTTGGCACTAAGAAAGAGATGGAAGAGGCACTGAAGCATTTCTAGCGATATCTTTTGCATAGCGGTGATATAAGGAGTCAGATATGGCAAAACTCGATCTTAAGCTGGAAGATAAGGTGGCGGTCCTCAGCATGGACGAGGATGACAATAAGCTCAACCTCGACATGTGCAACTCTTTCCTGGCGATGCTGGATAAGATCGAGGAGCAGACCGATGCCCTGACGCTGGTGGTGAGGTCCGGGCACGAGAAGATATGGTCCAACGGCTTCGATACGGATTGGGTCAGCGAGAGGCTGCAGGCCGGCGATAGAGAAATAGTGAAGAAGTTCTTATTGAAAGGTATCGAACTGCGCAAGCGCATACTCACCTATCCCATGATAACTATTGCTGCCATCAACGGGCATGTCTTCGGCGGCGGTGCGGTCTTAAGTTGTTGCTTCGATTTCCGCTTCATGCGCTCCGACCGCGGCTTTTTCTGCATCCCGGCGGTGGATCGCGGATATCCTCTGGTACCAGGCACAGCCGCCCTGCTTAAGAAAGCCATGCCCACGTACCTGCTGGAGGAGGTGATCCTTACTGGCAAGCGGTACACGGGCACTGAGTGCGCCGGGAATCACCTCGTTGTGGCTACTTACCCGAACGGAGAACTTATGGACAAGGTCATGGCTTTTGCGAAGGGATTAAATAAGGGCAGGGGCGTTGTTGGGGAGATGAAGCGGGTGCTTCACGCAAATATTATCAAACTCATGGAAAAAGACGACCTGGAATGCATCAAACAGGGAAACATTGCAGTATAGGTGACATGTCCTTGAAATGAGGAAGCCGGCGCCGATTCAAAAATAAGGCGCCGGCTTCTTAGTGTTTTTAGATATTGAAAGTCAGAGTGAGCGCATCGGCAAGCTCGATGACGTCACCGTTCTCCAATGAGTGCTTACCATTGCCACTGATCGAGGCGCCGTTCAATCTGGTCCCGTTGGTACTGTTGCGGTCCTCAATATAGTACCGGCCGTTTTCGTAGTCAACCAGGATATGCTGCCTGGAGATTAGCTCGGATTTGTCCGGCGTCAACAGGGATTGGAAATCGTTCCGTCCCAGAGACCTGAGGCCACCTGAGAGGGATATCTCGCCTCCGTCTCCAGATACGAGCTTTGCCAGAAGGCCCGCTGCAATAGGCTTGGTATGTAATGCCCCGGTTGCCGGCATTGTGGCGGCGGACGAAGGCAGGTAACCGGCCCGCGTAGCTGCATGCCGCCCGGCTCGTGCTGTAGCGGGCTTCCTGACAGCGAGAAAGACGATTACCCCGGCTGCTACGGCCAGGAGGCCGATCAGCAGGATGTACGACAGCCATAAATTAACCGCGGGGCTGTTGCCGCTGCTGACTCCACCCGTAACGATGCTGCTTTCACTGGTTCCTGTACCCGCACCGCTGCTTGTGCTGTAGGTGGTAATGTACGGGGCGACAGTCACGATCGTGCTGGCGCTCACGGTGCCCGAGTTATTTGTAACCAATAGCATATACGTGGTAGTGGAGACCGGGGTCAGGGTGTATGAGCCGGAATTGGAGACCGATCCCACCGATGGAGAGATAGTAAGAGAGTTTGCGTTGCTCACAGCCCATGATAGTGTGGTTGCCTGCCCCGGCTGAATATAGTTTGGATTGGCCATAAAGGAGTTGATGACCGGCGCATACACGGGCTGTTCCACGGGACGTTCGACTATTATCACGGGTGTAACAGGCCGGACGAAGGTGGACCATCTCCAGGGATAAGGCCATGGCACAGGCGGCCTTGGATGTGGGGGTGGGGGTGGTGGAACAGGATGTGGAGGCGGAGGTTGCGGAGGAGAAGGCGGATGATGAGGTGGAGGTGGAGGTGGAGGTGGCGGATCTGCGAATTGCCCCTGTGCTTTTTCGCCTGCCGTATGGGGCACAGCGTAAGCCGGTGTGACTGGTAGTAAAATTGCAGAGCATACTAATAATGCTGCTGCCAGGATGGGTATAGTTTTTCTGAAACTCATATTACCTCCTTGGTAAAAATCTATTTTCTAAATGTGATGTTCATTTTGCCGGCAAGCTCAATTACATCGCCATCCTCAAGTGCTCGCCTGGCGGTACCTTTGATTTCTGTGCCATTGATTCTGGTGCCATTGGTGCTGCTGCGGTCCTCGATGTAATACCGGTCGTTCTCGTACCAGACATTGATGTGCTGCCTGGATATGTAAAAAACCTTATCGGTCGGTAGAAATTTTTCGAAGTCATGACGACCGAATGACCTGGCATTGCCGGCAAGTAGCAGTTCACTGCCATTGGGCATAGTGAGTTTCGCTGGAGGAGCCTCTACCGGCGAGGTAGCTGGAGATGGATCAGCCGGCGTTGTGGCCTCAGAGGGAGGAGTGTTAGCTGCCCGCGTAGCTCCACCATGTGCCCGGCGGATTGCCGCGGGTTTTCTGACCAGCAAAATGACTATCACCGTGGCTGCTATCGCCAGCAGAGCTATAAGGCCGTAAAGCAGCAAGGGCGGCGGCTCTACAACAACCATTACCGATGTCGATGACATAGTACCGTCAATATAAGTAGCTGTGAGGGTGTAGGTAGTTGTCTTGTCCGGCGATACTTCTGCAGTCCCTTTAACACCGGAATCGCCGACACCTGCGATGTATACCTGAACCGCCCCGGGAGCATTCCAGGAGAGGATTGCGGATTGCCCGTTCTGTATTTTGGCCTGATCAACGCTGATGGCAGGCGGTATTCGGGGCATAACCGTAATGGTCGTGGACGATGAGGCCGGGCTGCCTGAGTTACCCGTTGCCGTAAGTGTGTAAGTGGTCGTGGCATTGGGGGTTACTGTCGTCGAACCGGAGGCAGCCACAGTTCCCACTCCCGGCGATATGGTGACAGCGCTCGTGTTAGTGGTAGTCCATGTCAGGATTGCCGTCTGCCCTAAATCGATGGAAGCCATATTTGCGCTGAAAGAGTTAATTACAGGGGGATAGATAGGCTGCGGCGTCGGGCCGGGTATATCGGGTGGATAGTAGCCTCTGGTGTAATTGAAGCTGAGGTTGCGTGTTGTCCAGGAAAACCCGGAAAGGAACCACATCTTCCAGACATACTGACCGGCAGGGTCCCATGATTCAGCAGCGAACGGCCCGATCCTCCACACGCCGGCGTACGGGCGGTACCACCTGTAGCACAGCCAGTGCCCGTAGGGAGAGGAGCCGGAGGGATAATATTCCCATAAATAGAAGTAACCCGGACCGTTAAAGGACACGACGAGATAACATACTTGGTTACGGTGCAGGTTGGTCAATAGCTGCCCATTGCTGTTAACAATGTATGCATTAATGATAGAACTTGACATGCCCATCGGAACGGCCGACGGCAGCGGAATTTGAAGGTTAGGCCAGGTTTGACTGTACGTTTCTACCCCGACCGGAGGCTCTACGGACGTTCCTCCCTCGTCTGGAGGCTGCCAGAAGTCATCCGGACTGAGGGGTGGAGAGACCTGGGCGTGGGCCGCGGAGGGTAAAGCAACGACAGATGAGATGGCCAGGGCGAGGGCAAGCAGTGGCATTATTATCTTTGTCATAGTTAGCAGTCAGCTCCCATTGCGATAATTTCTTCTTGAGTTAAATATACGCGGGACGTGAGCTGATTGCTTGACCGCAGGCTTACAATTCACTGACAGTTTTCTGACAAAACGAAAAGCAGGAATTTTGTAGTTTTAGATATGTCGTTGCGAGCGCAGCGAAGCAATCCCATGATCGAAGAAGTGGAACTTTATACGAATGGCGCCGGCCGGCTCTATGACGTCGCCGTCATTAAGGCTGAGCGACCCCTTGCCGCTGATGTCCGCTCCGTTGAGCCTGGTGCCGTTGGCGCTGCCCGTGTCTTCGATGTAGAATTGTTCCCCGGCATATGTTACCTGGAAATGCTCCCTTGAGATGAGCCCCAGTTCATCCAGGCTCAGCGCCCTGGCAAGGTCGCCCCTGCCTATAACCCTGCTATCGCCGGCAAACTGTATCTCCATCCCGTTGGGCAGTGCTAAGCTTGCCCTGGTGGCGGCTGGTAGGGGTACGGTGGATGGCTGTCTCGGTTCTGGCTCGGAAAGCAGTGGTACTGAATCCGGCCTGCTGCGTTTTCTGGCATAAGCCCTGGATAAATAAATACCCAGCAGGATAATAATAGCCAATGTTGAAGGCCCTGTCAGCAGTACGATGGGATTGGTGATGAATCTGTATAAATGATCTAGGAATGTAACTTCTTTTACCGGGACTGATGCCGGTGGCGGTTGCGGCTGTTCAACCGGATGGCCTTTCACGTATGTCCAGAAAACCAGGTTATCCTGAGGAGCTCCGGGATCCTCTGCAATCCATCGCCCTTCGCTGTAAAACCAGATCCTGTAAATGTGTTCTCCTTCCGCTTCGTTTTCCTTCGGAATGAAAGGCCCCAGCCTCCACAGGCCGCTTTGCTGTAACTGCCACTTATAGGCTATCCATTTCCCCTCGAAATCTCTGCCGGAAGGGGAGTACTCATAAATATAGAGCCAGCCGGGCGTATTGATATCTATATCCAGGTACCAGTTTTCATTCCCGGTAACCCTGTGTTTATCCGGTGTCGATGTCCCGGTGAAATCCGCAATAAAATTAGGTGGCCTGCTTTCAAGCTGCGACGTAGGTCCCTGCAGGATAAAGTTAACCGGCGGTTTTATTTCATCGTGCACAGGATCGCTGGTGGGAATGTCGGGTATGGTATAGTTTTCCGTGGGCGTGCCCATCGCGCCGGCGCCAGCAGTGGAGCCGACCACGGCTGCCAGCGCGGCGAAAATCAATGCGGCGGCAAAGTGAAGCAAGAGGCCTCTCATTTTGGTGATAGGACCTCCACGGGTTTTATCGGGCATCCGTTTGCCGAAGAAAGTGCGGCCTGCATGGCGCGTGCGTCGGCGAACCTGTTGCCGGGTGTGAAAAGGATACCCTGCGCCAGGCATTTTGCCGTCCGCTTCGATAAGCCCGCGGAGACAAGGTAGTCCGCGATAGTTGCGGCTTCGGCGTACGAACGGGGCCAGTTGGATTTGATCAGTCCCGAGCAAATCTCGTTTGGCTGCCTGAGCGTGAGGAGGTAAATGCAGGTCTGCGCCAGTCCGCAGAGGTCGTTGCGCCCGTCGCTTTCACCGCCCATGAAAAGCTCGGGGATATCGAAACCCTTGTTGGCGATCTGCGTGAACGGGTCGTTGCTTTCTTTGTCTTTATTGTTATTATTGAGGTTTTTCGCCGTGCCGAAGTCGATCAGCCTGACCGTACCGTCGCTGCACAGCATGATGTTCTTGGGGTTGATATCCCTGTGAATTATGCCTGCAGTATGTATATAGGAAAGGGCATCGAGTAGCTGGCAGGCCCAGGCGATGACCTTTTGCTCTTCCACGGCCGATCTAGGAGACGATGCCGTCATGGTCTCGCCACTGACGTACTCCTGGACCAGGTGGAATTCACCGTTATAATAAAAATCTTCGATATATTTGACTATGTTGGGATGGCTCAACCTCTTCAGGTAACCGGCTTCCAGCATAAGCTTGTCCAGGTAAACGTTATCCATGGTCGTGCCCCTGCGGGGTGTCTTGATAATGCAGGTTTTGCCCGTTTTTCGTTCTGTGGCAAGCCAGATAGTCGCCATACCGCCCTGCTTGTAAGGCTGTGATTTCACCTCGTAGCGCCCGTTGACAAGGCAGGTGCTTTCACCCACGGAGGTACGTGGTTGATTTTCCTTTCCGCGGCCGGAGTGCGACATGTTTTTTTTATGGTGACGCGCATACTGGATCACGGCGACGGTTACCGGTATGGCCGTACAGATCACTACTATTAATACGATGAGGGCATTGGTATCCGGCATTATCATTTCACTGTCCTTATACTGGTCCCGGCCGTGATCATGGCCTGCCAGGATGGAAGATTATCGGGCTTTATTATGATGACCGATATGTTATCGGGTCCTCCAGCCAGGTTGGCCTGTGCGGTCAGATCGGCGCAGGCCTGGTTGGGGTTGGGGGAGCCGATTACGGTCTCTGCAATCTTTTCCGGGGGCAGCACGCCGCAGAGGCCGTCGGAGCAGAGGAGAATGTTGTCGCCTGCATAGAGTTTTATATGTAACAGGTCCGGCACCGTATCCGAGGCATATCCCAGGACGCGTGTTATCTCGTTCCTGCGCGGGTGATTTCTTGCCTGTTCGGGTGTGATGATTCCCGCATCGATGAGATTCTGGACGACGGAATGGTCTTTAGTAACCTGGATAGTCTCCCTGGGGTTGATGATATAGCATCTTGAATCACCTATATGAGCTATGTACATATCCTGGCCGATCACAAGTGCGGCTGTGAGAGTGGTGCCCATACCCTGCCGGGAACCGTCCCCGGCGGCGTCCAGGACGGCGCTGTTGGCCTTGCTGAAGGCGTCGGCAAGGATGGACAGGGGTGGAGTGGGGGACTCTGCCAGGAGGCCCGAAATGCACGTGGTGTGGAAGGTCCTTATGGCGAGGTCGCTGGCGATTTCACCGGCATTGTGTCCGCCCATGCCATCGGCGACGACGAAGAGCCCGGCTGATATCGTGCCCAGGTGCGTTTGGAGGTCGAAGCCGGTGCATAAGATGCTGTCTTCGTTGAGCTTCCTTAAAAGCCCGGTGTCCCAGCTATAGCCTGTTTCCAATCAATACTCCTTTTATAATAACTTGAAAGTCAGGGTCAACTCCGCCTGGCTGGCCAGCTCAATTATATCGCCGCCCTTGAGGGGCTGCCTTCCCTTATTAAAAATATCGGTATTGTTGAGCTTTGTGTGGTTGGTGCTTCCCTTGCCGTCTTTGCCGTAGTCCTGGAGGTAGTAGGTACCGTTTTCGCAGGTAATCAGCAGGTGCTGCCTTGAGATGCTCATCAGAATGTCGTGCGGCAGCGTGCTATCGAAATCGCTGCGTTCGATGAAGGCCGGTGCACCGTTCAGCATGATTTCCTTGCCGCCCGGCATTATCACCTGTGCTTTCGGTGCAGGCGGCAGCCGTTTGCCCGGTTCCTGCTTGTTTGGTACTTCTCCTGCCTTGCCTTCCTCGATTTCGACGAAATATTTCCCACAGCTATAGCAGAAGAAGCTGCCTGCGTTGTTTACAGCCTGGCACCTGGGGCAGGTGATCATTTTTTCATCCATAGTATTCTCAAAAGATTAATTAATTATTAAGGATGTTGCTTGACAGCTATCTGACGAATAC
>Ga0163210_1000952_pt1 | contig 12415 bp, 10 predicted proteins | sample Kivu_220m_FD_113536 | JGI IMG/M metagenome (GOLD analysis project Ga0163210, IMG submission 113536) | Freshwater microbial communities from Lake Kivu, Western Province, Rwanda to study Microbial Dark Matter (Phase II) - Kivu_220m | ecosystem: Environmental > Aquatic > Freshwater > Lake ...
CCTGTCTGCGCACGAATCGAGTCGCGTGGACTGACTGACACGACCGTTTCGGTAACGGACGTGCTCGCTTCCTCAACCGGGCGGGACGACCAGGAGAAATTCCGCAACTTCATCAAGCGGGCGCACTCGGAATGGGGTACGACCGCCGTGCTGCTCGCCGGCGACAACGAGCAGATACCATGTCGGCTCTGCTGGGTGGAAGTCAGTCCCGAATACCGAGACTGGATTCCGACCGAGCTTTACTACTCGGCGCTCGACGGCGACTGGGACAAGGACGCGGATGGGCAGTTCGGTGAACCGGAAGACTCGGTTGACTTGATTCCCGACGTTTTGCTGGGACGCCTGCCGCTCGCGACGCCTGCCGAGATGCAGGCCTTTGCCGACCGCTACCTGACCTACACCGGCGACTCGACCGCCACGTACCTGGAGAACGTGTTGTTCGCCGGCTTCGACTACTCCCCAGGCTTCTGCGGTGAGGAGGCCTGCGAGGTCTACGACACGCTGCTGCGGCCGGCTTCGATGCGCTCAGTCAAGGTCTACGACAGCCACACGGGCAACCACGAGGACTCGGTCAAACACGTGCTCGACCGTGGTGTGAATATCTGGGTCCAGTACGACCACTGCAACTACAACGTGATGGGCTGCGGTTACACCAACCACGGCTGGCTGCTCTGGTGGGACGAGCTCGACGACATGACCAACGCGCCGAACTACTCCATCAACCTAGCGGCCGGCTGCCTGCCGTCAGCATTCGACTCCAGCTACTGCGTTGCCGAGGTCCTGCTGACGGCACCTAACGGCGGCTGTGTAGCCACCTTCGGCAACACCCGGATCGGATTTGGCGTGAACCCCGAACCCCTGCGCTCCGGCTCGCACTTCTACTGCGAGAAGGCGCTGGAGGGGTTCTGGCAGGGCCCGGGCAATGGCTCCTTCGCCGGGCTCGCGACCGGCCAGGCACAGGCAGCACCGTTCGCGGACACAAACATCGTCTGGCGCTGGTGCCACTACCAGTTCCTGCTCTCAGGAGAACCCGCGATGCCGGTCTGGGTCCCCGCCGGCGGCGGAGTCTGTGAATCGCCGAAGGCCGAAGCGCGGGCGGCGCATGCCGGGCCGACCATCATCCGCGGCGTGCTGTTCCTGCCGAAAAGCACAAACCCAAGCTGGCTGCTGGACGCGATGGGCCGAATAGTGATGGCCCTGAAGTCCGGCGCGAACGACCTGTCTGAGCTTACACCCGGGGTCTACTACGTCGCGCCAGGGCAAGGCCGCGGGCGCGCCCGCAAGATCGTGGTGGCGGGAACGGACTAGAACATGTTCAGGACATTCGCAGTAGTCCTCGCGGTGGTCGCAATGTCTGCGGCCGCCACGGTCAGCGGTGAGATGGTCTTTGACCGCGGCCAACTGACGCTCAATCCCAGGGACGGCATGACGACCGTTTCTCTCGGCCGGTGCGTGAGCGCGTGGGAAACCGGCGCGCCCGCAGTGCCGATTGCGATTGCGCAACTCGTGGTGCCCCAGGACATGAAGGTCGTGAGCGTTCGGCTCGACGCTGTGGAGACCGAAACGATTCCCGGCGCGGTTGATGTCTACCCGGTCCAGCCGCCGCGGGCCCTGTCCGAACCAGGACCGTCTGAATACGTGCCGCCCGACCCCGAGTACTACGCCACTAACTACCCGCCGCGAATCGTCACTGCCGGTCATCGGGGCTCGATGTTCGGGTACAGTGTGGCGAGCGTCTTCGTGGCACCGGTGCAGTACGACGGCGGGAAGAAGTCGCTTCTCTTCCACTCCCGAGTCCAATTCGCGCTCGAACTGGAACCGGCCGACCTCGGTTACCTGCGGCCGGGCAACCGCTCGCCCGAAGCGCGCCGCCGGGTCGAGGCCGCGGTCGCGAGCATCGTGCTCAACCCGCAGGACATCGCCAGATACGCGCCTTAGCCGAGGTGGCTGCGGCACAACTCGGCTTTGATTGACTTGGCCCGCCGCCGGCCCAGAATAGTAGCCGAAAGGAGTCTCTTGATGCGAAAGCTGACCATTACATTCCTGCTTGCTGTGCTCGTCGTCGCCGGCTGCGGCTCGAAGACGGCGCCGGCTCCAACCGCCCCGCCTCAGCCCAAAACCGAGGCGGCCGTCGCCAACACCAACCTTCCCAAGCTCTGGGATTTCTGGGCAACCTGGTGCCCGCCCTGCAAGCAGCTCACGCCGACCATTGAAGCGCTCGAAAAGGAATACGAGGGCAAAATCGAGATAACGTCAATCAACGTTGACGAGGACAAGGGTCTGGCGGAGAAGTTCAACGTCGAGGCGATACCGACGCTTGTCTTCCTCGACGCGTCGGGCAAGGAGCTTTCTCGTATCGTCGGTCTCGTACCGAGGGACACCATCGTGGGCCGCTTCAAAGCCCACGGCTTCATCGAGTAGGACCTGCCCGGTTTTCTTCCGAGTGCGGGAGCGAAAGCTCCCTCTTTCTCGGTCGAGGCCGCAGCTAGCGGCCCCGCAGCACGGCGAGGAGCAGGTAAATGCCGATGGCGGCCGCCCCCAGGAAGGCTGCAACTCCGATGACGGGTACCAGGCTCTTGAGCGCAGTCGGCGACGCCACCACGAGCAGCGAAGCACCGATGATAATCGCAGCAAGCACGATGGCGGCGGCGAGCTGGTTGTTGGAACGGCTCAGGTTCCGGGCTATCTGGCGCAGCTCCTCGTGGTCAATCTGGAGCTTGATTTCGCCTTTCTTGAGCCAGTCACTGATCTGCCGCAGGTCGGCGGGCAGGTCGCGTACCATCGACTCGAAGTCAGCCTCATACCGCCGCAGGTCCTTGAACCAGCCGAGCGGGCCGAACCGGCGCCGCGCCAACCGCTGCAGGAACGGCTTCATCTCCTCGATGAAGTTGAACTCGGGGTCGATGATCAAGCCGAGTCCTTCCACCGTCGCGACGCCGCGCATCAGCAGGCTCAAGCCGGCGGGGACCGCGAGACGATGGCGGCGACTGACCAACAGCAGCTCCCGCATGACTCGGCCGAGCGACATGTCCCGCAGGCTTGCGCCGTAGTATCGGTCCAGCAGGTCCTGAATGTCCGCCCGCAGAGCCAGTTCGTCGAGGCGCGCGGACTTAGAGCCGGCCTTGAGCACCAGCCGCGTCAACCGGGCGCCGTCCTGCCGGTACGCGGCGATGAGCAGGTCGACGAGCAGGTCGCGGGTCTCGTCGTCGATGCGGCTGAACATGCCGAAGTCGATGATGCCGACCCGGCCATCCGGGAAGACGACGATGTTGCCAGGGTGAGGGTCGGACTGGAAGAACCCGTGCTCGAAGACCATCTTCATGTAAGCGCGAGTGCCGGAGCGCGCGAGATCACCGCGGTTGATGCCCGTTCGCTCGAGCTCGGACGCGTTGGCCGCTTTGACGCCACTGAAGAGCTCCAGGACGAGCAACCGGCGCGTGGTGTAGTCCCAGTAGATCCTAGGTATCACTACCGTCCGGTCGTCGGCGAAGTTGCGACGGCAGATATCGGCGTTCTGGCCCTCGTGGATGAAGTCGAGTTCACGCCTCAAACTACGCCCGAGCTCGTCGACCAAGCGGACCGGATCGTAGATCGCGAGGTCGGGTTGGTGCCGCTCGATGAACCGGGCGACCGACGCGAGAATGGCTAGGTCGCCCTCCACGACTTCGGCGATACGCGGGCGTTGGACCTTGACCGCCACCGCCTCACCGGTCTTCAGCTTCGCCCGGTGGACCTGGGCCAGCGATGCGGCGGCGACCGGCTCGCGGTCGAACTCGGCGAAGATATCGTCAGGCAGCCGGCAGGTCTCGGTCGCAACGACGCGCTCGACCTCGGCGAAGGGAATCCGTGGGACGTCGTCCTGGAGTTTGGTCAGTGCCTTCACGTAGTCGGGTGGCAGCAGGTCGGGCCGGGTGGAGAGGAGCTGGCCGAGCTTGATGAACGTCGGCCCAAGTTCTTCGAGTGCCTTGACCAGCCGTTCCGGCTGGCTGAGCGCGGCGACGTCCGGGTGCGCTTTGTGTCTGAGTCTCAGCGTGCCCTCAAGACCGATCCGTACCGCCAGCTCGGCGAGCCCGTAGCGCACCAGCACCGCGCCGACATGCCGCACGCGAGTGAGCTGCCGCCGGCCCTTCAGCCAGCCAAACGGGTCGAAACTCGACTCCGGCGCAGGCCGCCGGCAGAACTCATCCGGGGTCTCAGGCAAGGCGTTTCCTCATCTCAGCAGCGCGTGTCTGATGATAGCCGCCGCGCCCGGGAGAGTCAAACCGCATCCGACCAGAGGGGTGAAGTCAGAAGGGCTGCGTCAGAAAAGAGGCGGCGCGAGGCCGCCTCTTTTCAAGACCAGGAAGAGAACGTCAGTGTTGCAGCAACCGCAGTCCCTGGACCGGCTGGAACCACGCCTGCAGCCGCAGATCCTTCTGCTGTATCCGCACCTGGGTTGCCTTGACCATCGCGAAGTAGCCCTGCGCGGTATGGCACGCCGCAACCATCGCGCCCGGGACCCGCGCGCTCGACCGCCACAGGCTGTCGCCGGCGGGCGGTACCCGGTTCTGCTCGTCCACAAGTTCCACGAAGCCGGTCACGTGCCAGCGGCCGGCCGGAACGACGCCGCCGGAATCAGCCGGCGCAAGGTCCGGGCTCGCAAGGTAGTAGGTCGGCCCATTCGAGCCCGCCTTGAAGTCGGTGACGTAGAACTCGACCAAGTCGACCCACGCCGTATCGCTCATGTCGTACGTCGTGGCGACACGGCCCGGCGCCGGCCAGCCGCAGCCCGGCTTGCCCGACCCGTTCAATTCGTCGACCGTGGTCGTGCCGCTCTGGATCGGAGTCGTCGAGAGCGTGTCTTCGGGCTCGAAATAGGCTCCGCCGAATCTGGCCAGCACGCGGTAGTCCCCGGTCATCCCTGCCGGGTCATGAACGCAGGTCGTGTCGCTCGTTTCAAGTGCAACCAGCGCCGTGTCGCCGACCGGCTTGAACACTACCCGGTAGAGATTCGGTACTCCTTCAATCGGCGGGCTCCAAGTCAGGCGCACGGTCGAATCCGTCTCTGCCACCAGCGCCAGGTTTCGCGCCCGCCCGCCCAGGATGTCGACCGCCGTTACCGCGAGTGGGTCGGACCAGTCGGAAAGCAGGCCGGCGTTGTCGCGCGCCCGGGCCGCAACCGCGTAGTTGCCGGCCGTGCTGAAAGCGTGGCTGGCCGATGCTGTCTCGCCGCTCGCTACCGGGCTTCCCCAGTTGCTCACGGTTCCGCCCCAGTCGAATTGAAACTCGAGCGGCTGGCCCTGCGGGTGAATGGCGACTACCTTGTAGGCGTAGGCAACACCGGTGGTGCAGTAGGCCGCCCCGATGGGCGCTATCGGTTTCTCCGGCGGCGACTGCGAGATGGCCACGACCAGCGCAGCGCACCAACCTGATTCCACCGAATCGGTGTTGCGCGCGTTGACCCTTATCGAGAAGTGACCGGTGTCGTGATAAACATGTACCTGGCCTACTGCCTGGCCGCCGGCATAGTAGGACGTCCAGGCGGTCGTGTCGGAATCGCCCCACGAGAACTTGTAGGCGACGTCTTTGCCGTCCGGGTCGGTCGATGTGACCGCGTAGGAAAGCGAGTCACCGGGACGCCCGGATGCAGGTCCAATCAGCTCGGGCTTCGTCGGACCACGGTGGCTGCAGGCTGCAAGCAGCACGAACGAAAGCACGAATAGCACTGGCTTTCTCATTCGACCTCCTGTTAGTCTGCTGTCGTTCTACAGCGCCGCACGCCGGAGTCAAGCCCGGCGGTCGGCAGGCTGGATTCTGACTTGTTTGGAGTCCGCTGGTCTAGAAATCCCGGCCTTCGATTTCCGGGCCTTCGCGTTGCGGCTTCTCGGGCATGACCCACAGCGGCGGGGCCTTGCCGGTTACCTGCTGCCAAAGCGCGCCGATCCGCGCCCGGTTCAGGTATGCCGCGACACACAGCACTACGAATACGACTACCAGAATGAGCGCGCTGGTTGCCGAAGACGTCCTCGGCTTCGACCCGGCCGCCGCCCGCCACTGCCGCTCGACATCGCTGTAGACTTCTTTCTCGTTCCTGGGTCGTCTCTCTTTCATGGCACTTCGCACCTGTTTCCATTGTCGGCCGGAAGCGGCATTTGTCAACTGCACGGAGGCCTGGGTCTTGCCGGTCACTCTGTGAACTCGGCGAATAGCAGTGGTCGGATTTGACCGGGCACTGAAGCCCGGATAAGGTTTCAGTCTGCCAACCATGCCTGCGAGAATCGTCGAACCAAGGAGATTCGGATGAATCGTGTTCTTGTGCTTGAAGGGAGCCCGAGGAAGGGAAATACGTCCCAGGTCGTAGACTGGGTGCTGGCCGGGATGGGCAAGGGAAACAAGGTGACCCGGGTTAAGCTGTGCGAGCTGCACATCGCGCCCTGCCAGGAGTGTTTCACCTGCACCGATACGAAGAAGGCGGCCGGGTGTGCGCAGGAGGACGATATGGTCGAGCTGTATGACAAGCTGATCGATGCCGATCTCGTGCTCTGGACCAGCCCGATATTCTGCTGGGGCGTCACCGGGCAGACCAAGATGGCGCTGGACCGCTGCTTTGCGCTGCTGACCGGCGAGGACATTCTCAAGAGCAGCAAGTGGGCGTTGGTGCTCACAGCGGGCGGTGATGCGTTTGACGGTGCGGACCTGGCGGTCGCCATGTTCTCGCGGCTTTCACGGTTCGGCGGCATCAAGTACGTGGGCCAGCACGTGGTCGCGCCCTGCCCGGACGGGGCGAAGCTGAAGAATAGCGCGGTGCTGAAGAAGCAGGCGAAGGAGTTTGGCAAAGAGCTGGCCAAAGCGCTCCGAGCCTAGCGAATTCCGGAGCTCGAAGCCCGAATGACGCACTGTTCGACTGGGGTCTCCGAGGCCAATCAAGCCCGAATGGCGGAAATGACCCGTAGCCGCGGGACGGGCTGTCGGGCGCTGCTTGTTTTGTGTCTTGGTGTCTTGGTGGGGAGTTCTGCTTATGCCCAGTCCGGCGCAGTGAACGGATTCGTGCGGGACGCGAGTGACGGCGAGCCGCTGGCGTACTGCAACGTCTACCTGGACAAGACCGCTTACGGAGCGGCCACGAACGACAAGGGCTATTTCTACATCGGACACGTTCCGGCCGGCAACTACGACCTGGTTGCTTCGTTCGTCGGATACCGGGACGACAAGCGGACGCTCACCGTCGGTCCGAACCAGATTGTCAGCGCAAACATCGAGCTTTCGCCCGGTGCGATTGAACAGAAGGAAGTGAAGGTGACCGCGGACCGGGCGCGGTTCGAGCGCGAGGTCGAGGTTTCGGCGGTACGGCTTGAGACAAAACAACTGCAGTTCATCCCCAAGGTTGGCGGCGAGGTGGACCTGTTCCGGACGATCCAACTACTGCCCGGGGTGATTGCCACGTCGGACTTCTCCAACCGGCTGTACATTCGGGGCGGCAGCCCGGACCAGAACCTGATTCTGCTGGATGGCATCACGGTGTACAACCCGTCTCACTTGTTCGGGCTCTTCTCGCCGTTCATCGCCCAGGCGGTGTCAGACGTGACGCTGCTCGCCGGCGGGTTCCCGGCGAAATACGGCGGGCGCCTGAGTTCGGTGCTGGACGTGACCACCAAAGAAGGGAATTCGAAGCACTTCACCGGCGATGCATCGGTATCGGTCATCGCCGCCCAGGCGCAGGTCGAAGGACCCCTGCCAAGAGCTGAAGATAAACGACTAAGTACGAAGGACAAAGGAGAAGCCGAGAATGACAGCGTCAGTACCACGTTCAAGTCCTCGGGTTCATACTTAGTTGCCGGCAGAAGGACCTATCTTCCGGATGTGCTGCTGAAGGCTTTCGGCATCGACGGGCTGGGTTACTACTTCTACGACCTGATGGGCAAGGCCAACTACGAGCCGTGGAAGGACTCACGGTTCACCCTGACCGGGCTCGCGGCCGAGGACGCGCTCGATTTCTGGGATCCGGAGAACCCCAACGGGCTGAAAGCCAAGCTGACCTGGGGCAACCGCGGTGCATCGTTGCGGTGGAACCGGGTGTTCACGCCGATTCTGTACGGCGAAGTCATCGGTGCGTGGAGCAACTTCTTCTCGAACTTCAACGTGAACCTGGGCAGCGCAACTGACGCCCGGATGAGCACTGATCTCACCGACTTCACACTGAAGGCGGACCTGACTTGGTATGCGGAAGACCGGCACACGCTCGACCTCGGGTTTGACGGCCGGTTCGCGCGCAGCAGCATGTCGTTCACGTATGACACGACCGGGTTCCACACCGCAGATACGCTCTGGCCGCTGGCCGCATACGTGGACGAGAAGTGGGAGGTTGTCCCGGGCAGGCTGTACCTGAAGCCGGGCTTCCGGCTGAGCTACTACACCAAGGGCCGGCGATTCGCACCGGAGCCACGGCTGGGGCTGAAGTACCATCCGGCCAGGAATACAGCGCTCAACTTGGCGGCGGGAAGATTCACGCAACCGATGGTCACGCTGAACTCGACCGACGCGGTCTTCTCGATCTACGACATGTGGCTCCCCGTGCAGTCGCAGCAGGCCCTGCCGACCGCTCTGCACCTCATCGCCGGGGCCGAGCAGTGGCTGAAACGGGACGTTATTCTCTCGGTTGAAGGGTACTACAAGGACTACAGCAATCTGCTCGAGACCCGGTACGGCGACTATTTCACGCCGCCCGACTCGCTTCTCGCGGCGGACGGGTACTCGTTCGGCGCGGACGTGATGCTGCGCAAGACCGAAGGCTGGGTGAACGGCTGGATTTCCTACTCGTACATGTGGACGCGGCGGAGCATCGGCGACGAAGTCTACCATCCGCACTACGACCGACGGCACAACGCAAACGTGGTGCTGACGTTCCCGCACCTGCTCTGGGGCATGGACGTCTCGGCCAAGTGGACGCTCGGCACCGGGCTTCCGTATTCCGGCAGCATCGGCTACTACCCGATGTATCAGTACCGTCCGGTCGACCCGAACTGGTGGCGGCGACCGGAGTGGCAGTTCATTGACGGGCCCCGCGACGCGTTCAGATACCCGGTCTATCATCGTCTCGACGCCGGATTCACCAAGACTTGGAAGAAGCGGTGGGGCGAGATTTCCGCCTTCCTCGACGTGACGAATGTCTACAACGCCAAGAACGTACTGCTCTACTACTGGGAGATCGGTAGCGACGGGCTGCCGGTGCGGCACAGCGTCGGCATGATTCCGGTCCTGCCGACAATCGGAGTGAAGGTGAGGTTCTAGATGGGACGCAAGTCAAACTGCAGAAGGCAGACGGCAAAATGCAGAATGGTACACGGCTTGTGGCTTGTGGCTTGCGGCTTGGTGTTCGTACTCGCCGCTTGCGAGGTGTCGCCGTCCGAGCAGTTCACACCCCAACTTGTCGTACACGGCCTGGTGACGGCGGGGGGCATCGGCGTACGTACCAACATCAACCGGACCTACGCGATTGACGAGCCATTTGACACCTTGTTCCCTGATGTGAGTGCTGCGGTCTGGCGTGGCAATGACGCGTGGCCGCTGGTTCATGATGTCCGTGACAACTACAATACCGGACAGATTCTCCCGAGTCCGACGTATGGTGACACGTTTGGCATCCGGGTTGCCAAAGACGGGTTCGACACGGTCCACGGCCGCACGGTAGTCCCGGATTCGTTCCGGATTCTGTTCCCGCGTGGCGGTGACACCGTGACGATGAGCGACTCGATGGTCTGGACCCGGAGCCGCAACTGCGCCGGGTACTACATGTCCCTGCAGAGCATCGACCGAGGGGATACGTTCTACTACAGCCTGGCGGTTCCCAACGACACGACCGGCAACAACCGAGATTCGCTGCGCTTCATACTTCCCCAGATGGTATTCCTCTACCAGTTCGAGCCGGGGAAGCACACGCTACGCGTCTACGCACTCGACACCAGCTACTTCGATTGGGTCCGCACCGGCGGGTTCGGACCCGGCACGAACACCGGCGAGGCAACGTATCTATCCGGCGGGATCGGCGTGTTCGGCTCAGCGGTCGGCGAATCGGTTGAGGTCTACGTGAAGCAGGCCGCGGCAGGGCGTGTCGGGAACGGCCGGATTCCAGGGTCAGAATACAGAACCGAGGAGTCAGAATCGACCGGACCGGAGCAGGAACCAAGAGCCGGAGAACGGGGCAGTCCGGTACTCAGTGCGCGTGATTTGCGGCTTGTGCCGCCGGATCGCCGGGACTAGGTTTCGTCGTCCTCTTCCGCGGCGCGCTTCTCGCCTTCAGCCAGCCAGTCCGTGACCGTCGCCAGCAGATTCTCGCGGACAACCGGCTTGGGTATGAACGCGTCGGCCCCGGATTTGAGCGCGTCCTGGATATCCTTGTCGCTCACGCGCCCGGAAAGGACCAGCACCGGTGCCTTGAACGTCCGGCTGCGCTTGAGCAGCGAGCTTACCGTGAAGCCGTCAATGCCGGGCATTGAGAGGTCGCAGATGGCCAGGTCGGGCGGGTCTTCGCGTGCCGCTTTGACTGCTGCCATCCCGTCGGGGACACTGGTTACCCGGTAACCGGCGGACTGCAGAATCGTTTCCAGCAGAAGCCGAATCGGCGCTTCGTCGTCAACCACCAGAACGTGTTTCATCGATTTGACATTATGCCGAATCGCCCCGGATGTCAAGGAAGGGAAGAGACCCCGATTCCGAAATAGACGACCGCGAAGACACGAGAACGGAGTGAAACGGACTAGTGGTTTCCTGCATCCATCCGTTTCGTGCTTTCGTGGCTTCAATGCCGGTTCCGGGGAAAGAGAGGATCGAGGGAAAGCGAGGCGTGAATCGAAGAACTCAGACCGTGAGACAGGAAGGCCTCGGCTGTTTTCCAGAGAATGCCGGTTGCCGGCCCCGCCTCACGCGGGCGCGTCGACGAGCGGGGCGTCCTGCCGGAGCGGGATGCGGAAACGGAACTCGGCCCACTTGCCCGGTTCGGAGTCGGCCGTAATCTCGCCGCCGTGCTTCAGGACTATCTGGCGCGAGATATAAAGGCCGAGGCCGGAGCCGGTCACGCCCTTGTGCTCGGGATGCTGGAGGCGCTGGAACCGGGCAAAGAGTTTCTGCTTCTGTTCAGGTTCAAACCCGACTCCTTCGTTCTGCACCGAGAAAAGCGCCCAGTATTGGCGGGTACGCTCGCCCGAGTCGGCATAGTCGAAGAAGCTTCGGCGTACCAGCCGGACGAGAATCTTCGAGTTCACGCGTCCGTACCGGACCGCGTTGCCGAGCAGGTTGTTGAAGACGACCTTGAGCAGGGTGGCATCGCAGGGCGCGACCAGGTATTCGATGTCGGCCTCGATCGTCATACCCCGGGCTTTGGCAGCGGGCGTCTGGATATCCACCATCGGCCGGATGACTTCCTCGACCAGGTCTACCGCCGGGCCGGGGTGGTACTTCATCTCGCCGGTCTCGATTTGCGACAGGTCGAGGTAGTCGCGCACGAGATTCATCAGGTAGTTGGAGTTCGCAATCATCCGCTGCACCTTCTCGGCCTGGGGGGACGTCAGCTTGCCGACATAGCCCTCGGTCAGGGTCGAGCCGATGGTGGCAATCGAGGCCAGCGGCGCTTTTATCTCGTGCGCCACGAAGTACAGTATCTGGGCGTAGTTGTGCTTGGCCTGGGCCAGGTCGTCAAGGTACTTCACCTTTTCGACCGCGAGCGACAGCGAGTCCGCGACCGCGAGGAAAGTATCGACGTGGCTGAGCTGGTAGGTATCGGGCGTGCGCGAACTGAAAAAGAGCAGCCCGATGGCGTGGTCGCCGGCCCGCAGCGGACAGGTGAGATTGGACATCACGCCGTCCTTCAGAATGTCCTGGGTCGCTCTGGAGTCCGGCCGCCCGGCGAGGTGCTGTTCGAGGTTGTTGATGATGCGCGGCTGGCCGGTGCGGAGGATGGGTTCGAGCGAGGAGCCCTTGAGTTCTGCCCAGTACCCCTTGTCGACGCGCTTCACGTCGGTCTCGCTTCGCACCCAGCGCGAAACTACCATCCCGGTCTCCTCGTTGTAGAAGGCCACCGACATGCGGTCGAACGGGATGATGTGCCGCATCGTCTCGTAGACCACGTCGAGGACCTCGAAGAGCGACTTGCCCGAGAACCAGAGGTGTTTCAGGTCGTCCATGACCATCTGCACCGCCGCTTCGTGCAACTGGTCGCCCAGGTCGTCCCGGGCTGGTGCTTCCGTGCTGGCTTTCTGCGTCATGTAGTGGCTTTCGTCGAGGATAGAAGATAGCCGGCAGCGGGTTCCAGTCAACCGCGGTTCGCGCCCGGTGGCGGCACTTCCCCCGTTGCCTCACGTAGGGATCTAAACGGACGGGTCCGTTGCCTCATATATATATCTACACGAAACTGATGCTCTGTCCAGCCACGGGCTTGGGCAGC
>Ga0163210_1000954_pt1 | contig 12393 bp, 15 predicted proteins | sample Kivu_220m_FD_113536 | JGI IMG/M metagenome (GOLD analysis project Ga0163210, IMG submission 113536) | Freshwater microbial communities from Lake Kivu, Western Province, Rwanda to study Microbial Dark Matter (Phase II) - Kivu_220m | ecosystem: Environmental > Aquatic > Freshwater > Lake ...
ATGTTAGATTGAGCGTATCGCTTTGGTAAAATCTATACAATACTCAAATCAATATGCTTATCGGCTTCGCCGTGCACGCAACCAACCACCGGTCAAATAGATAAGCAAAGCAATGAGCAGAAGAAAGGTGAGAACGAGCGGAGCCACAAGTGCATCCGGCCAAATAAAGCTTTCAGGCCAGCGGACAATCCAAAATCCAATTAATATTGCGGTGATACCCACCCATGTCACAACAATTGGAACTCTGGTCAACCAGCCACGCCAAAACCTTCGTGTGCTTAGGATGGATAACCAAAGAAGAATTACCCAGTATAATACTACTCCTATCAAGAGTGCCCATTCACCGCTGAATAGCCCTTTTGAAAATACAAAGAAGAGCAGGTAGAAAAGGTACAGCGTTAGCAGGCTGGTGGCAATGGTGTAGTAAACCCTCCAAATCGCTCTTCTGTGGGACCATATGAGGTTTGCTAATCGTTGAGCCGATAAGCCACAAAAAGTGAGTATCGCTAGCACCGTGCCCAATATAAGTACAATATCTTGCCACGACATCGTAATTCATTATAAATCAGAGTAGCGCATGCCGCAATTGAAGCATCTGACATGAATGTATAACTTATATTCACCGAAATTCGGATATTTGGAGGCCCATCTGTATGAGTAACCGAATATCAAGTACCATCTATGACAGGGATTGGATTCTATTCTGCCAACCTAATGTGCAAAATGCTTCTTGAACATGAAGCTGGATAGAGATATACTGCCTGTTAGGTGACTGCACGAAGAGGAATGCTGAGCACGAAGGAATGAGTTCTATCCAGAAAGGGGATACCAGAAATGAGCACATTGATTGTAGTACTCAGAGCAACAGACGGAATCATTCTTGCTGGTGACAGTCGGGGCACTGTTGGTGACCCGAGGGGTTTGACAGCTATTAGGGACACGGAGACCAAGCTGTTTCAACTTAGCAACCACGTTGGTATGGGTATTACTGGATCTTCTGAACTGGCTGCAACCATTTTCGACAACCTAAAACCTCAAATACAAAGAGAGGGCTTAGCCTACATTGATGAGATAATGCAGAAAGCGCGTGGGGTAGTTAAGCAAAGCTATGACGACTGGTTTGCTAAATTCCCCTTAAAGGATAGACCAGGTCTGATGCTGGTTCTGTGTGGTTACCAGCAGTTGGCGGAAGGCATGTCGGAGCCAAAAACATACCTTCTCGCAAGTACCCTGGATTTTGCTCCTCAATTGTTTCCCGATGGGAATGCGCTAGCTGGTGTAGTCCAATATGCTGTCTACTTGATGCACCGTTTCTATGACAAGACTATGACGTGCGCCCAAGCGTCTAGGCTCGCTGCCTACTTGATAACTGAGACAGCTACCCAAGACCCAAAAGTTGGTGGGCCTATCAAGATGGCACGGATAGACCCTGCTGCCTTGACATGGGTAAGTGAAGAGGAAATCGCGAAAATGATTAAACTAAATGAAGAGGAGAACCAGCGAATGCGCGCGTTCTTTAAGGGTTAGTATCTACGCTAGGAGGCTCGTCAGCTACAGAGGCTTCTTCGTATTGCTCAGCTTCCTTACTTTCTGTATCGTAACATAATAAAGCATTAGCAATACGCTCATCGTATTGATACAGACCCAATTCGTACTGCCGACTATCTACCAAGAAAATAGCTTCCGGAGAGACAGCTTCTACTTTTAACTCACCAGACACTCTGTCCACCCCTTACTCTTGTATTCTATATTGCATAGTTTGCTATGTTGAGTAATAAACCGTGATGAACCCTGCGTACCACATATTTTTAGTGGCGGTTGATATTATACCACCCGGTGTCAAGGCGTCTCAAATATAACAAGCTTAAATAACCTAAGTATTCGCGAATTACCCAGTGTTAAACGGATATCACTGAACAATCAGCCATATGGTCAAGTCATCGCTGGTTGACTGCTCAGAATGCAGTAGCCCTGTCCAGCATCTCTATCCTGACTGAAATAATTTTGTCTTCACAGAATCAGATTTTGCAAACCGCCTACAATGAGTGCTGCCGCAATCATTATTCCAGTAGCTTTAAGCATATCTCTGGCGCCCAACTCTCGAGCCAGTATCACGAAGGTAGCCACGCAGGGGAAAACCATAGCTAAAACGGTAGTGCTTATAACCAGTTGCTTGGCGGTTAGCCCCAGGGGAGCCAGCATGCCCACAGCTACATCTTTCCGCAGAAAGCCGATAGCTAAGGCAACGACTGACTCTTTGGGCAGCCCCAATAGCCCGCTCAGGACTGGGGCAGCGATGTTAGCTATAAAATCGAAAACTCCCAGCGTATAAAGGATGTTTACCACCAGTACCGCTCCGAGCACTATGGGCAAGGCTTCTTTGATAAAGCTGTAGACCCTTAGCCAGAGTTTCTCACCAATAACTCGCCATGGGGGGAAACGATAAGGCGGCATCTCTATTATAAGTTCCGGACTGAACCCTCTGACGGTATGATTGAGTATAAGCCCTATAATAATCCAGGATATAAATAAGCTGCCATATACAATAGCCACATACTGTATACCCTGCTGTCCCACCAGTCCTATTATCATAGCTTGCAGCGCTGCGCAGGGGATACCGATAGAAATCAGGGTAGCAGCGATGAATCGCTCCCTCCGACTCTCCAGTATTCTGGTTGCCATAACCGCTGGTACATTACATCCTAAGCCGAGTATTGTAGGGATGATGGCGTAACCGTGTAGCCCCAACCTGTGCATTAATGTGTCTATCAATACCGCCAGGCGGGGCAGGTAGCCGACATCCTCCAGTATTCCTAGCGCGAAATAGAAAGCGATGATGTAGGGTAATACTGCGGCAAGTGGAATATAAATGCCCGTGCTAAGTAAGCCAAAAGACTGAAAATAGTCAACATTCCCATCGATAAGCTTTCCTACCAGAATGTCATGCCAGAAACCGCTTGACCCTAAAGCCAGGCTCAGTTTCATCAGCAGCGGCGTCCACAGCCAGTTAAAGAGAGGGTCAGTCACGTAGTTTATTATGCCCTCGCCGACAAAGCGTATGACAAAAAAGGTGGCGCCAAGAACCAGCAGGGCGGTAGCAATCCCACCCACGGGATGACTGCTGGCATCTTCTAAAATCTCGCGCCAGGTGTGGTGGCGATGGATTAACGATTGCACCTTGCTGACGATATCGCCGATTTTCGCCCATCTTTCGTCGCTGCTTGAGTAGATGTCCTGGGGTGCTGCTGCCTCCGGAAGGTGGCTGACTAACTCTTTAATTCCCTGCCCGGTTACTCCTACCGTGGAAACAACCGGTACACCAAGTAGCTCTTCTAGCCTAGCAACATCTATATTTATTCCCCTGTGGCGAGTATCATCCCACATATTAAGCGCGACTATCACCGGCACCGGTTTTTCCAGTAATTGAAGGGTAAGGTTGAGATTTCTCTCCAAATTGGTGGCGTCAACTACATCGATAATCAAATCCCCTTCCTTCAGCATTTCGGCAGCTACCTCTTCTGCTTTGCTGGTGGGTTCGAGGGTGTAAGTGCCGGGGACATCGATAATCTCAGCCTGCTCCTGTCCAAGTTTCATGTGGCCTTTGATGAACTCTACGGTGGTGCCGGGATAGTTTGAAGCAATGGTGCGCGTGCCCGTAAGTCGGGAAAATATGACACTCTTGCCCACGTTAGGGTTACCCATGAGTAAAATCTTCATCGTAACCTGCGAGAAGATTTAAGCGGATGGGGCGATTTCGATCAGTATTTTTCTGGCCATGCCAAAGCCGACAGCCACCTGGGTATAGTCTGTCCTGAAGGTAACCGGTCCGCGGAAAAGCATGGAGCTTATTTTAGTCACCTCTTTCCCCTGTCTGACGCCAAGAGCCTCAAGACGTCTCGTTAAACCTCGACCACCTAGAATTTGAATCACCGTTCCGGTCTGACCGGCTTCCATCTGATCTAAAGTCAGTTGTGTATTCTGAGACATAAACGTTCGTTAACTCCTAACTAATATTGTTTCTTTTCCCTGGTACGGCAGCTTGAGCACAAGCCTGTCATGCGGACTTCAACATCGGTAATGTCAAAGTCATATTGTTTGCCGATATCCTTACTGAACTTCCGGCTAATGGGATAGGCAAATTCGACGACTTTGCCGCAATTAATACACAAAAGATGCTGATGCTCTGAACCCGATTTCACCTCATAGTGATGGTGCTCCTCATCGAAGTGATGCTCCTCTATTAACCCCAGCTTTTTAAAAAGCTGCAAGTTCCGATATACCGTGGATAGGCTGATACGAGAGTTACTCTTTCGTGCCCGACGATACAGCTCATCTGCATCCAGATGTTCACCGCTGTGACGGAGCAACTCCAAGATCAGGGCGCGCTGAGATGTTACTCTCTGGCTTGTACTAACAAGTACCGTCCGAGCCCCAGATTTCTGTTTAACTTCTTTGGCCATTTCACAGCACCTGTTCCGCCTTTAGTTACTAACCTGTTTAATCCTTTAGAATCTCTTGATACTTATGCAAATCATTTGCATATACTGATACATTATTTTACTGGTGCCTGTCAACCCTCTCTCTTTGTGTTGGCAGATGTGGTATCACCTTGTAGAAAAAACGGGAGGCAACTACTGCTACCGGAGGAAGGCAATGGAACGTTACATGACATTTATTATTCTGGCCGGAACTGGAATAGACATACTTCCGGAATTCGAAAGGATCGATTGTTGGTAAAATTAACGCTACCCACGCTATTGCCACCGTTATCAAGAAGTAGTGTGGCAGAAGCTATCGAAAATATGTGAAGAGGATTCTACTTTGGCTTGGTTACAGACTCTTTAACTATTTACATTAACCCAGATTCAATTACGGGTTATAATATTAACCCCACTCTAAACTGCTTGCCCAAAAAGCTAGCACTGAGCTTAGCTAAGTGAAGCCTTCTCTGGCCAGGGCTTTTCATCAATGGCAATGCGGCACAGGTCAGTGATGAATATCTTGTGTAGGCCGAAACTTGAGCTGGAACGCTGGAGTATTCTGTCGCATACAGGGCAGGAGGTTATGATGGCATCGGCGCCGCAGGCGATAGCATCCTCAAAGTTTTTCTTCTGTATGTCAATGGCAAGTTCCCTGTTAGTATAAATAATGGGTGCCGTGCAGCAGACAGCATTTAACCGTTCATATTGCCTGCTTGGTCGTTCCACGCCGACAAGCTCGAAGATCTCATCTAGGAAGGCATCATGCCCAGGGATCCATCTGGTGGCACAGTTAGCCTGATAGGCGACCTTCTTGCCCAGTTTGGCGACTTTATCTTTGTGGTCCCTTAAATAGGTGCGCAGATATTCGAAGAGGTGCATGTATGTGAAGGGAACCTTGAAACCGTAATCCTTGGCCTTGATGTCCGCCAAGACAAAGCCCTCATTGTGCATGTACACGATGTCTTTGCCCAGGCTGGCGAGCCTGTCAAGGACACGCTGACCATACTTTTCCACGTAGCTCTCTCCACCCATATGCACACAGCCGGCTAGGGACATATATTCACCGCCTCTGACAACCGTCATGCCTTTGAATAGCTGGCTGTCAAGTGTGCCCTCTGGGAACTGCTCAAACCGGAAGGAGTCGAATGACAGGACGGGCTTATCAGGGTCTCCGGGTATCATTTGCTTGGAGTCTCCACGTCCCTCGAGCCCCTTGGCTAATTCCCCGAGCGCTGGTTTGCCAACTACTACAATGGGGCAGGTGCCTATCTTTTCCTGCATCTTGAAGATGAGGTCAGAGGGGTCGGCCCCGGTGGGGCAATAGTCATTACAGGCAATGCAGGTAGTACACTTGCTTAGGATTTCGGTGTCTTTGCCAGCCATGAGCAGCTTAATTTCAGCGATCGCCTTATCCTTATCATAATCAACATAACGGCAGTTCACCAGGCAGTCGCCACATAGATTACACTTTGAAGCATCCCACATTATTGCACTCCTTTGTATTTAGTATTTCCTAAAGTTGGATTATATTTTCACAGGCGGCTTGGCAGCTTAGCACTTATAGATACTATATCATTGACGAAGGTAGGCTATGGGTACAATATAACTATCTTCACACCCGACCCCGGGCATCGTACAGACGGAATCTTAGGGTTAGTGTGGGATGGTATTTTGGTGTCATGCAAGTTAACTGATAATATCTGCTTACATAGTGGACACTGTACACGCCACCCTTTGGGTTTATCTGCCACGTTTCATCCCCCCATAATTAATTTTAATCCAGTCGCATCTCATATCTCAAATTGCCGCCGTCAAATTGGAGTAAGAACTTCACCTTTCGCCCCTCGATCAGAAGCCCTTCCGACTCCGCACGCAGTTTCTTAAAATCCGCGGTCTCCAGGAACTTCTTGAGAAGCCCCGCAGTTTCCAGCAGTTTTTTATTCTGCTTCCCGGATGCCAGCAATTGCCTCACGGTTTCGTCGTGCCTCTTCCTGGCTACCGTCTCAATACATTGAGACATGGTGGGGATCAATTCGAGTTCGAGCATTTCATATCTCCATCAAGTCTAAGGTAAGACAATCCGTGTCCCGGTGTTATTAAGGAAGAATGCGTCTCCAAACTCTTGAAATAGTCGTGCCTGGGCGCAAAAGCCAGTACAGTGAGATACTCCCAGTTTCTGGATTCCTGTATCCTTAAGTTCAGCTATTGTCCTCTCAATCCGTTCCTCGGAAGCTCGGAAAAGGTGTGTCCCGCCGATGACCGCATAAACACACTCTTTGCCGGTGAGTTTCTGGGCATGGTGCATGGTATTAATTATACCCCGGTGCGCACACCCCAGGATGACAACTAGGCCAAATTCGGCGTCAATCATTATAGCAAGGTCATCGGCTAACGGGTCCTGACAGAGTACGCCATCTTTCTTTACAAAGAGATTGTTCTCCACATCTTCATACTCCATCAACATCGGAATCTCGCCGGTGGTTATGGTGTGCTCACTGATATGGACTGGCTGGTCCGTCAGGTTAAATCGGGCGCCCTGACTTTCCAGTTCTTCCCGTGAAAAAGGAATGCCGATGTATTGTTCCTGAGTTTGGTTATCACGGCGAGTGTATTTCGAGGCCCAGATATCAGGATGAGCGATTATCTCTACCTCTTTCTTTATTCTTAGCACCTCGCGCAACCCGCCGGTATGATCAGCATGACCATGGCTAAGGACTATCCGGTCGATTGTAGCGAGGTCTATTCCCATTAGCTGGGCGTTGTGCACTGCCGAGGAGCTCAGGCCGGTGTCCATCAGAATCCTCATGCCATCCACCTCAACAAGGACGCTTAGCCCCCACTCAGCGAGGAAACCGTAGTTTGCCGTATTCTCACTTAATGTGATTATTCGAATTTCCATGGTTTTGTTCCTTCCTCTGTGCTTCATGCAATATGCTATCGACTTGGCAATTCTGTTCCCAACTATCGCTCCATGTTACTTAGTGAATGATTTTCACTAGCAGCATAACACCTATCCCGGTAAGAAATATGCAGAAATGTACTATCGCCCGGCGCAGGCTTACTTGGTGCTTAATCTCGGGGATTAAATCAGCAGCGGCAATGTAGATGAAGTTGCCGGCAGCAAAAGGAAGCAGATATATGGTGGAAGCCTGCATTAGAGAAGAAGCGAAATATCCTATAACGCCACCAATAATTGCCGTTATTGCAGATATGTAGTTGAAGGTTAGCGCACGGAATTTGCTAAACCCGCCATAAACTAAGACCCCGAAATCGCCGAGTTCCTGTGGTATCTCATGCAAGGCTACTGCTAACGTGGTAGCAATGCCTACCTGATAGCTAACGACAAAGCTGGCAGCGATGACTACTCCATCGATAAAATTGTGGACGCCATCGCTGACCAGAATTAGATAGGAGAAAGGCTTCACTCCGTGAGCTGTGCTGTGTTGATGCCGCCAGTGGAGGAATTGCTCTAATACAAAGAACAAACAGAAACCTAGCAATAGGTACAAAAATACGTCCAAATCTGCACCTACCTCAGCAATGGTCTCGGGTATTAGGTGAAGGAAAGCTCCCCCGAGCAAAGCTCCGGTGGAGAGTGCTACCAGAGCTAGCAGAGCCCTGTTCAGCCACTCTTCCTTGAGTGTAAAAGTTAAAACTCCGACAAAAGCAATTAGGCTGATAACGAAAGTAGCGACCAGTATCTGAACCAAAGTTACCAAGCTGAGTTCACCTCCTGAGTTCACCTCCTGAGTTCACTTATTAACCTAGTGGCAGATATGGAGTCACCACTGCCTACTGTGTGTTGCACGATACATCGGAGCTCATCCTTACTCGCCACGTTATTGCCTTTCAAGCTCGACTTAGCAGGTAGAATAAGCACCAAAGCCACGTTAGCATATTTGCTCCTGTTTGCCTTTACCGGGAGTGTTGTTTCAAACTTTCAATTCTTTCGATAATGTCGCTAGTCTTCTGTTTGAGTGAAACGATACTAGTCTGTAGCTCCTCATTTGATATCGGGACTAACCCTGTGATTGCCCCCTGCGGGCAGACATCGAAACAAAGGCGGCACTGGTTGCATCGGCTCTGATCTATCACTGCCTGACCCCAGCGAAGGGAAATAGCTCCTGTTGGACAGTTCTCAGCACATAGCCCACACCCAAGACACAGGTCTCTGCTTACTTTAAGCACCACGTTACTCCTATACCCATCATATCAACTCACAAATAGATGTTCGCTTTCTGGCACTGTCCGACGATCAACTTGATGTAGCTTGTCCTGACTTTCAAGATGGTCAATATATAATATCCCGTTAAGGTGATCAATCTCATGCTCTAAGGCTTCAGCCATTAGACCGTCGGCTTTGATCTTAATCCTTTTTCCTTGACGGTCCCTACCTTTGACAGTGACTTGAGCTGCTCTCTTTATCTCACCAATATAGCCGGGAACACTCAGACAGCCTTCGGTCACCTCTTGCTCATCAGTATGTTCAACAATCTCCGGGTTAATAATAACTACAGGTTGCTCACCCGGCACCTGTATAACAATAACCCGCAATGGTACCCCCACTTGCGGAGCGGCCAACCCTATACCCTTTGCCTGCTGCATTGTCTCAATCATGTCATCAATAAGTCGCTGTATCGAGCTATCAATAACAGACACTCTTTTAGCCTTCTGTCTCAGAACAGAGTCTTCGGGAAAATGACGGATACGCAAGTTCACCATGCCCCTATCCACCCGCTAACTCTTTCAAACTTTCTATTGAACTAATTATATTCATAGCTTGCTCGTTAAATTTATGAGATAGCTCCAGTGGCCAGAGATGCCACAGCCTTAGCTTCTTCCACAGAGGCGTCTGGTTTAACAACCAGGGCACCTACTAGGCAAACAGCGACACAGGCAAGGCAAGAATTGCACCCGGCCTCAGCTAGGGGGATATCCCCCATGGTACTAACTTTGGTCTCAATGCCCTTGAAGGCGAAATCGAGGATGCCAGTACCTTGATCATGACATACCCAGACACACTTACCACACAAAACACATTTGTTAGGGTCATAGGTAAACAGGGGATGGCTCGAGTCTACGGGAAGGTCTCGCGGGATTCGTCTCAATCTTGCGAGCTTCAGTTTCAAACCAATGAGTGAGGCTATGCTCTGCAGTTCACAACTTCTATTCTTGTCGCAATGGCCGCAATCGAGCCTATGATGGGAGAGTAGGAGCTCGAAGGCAGTGCTTCTCAGACTCTTAACCTTGGGCGTATTGAGATGCACCACCATGCTATCATTGACTGGCTCAGTGCAAGCTGTTAAAGGAGCATTTCTGCCTTCGATTTCAACAAGGCAAAGACGACAAGAGGCTAGCGGCGGGCCGGCTTGTCTAAGGGCACACAAATTAGGGATATAAAAGCCATTGTCCAAGGCTGCCCAGAGCAGCTTCTCTCCTTTCCTCGTTTTCACCTCAACACCATCGATAATCAAAGTGGCTACTGTCATCTGCTTTGTTCCTCCATACTCGCTGCTGCCAATTTAGCACCATCCACTATTTGAATATAAGAATTCCGAGCACTATCTCTACCATTCAATCACTATCCCTTTACCTACTCCGCAGTCAACATAGCCATCGCCGAAGTAGTCTTTGAACATTTTTCTTGCCTGGTCACCGCTGCAGTGGCATGGTGCCACCTTTTCCACCCCAAGTTGAAGTAAGCTTTCTGCTACATAATTGATCTGAGATGGGAACGCGCCGCCGAGATGAAAACCACCAACCATCAAATAGATTTTCTGCCCCGTAATTTCCTTGGACCTTTTGGCGATATTCACTATGCCTGGGTGAGCGCAGCCCGTTATCACTACCAAGCCTTTTGGAGCCCTCAATACAAGCGATTGCTCCTTTATGCCACCGTCGAGCTCACCAGTGGTGAATGCACCACCAAAAAGCTCTCTGGCCTTATCTATCTCTTCGAGCTTTGCCCCGGTATTTATCACCTCGTCTTTCATACCCTGAGGGAAGGAAACGGGCATGTAAACTGTTACCTTACTGTTACACTTTAGGAAGCTGGCAAGCCCACCTACATGGTCGCCATGTATGTGTGACAGCACCACAACATCAACCTCCTTCAGGTCGATTCCGAATTTTGCCATATTGTGTAACAGGACTGTGCCATCGCTTCCGGTATCAAATAAGATAGTCTTTTGAGGGGATTTTACTACGCAGGAGAATCCCCAGGTTGGCATGAGTCTGTTGTCATAGTAATTGTTGTCGTAGACGATGGTGATAGTGATGCTGGCCTCTGACAGCCATTTTTGCTTTGCCGTGGCCAACTCAACTTCTGTTTGCTTACCTGCACAGACTGAGAGAAGAAACATAGCTGCCATACCTAACCAAATAATAAGTCCTAACCCAAACAATACCGCCTTCCAAAGAGGCATGCACTCATAACTTGTGCCTCCGTCGCAAAGTCGCGTCCAAATCCAGTGGAGCCACATTCGGCCTTTTTGCCTCATATACTGTCACCACACCACTCAGCCCAGCAAACTGGCGACGTATAGTAGCTATATCCTCCAGTGACAGTGGCTTTATGGGACAAGGGCGTAGCGGCGTATTTATCTGTATCTCATCCGGTGAAAGCTCTTTGGCTAGACCTGCCATTTCTGCTGCGTAGCTCATGTTCGCCTCGATAAACATCATTTGTAGAGCTAGTTTTCCGTGATAATGCTTTCTGAAGACCTGTATGGCCTGTAGGATATCGTCAAAATCACACTCAATGCCGGGTCTATTGATTTTATGGAACAGCTCTTCTGTTGGAGCATCAATCTTGGCCACTACCAAATCGGCTTGGATGAGTTCCTGTCGCACATCGTCTCTGGGCATGAGCGAGGAATTTGTCAGGACGGCAATCGGCAATTGGAGCGTGGTTCTTGTTAACCTGATTGCCTGTCTTAAATTGCTGGCCAGCGTGGGCTCGCCCATACCGGAGAAGGTGGCATAATCAGCGCCTATACCTGTTACGCTGTCTAGAGCCTTCTCCAGCTCCTTTATGGATACAAATTCCCTTCGCTCAGCCAGTGGGTTTTTCGTTTTCCCCAGTTGGCAATAAACACAATTGAAGGAACACGCTTTTCCTCTGGTGGACAGCAGGTCTACACCTAGCGAGCTCCCCAGCCGCCAGGACGATACCGGACCATAGATAATTGACCTCATGACTGATCACCACCGGCGACAGCGCCGACCATATCCACGTCGACATCCTCGCATATAGCCCATCCCAGAGTTGAAGCTAAGACCGAGGGCAGCTAACCGACGCAGCAATTGCTGGAGAGTTTCCCCATCCAAAGTCTGGCTGAAGGCAACACCAAAATCGTCTTCTGTCACGAACTTCTGCCTATGTTGGCTCAAAGCAATCATGTAGTCATATTGCAGCCGTTTATGTTTATCCCCGAGCACCTGGTAAGCCTCATTTATTTCCTTGAACTTCTCCTCGGCTTGATTCTGGCTCTGGGGATTGCGGTCTGGATGATAACGCAAAGCCAGTCTTCGAAAGGTTTTCTTAATCTCTTCCTGGCTGACATTTCTGCCAATGCCGAGCACTTGATAATAGTCCTTCATATTCGCATAAGCCTCTCTCTGCTTGCTTTATGGTCTCCCTCAGGGACTTTTCTGGCAACGACAATTGTAAATCCAGCATCGGAGAAGAACCCTTCCCGTGGCAATTCCATTACTTCTATTTCGTTGGGCTTCTGAAAGAGTGTTGAAATAACCTTTTCTACTGTGAAGCCTGTGTGCTCCAGAAGTTCTGTCACCTCCTGGTAACTGTAGAAAGTGGCAAGTTTGTAGAAACGATGTCTTTCCTTTTTCCTAGTCAGATAGAATTGGCCCCAGGGGCTGTCACGCAACACCAAGCCAAGCACTATCTTGC
>Ga0163210_1000956_pt1 | contig 12379 bp, 14 predicted proteins | sample Kivu_220m_FD_113536 | JGI IMG/M metagenome (GOLD analysis project Ga0163210, IMG submission 113536) | Freshwater microbial communities from Lake Kivu, Western Province, Rwanda to study Microbial Dark Matter (Phase II) - Kivu_220m | ecosystem: Environmental > Aquatic > Freshwater > Lake ...
CTATTTACCTGGCGTCTATTATATATAAACGTACGATTTAATAGAAAGTTTATCTACGCCTGCATAAAATGCTTTTTTCACAGTCATTATTGAATGATTGGCAACGTGCTATTACAATATAGCGAGGTTCACCCGTCCGCCGGGGGCGGACCGGACATTTGAAGGGAGGATTTGCAGCTTATGTCCCGTCCGATGTGGCTCGTTAGAATGATAGAGATGGGTTTCCCTTACCGCTTTACCCTGGCGCGCCTGACACGGGTGCCTGTGCTGGGTAAATTGCTGGACCGCTGGCTTTTCGAGGGGGATGACATCATCTACCTGCCCAGGGAAAGGGTTATCAGCATCGGCCGGGACCTTGAGCAATCACAGCAGACGATGCTGCCTTCGCAGATAGTCCACCATTTTATAGACAGGACTGAATACCACTGGATTATGAATTTTTGTATCTGCCGTGAGAGCTCGAACTGCCGTGACTATCCGATCACGCTGGGCTGCCTGTTCCTGGGCAAGGCGGTACTGGGTATAAATCCTAAGCTGGGAAGGCTGGTTTCCAGGGAGGAAGCCCATCAGCATGCCAGGAAATGCCGTGAAGCCGGGCTATATCACCTGGTGGGTAAGAATAAGCTGGACACAGTCTGGCTGGGGGTGGGCCCGGGGGAACAGTTGCTGACCATCTGCAATTGCTGTCCCTGCTGTTGCCTGTGGCGCTTCACTCCCTATATCGACCGGCGTATAGCGTCCAAGATAAAGCGCATGCCCGGCATCAGCGTACAGGTGACGGAAAACTGCACGGGCTGCGGCGTCTGCATTGATGCGTGCTTCATTAATAATATCAGGCAGGAAGGAGAGCGGGCTGTCATAGGCGACGACTGCCTGGGCTGTGGAAATTGCGTTGAGGTGTGTCCCATCGGGGCTATCGTCATGGTCAACGAGTCCGGCGTCCATATAGATGAGGTCATACGGCGGTTGGAAAGTTCTGTGACAGTTCAATGAGAGGCGCAGGGAACCGGAACGGCAATTGCTTTCAGCAGGAGGGTGATGACGTGGAAAACAAGGGACAGATGATCGATCAAAGTCTGAAAAACCGGTCCTGCATGGTTACCGGGGCCAGTTCAGGTATAGGCAGGGAGATAGCGCTGGGCCTGGCCTGTAAAAACGCCACGGTATTTTTAGTTTGCAGGGACCCCGGCAGGGGACGTTCGGCGCAGGATTACATAAGGCGGCAATCGGGGAACGCAGATGTCCATCTATTGCTGGCGGACCTGTCCGCTCAAAAGCAGGTGAGGTCGCTGGCTGAAGATTTCAAGCGGCAGCACGGCGTACTTCACCTGCTGGTCAATAATGCCGGGGTCATAATGGGAAGGAGGGTGCTGACCGGCGACGGAATAGAGACGACATTTGCCGTGAACTACCTGGCCTGCTTTTTGCTGACCAACCTGCTGCTCGATGTTCTTAAGGAGGGTGCGCCCTCCAAAATAGTCAACCTGACGACGTCTCTCCACCGGATGGCCAGGCTCGATTTCGACAACCTGCAGGGGGAGAAATCATTCGGGCGGGAATCGGCTTATTCCAGGTCGAAACTTGCCGTCATTTTATTTACCTATGAGCTGGCCAGGAGGCTGGAGGGGACCGGGATAACGGTCAACTGTGTGTGCCCGGGAGCGACCAGGTCGGGGATATGGTCGCATTCAAGCAGGACGATCGACGCCTTTTTCCACGCTTTAATGAAAGGGCCTGAAGAGGGCGCCAGGCTGCCAATCCACCTGGCATGCTCGTCCGGCGTTGAGGGGTTGACAGGGCGTTATTTCGAGACAAAGCAGCACCTGAGGATAACCAGGGTGAACTTAAAGGGGACGGAGTCGAAATCCTCGCCTGTAACCTACGACCGGGATACGGCCGCCAGGCTGTGGAAACTGAGCGAACAGCTCACGGGCCTGGCTGGCTCCCCGCAGGCTTAGTCCATTTTCCTGGGTATAAAGCCCGACTTTTTCACCCAGACGAAGGCAAGCACCGTTGATACCACGGTGGAAACTACCAGCAGGGTAACGTACCAGCCTAAGTCCTGGGGGCCCATGTTAAAGGCGGAATTGCTGAATACCGTGGCCAGCGTGTTCGGCACCAGCACCGCCGTGCCCAGCACGGTCAGGTAGGTCATCAGCAGGGCAATCCTGTTGTTCATGGCCTGCAGCTGGTTATTGTAGATCGACTGCAGCACCTCCAAACCCGAGGCCAGCACTTCCGACATGTGCTCCGCCAGCCCGATCTGGCGGCTGACGTCATCAGCCAGGTACCCCAGCCTGTTGAGCAGCGAGGTGTCATTGGTCAGCAGTTCGGCGTCCCCGTAGCGCAGGTCGTGAAGCACGTCCACCGTCTCCCACAGGGCATCCAGGTAGGTGATCAGGGCGTGTTTCATATTGTATATCTGCGGGCCCAGCAGTGCGCGCGGGGTCTTGGGATCCATCAGGCTCTTGTTCAGATCGTCCCCGCGCCCCTCTATCTGCCTGAGGTGCTCGAAATTGCGGTCGTTGTTCTGGTCTATGATGCGTATGAGGAGCGTGGTCAGCTTGTCCTCAGCGCAGATATCGAGTGGTACCTTCTTAAAAATGGTCTCCGAGTAACGCCGCAGGCGTATGAAGCGGCGGTCGACCAGGATGGGGTGGATGGTCAGGATGAAATTCCTGCGCAGCAGGAGCAGGGTGGAATAGTTCTGCACATTGATCTCGTTGTTGACACGTATTTGAATAGATGGCAACTTGATCCCCGTCTCAACGGTGTAGTCTTCGTACAGCAGGCGGGGATTGCCGGCAAGCGCATCGACAAGCTGGGTGGAGAACCCGAGCGCCACCGCGCCGATACGTACATCTTTCTCGTAATCGGCCGTGCGGTAATCGACCCAGGCCAGCAGCGAATCCTTCAGTTCTTTTAAAAAGCATTCGGGAGAATCGGCATCCTGCATTGTCACACTGCCGTTGGTGGACAGTGAGACGCAGAACCAGTGCTTTTCAAACGCGTTGGCGGCACCGGTTAAGGGTGAGGTGCACTTCACTGCTCTTTCGTCAGTCTGTTCCGGCATCACCTTAGTCCTGGCCTCACTGCGATTTTACAGGCCTTTAGAGAAGAGCATGAGGGCCAGGTCCGCCATGCGGCAGCTGTAGCCCCACTCGTTATCATACCAGGCAATGACCTTGACCATGTTGCCTCCCAGCACCAGTGTCTGCAGAGAATCGAAGATCGAACTGTTCTGGTTGCCCCTGAAATCAGTGCTCACCAGCGGCTCTTCGCAATATTCCAGAATGCCCTTGAGCTTGCCTGCGGCCGCTTCCCGGAAAGCCGCGTTTATCTGCTCCACGGTGACCTCCTTGCCCAGGTCGCAGACGAGGTCGCACAGCGAGACCGTCGGCACGGGCACGCGCAGCGCTATGCCGTGCAGCTTGCCTTTGATCTCGGGAATAACCAGCGCCACGGCCTTGGCCGCCCCGGTCGTGGTCGGCACGATATTCAGAGCAGCCGACCTGGCCCTGCGTAAATCTTTATGATACATATCAAGTAATCGCTGGTCATTTGTATAAGCGTGTACAGTTGTTAGCAAGCCCCTGGTAATCCCGAAGTTGTCATTCAGGACTTTTACCACCGGCGCGATGCAGTTGGTAGTGCAGGATGCGTTGGAAATGATGTTGTGTTTTTTAGCATCGTATTTATCTTCATTGACACCGAGGACAATGGTTATATCTTCGTTGCTTGCGGGAGCTGAGATAATTACCTTCTTTGCCCCACCCTGAAGATGCGCAGCAGCTTTAGTAGCGTCGGTAAACAGCCCGGTTGATTCCAGCACGATCTCGATACCGAGGTCTTTCCACGGTATTTTAGCCGGGTCGCGTTCCGCGATGACCTTTGTCTTCTCGCCGTCCACAATTAATGCATCGGCGGCTGCCTCCACCTTGCCCGGGTAGATCCCGTAAGAGCTGTCGTATTTCAACAGGTGGGCGTTGGTTTTTGCATCGGTCAGGTCGTTGATGGCAGCGATCTCAAGTTTGTCGCCATAATGCTTATTGATAGCCCGGAAGACGAGCCGGCCTATACGACCGAACCCGTTGATGCCTATTTTATATGCCATGGATTAACCTCCTTTCGCGGGTTTACTCTTATTATAGGCAGATGTGATCCTCGTCGACATGCCGCCCCGGATGTTCCATTCGCTGGTGATCTCCATGCTCTTAGGACTAATAGCCCTGACCAGGTCATCCAGTATGCGGTTGGTGGATTCTTCGTAGAAGGTACTGACCGTGCGGTAGCTGGTCAGGTACAATTTCAGCGATTTGAATTCGATGATGGATTTATCCGGCACGTATCTAATCGTTATCGTGGCGAAATCGGGCTGTCCCGGGTTGATGGGGCACAGGGCGGTGAACTCGGGGGCAACGACTTCTATCTGGTAGTCCCTGCCGGGATAGGGGTTGGGCATGGCTGTAAGCAGCTTTGGCTGGGGCGAGTCAGTGTATACCAGTGTGAGCGACTGAATCCTGCGTAAAAGCTTATCCATGAGCTATTCACCCGACCAGTACAGCGTATTTTCCCCTTCCTCAATCCTCTTGCCCTTTTTCTCGGCAACCAGGTACTGCAGGTGCGCCAGCGTCTCCAGCACCGCCAGCCTGCGGTCGAGGGGCTCTAATTTATCGTAGGCCGTTTCCTCGCCGTTGACAATCCACGGTATGGCTTTGGCGACCTCGTAGGCGTTCCTGGTCTCCACGCCCATCGTCCTCTGGATTCTGTTCATCCTTTCGCGGTGAAAGCGCATAATGTCGTCGATCATGGGGCCGAGACCGCTGAACACCGACCCGTGGCCGGGGAAGACAAAGCGCACCTCCAGGTCCGAGAGCGCACCCAATGACTTAACATAATCTCCCAGCGGGTCTTCACCTGATCGGGGATGGTAGCTGACATTGGGTACCACCTCGGGCAGCACATGGTCGCCGCTGAAAAAGTACTTCTTGTTGGGTTCGTACAGGCAGATATGTCCGGGCGAGTGCCCGGGCGTGACCATGACCTGGAATTCATACGGCGCCATGGATATGATATCGCCCTGCTTCAGCAGCTTGGCGGCCTTGAAGGGGGAGACATAACTGCGGATGTTAAACGACGCCTCCGAGAGCATCTTGAGCTCCCATTCGGGCACGCCGTTGGCCATAAAAAAGACTATTAGTTCGCTGATAAGGGTTTCGGGGTGAGCATAATAGGAATCGAGCAGGTTATTTTCGATTTCGCTGACAGCTATGCTGGCGCCCGTTAACTCGGCGATCTTGCCGGCTAAACCCATGTGGTCAGGGTGGACATGCGTAATCACGATATCGGTGATGTCCTTCAGAGCAAAACCGCTGTTCTTCATCTCCCTGGCCAGCGCATTGAAGGCCTCGGGCGTATTCCAGCCTGTATCGATTAAAAGGTTGCCGTCGTTGCCTTCGACGATATAAACGTTGACGTTCTCCGGGCCGACCTTGAGAAGCGGAAGTTTGATCTGGTTGATGCCCTTGAACAGCTCCATGCGGTAATGTCCTCCTTATATAAGCAGGGCGCCCCGGCCCGGGTACCTGGCGCTCTTGCCGAGCTGAGCTTCGATTTTGAGCAGCCTGTTGTATTTGGCCACCCTCTCGCTGCGGCAGGGCGCGCCGGTCTTGATCTGGCCGGAATTGGTCGCCACCGCCAGGTCGGCTATGGTCGTGTCCTCCGTTTCACCGGAACGGTGGCTGATAACCGCCGTCCATCCGGCCCTGCGGGCCATGTCGATGGCGGCCAGCGTCTCGCTGAGCGTGCCTATCTGGTTGACCTTGATCAGCACCGAGTTGGAGGCTGATAAAGAAATGCCTTTCTTAATCCTTGTAACATTGGTGACATAGAGGTCGTCGCCTACCAGCTGGATTTTTTTGCCCAGCTTCCGGTTAAGCAAAATCCAGCTGTCCCAGTCGTCTTCGTCAAGGCCGTCTTCAAGGCTGATGATGGGGTACTTTGAGACCCAGTCGGCATAGAAATCCACCATTTCGGCCCCGCTGAGGGTTTTACCTTCCCGTTCCAGTACATACTTGCCTTCCCTGTAAAAGCTGCTGGCCGCCGGGTCCAGGGCGATATGGCAATCGGTACCCGGCCTGTACCCGGCTAATTCGATTGCCGCCAGTATCAGATCAACGGCTTCTTTATTGGACGGCAGTGATGGAGCAAATCCACCTTCATCGCCGACATTGGTATTAAGCTTCTTCTGCTTGATTACCTTCTTAAGCGAGTGGTAGACCTCGCATCCCATTTGCATGGCCTGTCTGAAGCTTTTTGCTCCCGTCGGCATCACCATGAATTCCTGCAGGTCGGTCGAGTTTTCGGCATGCTTCCCGCCGTTGAGGATATTCATCATGGGTACGGGCAGTGTGACGGCTTTATCACCGCCGAGATATTTATAGAGCGGCATCCCGGACGAGTTAGCCGCGGCATGCGCCGCAGCCAGTGAAACACCCAGTATGGCGTTGGCGCCCAGGTGTGATTTATCGGATGTTCCGTCCAGGTCGATCAGCAGCCCGTCCAGTTTATCCTGATTTGAAGCGTCCCGGCCTGTGACCGCCTTGCGGATGGTGGTGTTCACGTTGTCGACAGCTTTCAGGACACCCAGGCCGCCGTAGCGCTTCTTATCCCCGTCGCGCAGCTCCAGGGCCTCGTATTTGCCGGTGCTGGCGCCCGAAGGTACTGCAGCTTTGCCGGATGCCCCGTTGTCGAGGGATACTTCCACCTCAATGGTGGGGTTGCCCCTGGAATCGATTATCTCGCGTGCTGCGACGCTTTTTATTTTCATGCTGTCACTGCCACCATTCAAAGCTGTGTAATTATACCACCCGTTTTTTAATATGGGTATAGCAGTTTGGATAATGAAACAATATATACTGCTACCCGTTAAGACAGGCGGATGGCTTGAGAGAATAAAATGGCCGGCAATGGGGATTGTAAGGTTAAAGCCCGGCCCTGCGCCGGTTGAACCTGTTCATGGCTGCGGCGATGCCATCCGTGACTATTACGGCAACTGCGTCGCAGGCCAGGTCCAGCGCCGGCTGTATGGCATCGTCCTCCTCACGGCTGAAGTTGCTCAGCACATAGTCGATGATCTCGTTTTCGTAATCATCCCCCGAGCGCTCGGTGAAGGGCCGGGAGATGCCGATGCGCACCCGGTTGAAATCCTGGCTGCCGACGGCCTGGATAATCGACTTTATACCCCGGTGGCCGCCGGAGCTGCCGCCCAGCCGCACACGTATGCGCCCGGTGGGTAAATCAAGGTCGTCGTGGATCACTATTAAATCCTGCGGGGTGCAGTTGAAACGTTTGAGCAGGCAGGCGGCGGCGTTGCCGCTGAGGTTTACGAAAGTCGCCGGCCGGGCCAGCGCGACATCCTCTCCCCCTACCTGTCCCGCCCCGGTTTGAGACTGGCAATGTTTGTTCTTAAATTTGATGGAATGCCGCTCTGCGAGACGGTCGATGCAGTGGAAGCCGGCGTTGTGCCGGTTGAGCCGGTATTGCCTGCCGGGATTGCCCAGGCCCATAATAATTTTCATAACAGGTTCGTCTGCCGAGTTTTATTGCCGCCGCCCGCATGGCTGTCGAGCAGGGCGAGGAATTCCTTTTCGCTCAGTATCTTTATGCCCAGCGATTGGGCGCGGGCCAGTTTGGATCCCGGGTCGCTTCCCGCCACCAGGTAAGCGGTCCTCCTGGTCACGTCGGAGCTGGCTTTGCCGCCCAGCGACCTGATGCGCGCTTCGACCTCCTGCCTGCCGGACATCTCCAGCCTTCCCGTGATCACGAACTCAACGCCGGAAAGGGGGAGGTCACCGCTTGCAGGCGCCGTTGACTCCATCGTAACGCCGGCTTTACGCAGCTTGTCGATGATGCGCACATTCTGCGGCTGGCTGAAGAAGGCCAGTATGCCATCGGATATCTTGGGGCCGATGGAAGGTATGCCCATAAGCTCCTCTGCGCCGGCCGCGGCCAGCGCGCCTACACTGGTATACTGCCTGGCCAGTATCGAGGCCGTCTCCTCTCCCACATTGGGTATGCCCAGGGCAAAATAGAGCTGTGCCAGGGGACGCTGTTTGCTGGCCTCAATAGATGCCAGCACCCTGGTTGCGCTCTTCTCGCCCATTCGATCCAGCCCCAGCAGCTTCTCCCTGGTCAGGTAATACAGGTCAGCCGAATCCTTCACCAGGCCCCCTTCGAATAGCGTGTTGCACAGCTTTTCCCCGACCCCGTCTATGTCCATGGCGCCTTTGCTGGTAAAATGTTTAATGGCCTCCAGGGCCTGGGCCGGGCAGGCCGTATTGGTGCAGCGGTGTATGGCTTCCCCCTCGGGCTTCAGTACCTCCGCCCCGCATACCGGGCAGGTCAGCGGCATGTGAAAAACTTTTTCCTCTCCCGTGCGGCGCGAGATTAGCGGTTCGACTATCTCGGGTATCACCTCCCCCGCCCTCTGGACGAGAACCCAGTCGCCGATGCGCAGGTCCTTGCGGTGGATATCCTCTTCGTTATGCAGCGTGGCCTGCTTGATGGTAACGCCGCCTATGCTGACCGGCTCCAGGACGGCATAGGGATTGAGGCTGCCGGTCCTGCCCACATTGATTCCGATATCGATCAGCCGGGTAGTGCCCTGGACGGCCGGGTACTTGAATGCGATTGCCCAGCGGGGGTCATGGCCTACCGAGCCCAGTTCTTCCTGCAGCGCTATGGAGTTTACCTTGATCACCACGCCGTCCACGTCATAGGGAAGCCCTTCCCGCCGGCCTCCCCAGCCGCGGCAATAGGCCTTGACCTCGTCCAGGTTTCTGCAGCGGGCCATATTGCCGTTGATCTTGAAGCCGAGCGACTTGAGGTACTGCATGGTATCCCAGTGCGTGGCAGGCATGTCCTGGCCCTCGGCCCAGCCCAGCGTATAGATAAAAATGTCCAGCGGGCGCCTTGCCGTGACGCGGGGGTCCAGCTGCCTGACCGAGCCGGCCGCCGCGTTGCGGGGGTTGGCAAACAGCGGGAGTCTTTCGGCTGCCCTTTCCTCGTTGATCTTCTTCAGTCCGTCCTTTGGCAGGTAAGCTTCGCCCCTGACCTCGAACCGCCGTGGCGCCTGTGTATTGACCGAGAGAGGAATGCTCCTGATGGTCCTCAGGTTTTGCGTGATGTTTTCGCCCTGGTAGCCGTTGCCGCGCGTCGCCCCGACAGTGAAAACGCGGTCCTCGTAGGTCAGGGCCACGGCGAGGCCGTCGATCTTAAGCTCACAGACAAAATCGATGTCCTGGCCGGGAACAAGCCCGGTCAGCCGCCTGTACCAGGCGTCCAGTTCCTCATCTGAAAAGGCGTTGGCCAGGCTGAGCAGCGGGCGTGGGTGCACCACGATCCCGAAGGCGGCCACCGGCTGCGCACCGACGCGCTGTGTCGGAGAATCTGGTGATACCAGGTCCGGGTAGTCCTGCTCCAGTCGTTTCAGCTCAACCATCAGGGCATCATATTCCGCGTCGCTGATTTCCGGATCGTCGAGGACGTGGTAGCGGTGGTTGTGGAAGTTGATCCGGTCGCGCAGTTCCGCGATCCTCTTTATAGCGGCTTCGATATCTGGCATGGCTTTTTGATCTCTCCTGCTGCCCTCAGCGAGATTATATCATTTAACAAAGCCGTTCATACATACGAGGCTTTACCCTTTATTAGCTTTGTGACATAATCATTCGTGATATTGAAGAAGGAGAGGTGAAATGACCAGGATTTTCGATTTGAGCGTACCCACCGAGGACAGCCCCAGCGAACCCCTCCCCGTCAAGGTTGAGCACAAGGGGCACGAGTTGAGCCTGGGCATTATCGAGATGTTCCTGGGAGGTAAAAAGGAGGACCTGGCGGATGGGCTGGGCTGGGCCGACGATGCCGCAACGCTGGGGGCGCACGCGGGCACGCACGTGGACGCGCCCTGGCATTTCGCTCCCCGGTCTGAGGGCAAGCCGGCCAGGACCATCGACCAGATGCCGCTGGAATGGTTCTATCACGACGGGGTGGTGCTCGATATGCGGCACAAGCCGCAGGGATCAGGTGTCAGCGTCGACGATTTGAAGGCGGCCCTCAAGAAGATAAAATACAAAATTAAGCCGTGGGACATAGTCATGATAGAGACGGGTGCGGATAAGCTGTGGGGCAAACCGGAATATTTCTCGGCGGGATGCGGCATGACGGAGGAATCTACCCTGTGGCTGATAGAGCAGGGCAGCCGTGTCATGGGCATCGATGCCTGGGGCTGGGACAGGCCATTCGCGGCCATCAAGGAAGAGTTCGACCGGACACACGATAAGAAATTGATCTGGACCGCCCACAAGGCCGGCATAAAAAAGGAATACTGCCACATCGAGAAACTGGCCAACCTCGACAAGTTGCCCCGGCCCACCGGGTTCAAAGTTGCCTGCTTCCCGGTCAGGTTGACCGGCGGCAGCGCCGGCTGGGCTCGTGTAGTGGCCATATTCGATGATTAGGGCAAGGCACCCGGGGATCAGTTGAGAAAGCGCAAATCGGGCCGCTGGCATACCATCTATTCCATCATCAGCACACTGATCGAAGAAATAGCTATAGCCGCGCTGCTGCTGTGGGTGCTGCCGGCCTTCGGTGTTCAGGTCCCTCCCTGGGCCGTGGCAGCCGTGCTGGCCTGTTTTACCGTATATGCTTATATCATGTACCGCGTGGGACATCCCACTGTTTTATACGGGGGCGTGACCGGACCTGATTCCATGGTGGGCAGCACGGGCACGGTGGAAACTGTTGAGCAGAAGGAAGTATATGTCAGGGCGCAGGGGGAGTTGTGGAAGGCGAGCTGCCCAGGCGGCGGGCTGAAGGTGGGAGACGAGGTGACGGTCACGGCCATCGACGTCAATAACCTTTCGCTGACCGTCAGCAAAAAATCCGGTTAAACCCCGGTTTGCGGAGTCGGGGTAAATAGTGGGAAACATGTGAATGTATATTCAGCTTATAGTCTTTTGTAAGTGTCCTCACTTCGCCTGGCTACACGCACAACTATAATTTCTCCGGCTGTATCATTTATGGCGTATACAACCCTGCATTTTTTCACGCGGACGCGCCATAATCCACTTTCAGCTAACTTCTTTACCCTGGGCGGCCTTGGATTCTTTTCTAAAGCTGAAATGGCCTTAGCAACGGCCTCATACTCCTGCCCAATAAGGGCATTCATATCCTTCTGTGCAGCGCTTCGTATCTTGACCTTGTAGCTCACGTTCTGTGCTTTTATCCTTTCCGCTTGTTCTGATAATCCTTCCAATCGATCGTGCCATCGGCGTCTGCTAAAGCCCTCAAACCTTGTCTGATATCTTCTGCATCTTCTATTACTTCCGTAGCTGCCTCACGAATCAGGCTCGACATGGAAGTCCGCCGGATAAAAGCCAGTTGACGGAGTTTCTCAAGTTGATCTTCGGTCAGAAAAATCGTAGTGCGTTTCAACGATGCGCCCATTGTTTGTTACCTCCATAAACAGCGTAACATACAAACACCGCTATGTCTATATCAGGTGTCAATAAATTGGATTGACCTTGTCAGTTGTAATTGGATAAGCGGCAAAATATCGGAAGGATCCGCGTTTGCAGCGATGCTGCCTTACCTGTCGAAGAATGACTTGTCCAGGCTGCCGTCGTTGGAGTAGCCGGCCCGTTCCCAGTATCCCTTGTAGTCAGGGTTGTCCGACATCTCGATCTCGGTCACCCATTTTATCCACTTGTAGCCCCATTTATCCTCGGCAACCAGCTGGAAGGGGAACCCGCGTTCAGGTGGCAGCTCCACCCCGTTGATCTTATAGGCCAGCATGATGTTGTTGTCCTGTATGTATTTGAGCGGCAGAGATGTGGTATACCCGTCATATGCGTGGAAGATGATGGTATTTGCTGTGGGCAGTATGCCGGCAGGAGCGATGAGGTCGCTGACAAGAACTCCCTGCCAGAGGATTTTGACCGACCAGCCCTCCACGCAATCCAGGGTGACCAGCTTGTTATAGCTCTTGTTGCCGGACACGACGTCCGCATATGTATAGGAAAGAGGCTTATCCACCAGGCCCGTGACCTGCAGCCTGTAGGAGTTTATATCCACCCGCTGGGGGCCCTTGATCGAATTTTCATGGAAATCGCCGATGGCCGAAAGGCGTTCCCCCTGGTATTCCCTTACCTGCACCGCATCCAGGTACCTGTTATCGGATACGGTGCTGTCGGCGCAGCCTGCCAGCAGTGTGGCCAGCATTACTGTACTCCATGCAATCACCGTGAAAAGATGGCTAAGCCGCATCATTGTTCAAATTCACCTTGCGAAGTTAATGGCGAACACGGCGTGTATCATGACC
>Ga0163210_1000957_pt1 | contig 12372 bp, 11 predicted proteins | sample Kivu_220m_FD_113536 | JGI IMG/M metagenome (GOLD analysis project Ga0163210, IMG submission 113536) | Freshwater microbial communities from Lake Kivu, Western Province, Rwanda to study Microbial Dark Matter (Phase II) - Kivu_220m | ecosystem: Environmental > Aquatic > Freshwater > Lake ...
GCATCTGGTCGGGCAGCACGAAGATCGGCGACCAGTTCCAGATCGCCGAGGAGGCCGGGGACAGCTACGAGATCTTCCAGGACGAGATCATCGACGGCGACGCCTTCGGAGCCAAGGGGAAGGTCACCTGGGAGAAGGGGCGCTGGCACTGGTACGCGCAGGCGGCGAGGATGGGCCTGGTCGCGGACGCAGGTCCGACGCCGACGATCACCTACACGGGCTGGAACCTGAAGGACTCGGGGTCCGGCAACCAGACGAACGTCCTGACGGGACTCGCGTTCAACGTGGGCAACTTCCAGATCGGCCCGAACTTCCTCTGGCAGGAACCGATCATCGGCCCCATCCCCGCCGACGTGCCGTCGCCGGGCCGGCCCCGGAACATCCTCTCCGACCCGTTCGCCGTCCGCGGGAACCGCGAGACCGTGGGCGGGGAACTTCTCGTCACCTACGACCCGACGCCGGCGACCTGGTTCTGGCAGTGGGACAACGACGTCCGCGAGGACGCGAGCCTGGCGGCGAGCGTCGGGTTCGTGTACCGCCACCTGCCGACCACGATGGACGTGTCCAACTTCATCGCGGAGGACGGCGTGACGGTGTACGCGTTCGGCGCGGCGCCTCCGCCCGAGGACCTCTGGGAGCTGAACGCGCGCCTCGTGTCACGGGTCGGGCCGACGGCGCGGGTGGTCTCGCACTGCTACTTCGGCAAGGTCCAGCCGAGCGGCTACGACCCGACGGAGGCCGACCTCACGCTCAACAGGACCATCGAGAGGTTCGGCGCCGACGCGAGGCTCACGCAGGGCCCGCTCGCCGTCGAGGCGTCCGCCAAGTTCAACGACTGGGGGCCGTACGACTACCATCGCGACTTCAACCTGACGTTCCCGGTCCAGGTGTCGGGCGACGTCTCGTACTCGCTGGGCTCGCCGCGCTGGTTCGGATACGCGCAGACGCGGATCGGCGTCAGGGGCACGTGGCGCTCGATGGACGAGCACTCGCCGAGGTACGACGCGGAGGTGGCCGGCGGCGAGAACGGCTCGGAGTGGGAGTTCAGGACGTACCTGCACCTGGCGCTCTAGCCTCTGACTCACTTGGCCAGGTGACAGACGGCGACGTGACCGGGCCCGACCTCGATCGGGCCCGGTTGCTTGTCGCGGCAGACGTCGATCGCGCGCGGGCACCGGGGATGGAAGCGGCAGCCCGAAGGCGGGCGACGCAGGCTGGCGGGCTGGCCCGGGATGCTGACGGGCTCCGGTCCGCCCGGCCTGAGCGAGGGGAACGCGCGCAGGAGACCGGCGGTGTAGGGATGGCGCGGGGAGTTCCTCAGCTCGGCGGCGGGGCCCACCTCCGCCAGGCGGGCGGCGTAGAAGACCGCGACCCGGTCCGAGACCTCCAGCATCCGGGCCAGGTCGTGCGTGATGAAGATGACCGCGAACCCCAGTTCCGCCTGAAGCTCGCGGATGCGCCCCAGGATCTCCCTCTCGACGATGACGTCGAGCGCCGTGGTCGGCTCGTCGAGGATGACGACCGACGGCCGCATGGCCAACGCCAGCGCGATCCCGACCCTCTGCCGCATGCCCCCCGAGAGCTGATGGGCGAATGAGTCGATCCTGTCCCGGGGAATGCCCACGAGGTCCAGAAGCTCGCGCGCCCTGTTCCGGCACCAGCCGGCCGAGCCGGCGCCGTGCGCAAGGAGCGTGTCCACGATCTGCTCGCCCACGGAGACCACCGGGTTGAGCGCGTCCATCGCGCTCTGGAACACCATCGAGATCTCCCCCCAGCGCATCTCCCTGAGCTCGCCCTCGCTCATCCCCAGGACGTCGATGCCCCCGAACAGGACCTGCCCGCCGGTGATCACCGCCGGCGACGGCAGGATGCGCATGATCGCCTTGGCGAGCGTCGTCTTCCCGCTGCCCGACTCCCCCGCCACGCCCAGCACCTCTCCCCGCGTCACGCTGAGGTCGAGGTGGTCGATGGCGCGCACCGGCCCCTCGTCGGTGACGTAGTCGACGCACAGGTCGCGCATGTCGAGAAGCGGCTCAGACATTCTCTCTCACCACCGGTGTGGAGCGCCCGGGCGCGTGCCCGCGGTCCAGCAGGAACCCGCGCCAGGCCCGCTCGAGTCTCAGCCGCGGGTTCGTGATCTCGTCGAAACCCGAGTTGAGCATGGTGAGGCCGAACCCGACGAGCGCGATCGCGACGCCGGTCGGCGCGAACGTCCACCACGCTCCGGTCAGGAGCGCGGAGTCGTTCTGCGCCCAGTAGAGGTTCGTCCCCCAGGTCACGGCCGAGACGTCGCCGAGTCCCAAGAACTCCAGCCCGACCTGCGCGCCGATCGCGTAGACCGTGCCGCCGATGATCTGCGAGACCAGGAGAGACGTCATGTTCGGCAGGATCTCGCTCGTCACGATGCGCCAGCTCGACTCGCCCGCCACGACGGACGCCGCGACGAAGTCGCGCTTCCTGTAGGCGAGCGTCTGGGCCCGCAGCACGCGGGCGTTCCAGGCCCACCCCGCGATCACGAGCACGAACCCGAGCGTCAGCGGACCCGACGGCAGGTACGCGGCGATGACGATGGCGAGCGGCAGCCCGGGAATCACGAGGAACACGTTGAACAGGAGCGAGAGGAACCCGTCCACGCGGCCGCCGAAGTAGCCGGCCGTGACGCCGATGAGGGCGCCGACGAACACGACCGTGAGACCGACGCTGAACCCGATGAGCAGAGTGGCGCGCGTGCCCACGACCAGCTGAGCGAGAACGTCCTGGCCCTGCCCGGTCGTTCCCAGCCAATGCTGGGCCGACGGCGGCTGCATCGGCACTCCGACAAGCTCCGTCGGGTCGCCCACCAGCAGCGGACCGAACACGGCCATGAGCACGAAGAACGCAATGACCCCCGCGCCGAACGCCGCACGCCTGTCGTGCCTGACGGCGTCCGCCCACAGCGCGAGTCCGGATGCTGTCCCCTGTGTGCTCACGGAGTCGTCCCTCTCACGACACGGAGTCGCGGATCCGCGGATCGAGCCACAGCGACACCAGGTCGACGACGAAGTTCGCCCCCAGCACCGCGAGCGTGATCACCAGGAAGATGCCCTGCATGAGCGGGTAGTCCTGGCCCCTGACCGCCTGGACCAGCAGGTAGCCCTGTCCCGGATAGGCGAACACGATCTCGGTCAGGAGCGACCCGCCCAGCACGAATCCCAGCGCCATGCCGAAGCCCGTCACGCTCGGCAAGAGCGCGTTCCTCGCCGCGTACCTGAGCGCCACGGTCCGTGGAGGCAGCCCCTTGGCCCAGGCGAGACCGACGAAGTCGCTCCCCAGCACGGACACCATCGTGTTGCGCATGGTCAGCAGCCACCCGCCCAGCGTGGCGATGACCACGGTGCTGACGGGCAGCACCGCGTGTCTTACCACGTCGGCGAGGAAGGCGATGTTGAACCCGGGCGCCACGGAGTCGCCGTACGCGTGCCCCAGCGGGAACCAGCCCAGCGTGAACCCGAACACGTAGAGCACGACCATCGCGAGCCAGAAGTAGGGGAACGCCCCGACGAGCGCCGCCGCGGGAGGCACGAACGTGTCCACGCGGCCGAACCGCCACCACGCCGCGGCCACTCCGAGGAGCGTGCCGACGGCGAAGCTGACGATCAGCGCCGTCCCCGCGAGGAAGAGGGTCCACACGAGCCCGTTGGCGATGACCTGGAGAACGGGCGCCGGGAAGTACGCAACGGAGATGCCGAGGTCGCCCTTGAGCACGTGGCCGAGATACGTGAAGTACTGCGCCACAAGCGGCGCCTCGGTCAGGCCGAACGTCTCCCTCAGGGCGTCGAGCGCCTCGGGCGCCAGCATGCCGCGGAACCTCGCGAAGAGGGCCGTCGCCGGGTCGCCGGGCATGAGCCTCGGCAGGAAGAAGTTGAGCGTGACCGCGACCCACGCGGCGAGAGCGTAGAACCCCAGCCTCTTGAGGAGGAACCTCAAGCCGACATCCTCCTAGTCAGACCACTCGTATTCCTGCGCCGAGAACCGCTTGCCGCTCGCGCCGAAGTCCGGAAGCAGCGCCGGGACCAGGGCGCCCGGCAGCACGGTCGTCACGTCGTGCTCCCCGTTCGGACCGCCCATGTCCGTCCTGAGCCACCCCGGGTCCAGCGTGTTCACGAGGACGTTGGTGCCCTTGAGCCTGGCGGCGAGGTCCGCCGTGTACTTGTCGACCGCCGCCTTGGACACGCTGTAGGGCGCGAGCTCGGGGATGTCCCTGATCCCGGAGGTCAGATTGACGATGCGTCCGTAGCCCCGCCTGATCATCCCTGGCGCGAACGCGTTGCACAGGGCCACGAGCGCGAACACGTTCACGTCGAACACGCCCTCCCACGTCGACCGCTCGATCTTCCACACGGACTGCCACTCGTTCTGGACGGCCGCGTTGTTGTAGAGGATGTCGATGTGACCGGCGCGCCTCTCCACGCCGCGGACGACGGCGCGGATGCCCGCCCTCGTGCCCAGGTCGCCGGCGACCACCGCGGTCTCCACGGGATACGAGGCGAGCAGCTCGAGCGTCTTCCTCGTGTTCGCCCTCGTCCGGCCGTGCACCACGACGTTGCAGTCGAACTGCGCGAGGCCGAGCGCGATCTGCTGACCGATGCCCCTGCTGGAGCCCGTCACCAGGGCCCACCTGCCCGCGAGGGAGGTCACGCTCTTCCCGGCCAATCGGCATCTCCTCCGTGCGTCAGCGCCCACCGCCGGGCGGCGTCTCCGCCGGCCCGCGCGGCCTGAGCGCCGTGAGGACCAGCAGACACTCTCCCCTGTCGAACTTGTTCGGCGACGGGTCCGCGTAGGGGTTGTCGGCCGTCGGGAACCCGTCGAACCTGCCCGTGTTGAACTCGGCCCACGAGGGGTTCGGGTAGAGTGGGATCGCCGGGGCCTCGGCCACGAAGATGCACTGGAGCAGCGCGGCGAGCCGTCTCTGCCCGTCGGGGTCGGCCTCGCGCTCGAACGCCGCAAGGACGCTGTCCGCCCGCGCGCTTCCGAAGCGGTGCCAGTTCCCGGTCGCGATCTCGCCGACGGGCTCCACGGTCTCGGACGACATGAGCCACCGGTAGAACGTGTAGGGCGTCGGCCCCTCGTAGGACCACCCGAGGCTCAGATCGAAGTCGCCCTCCTGGACGCGCTGGAACCACGCACCGAAGTCGTACGTTCGCACCGATGCCTTCACGCCGATGTCGGCAAACCCCCTCGACATCACCTGCGCCGCCCGCACCCAGTCGGACCACCCGGACACCGTCAGGATCTCGAACTCGAGGCTGCGGCCTGCCGGGTCGACGCGGAACCCGTCCTCGCCCCGCCGATACCCGAGCTCATCGAGGAGCGCGTTGGCCCTCGCCACGTCGTGGCCCACCCAGTCGCCCGCGGCCAGGGCCTCCGGGTCCTTCCACGACAGGAACGCGTCGCTCAGCGCCGTCGCGTCCGCGGGCCGCGAGTAGCGGTAGAGCGCGACGTCGATGAGAAGCTCCCGGTCGACGGCCAGGCTGAACGCCTTGCGCGCCCGGACGTCGTCGAACGGCGCCCGCGTCGTGTTGACGTAGAGGAAGATCGTGCTCCCGGTCAGGGGGAACCAGTACGCGTGCGTCCCGGGCGAGCGCGCCACGAACACGCGGTCGATGGCGGGCACGAAGTTGCCGGCCCAGTCCACCTCGTCGAACACGAGCGCGAGGTTGGCGCGGTCGTTCGAGGGCAGCGCCGGGAAGCGCAGCGCCTCGACCGCCGGCCTCCCCTCCTGCCAGTAGTAGGGGTTCCTGCCGAGCTCGTAGATCTGATTGCGAAAGAGGCGCAGTTCGGTGAACGGCCCGGTCGCGACCGGGCTCTCGTTGGGGAACGCGACGGGGTCCTCGATGTCCTTCCAGACGTGCTCCGGCACGATGAGCTGCGCGGCGACCTCGCCGAACCCCGGGACGTACTGGCGCTGGAACGCGAAGTCCACGGTGCGGGCGTCAACGAGCCGCACGCCCTCGAGGAAGTTCCAGACGCCGCGTCTGTCGAGGGCCGGGAACCGCCGGACGAGGTCGAACGTGAACGAGACGTCGCGTGCCGAGAACGGCTCGCCGTCGGACCACCGCACGCCGTCCCGCGTCGTGACCCGGAGCACCATGTTGCTCTCGCGCCACTCGTACGCGACGGCCAGCCACGGTACGAACTCGGACTTCACGCTGTTGAAGACGAAGAGAGGCTCGTAGACGCCGGCGAGGGTGGGCCACCGCACGGCCGAGGCCGTCGTGAGGGGGTTGAAGTTGCGGATCCAGGACGACTGCTGCTCCTGCGAGACGACCAGAACGCCCGGCGGCGCCGTCCCCCGCTCGCCCGTGCATCCCGTAAGCAGTGCCGCCGCGATGGCGACGACCGCCGCCGTGGCGAAGGGGCGCCCGATCATGGGATCATCCCGTAGACTCTCACGTAGTCAACGAGCATGGTCTGAGGGAAGGTCGTGCTCCCGTCCGGCGGCCCGACGTAGTTCCCGCCCACGGCGAGGTTGAGGACGATGAAGAAGTCGTGATTGAAGACCCACGATGTGCCCGAGGGAAGGTCGGACGGACCGAGCGTCATGTACGCGTCATCGTCAACGGACCAGGTGATCGAACTCGCGTCCCAGTCGACGGCGAACACGTGGTAGTCGTCGTCGAACGAGGCGCCCGAGAGCCTGTAGGAGTCGCCCAGCGAGTTGCCGCCGGAGTAGCCCGGACCGTGGAGCGCGCCCGTCACGACGTCGGGGTACTGCCCGCGGTACTCCATGATGTCGATCTCACCGCAGGCCGGCCAACCGACCGACCCGACGTCGGCGCCGAGCAGCCAGAACGCCGGCCACAACCCCCGCCCGACCGGGAGCTTGATGCGCGCCTCGAACCTGCCGCGCGTCCTCGTGAGGCCGTTCCTCGTGTTGATCCGCCCGGACGTGTAGTCGCACCCGAGGTAGCTCTCCTCGCGCGCGGTGATGGCCAGGTTCCCCTGACCGTCCAGCGAGACGTTGGCCGGCCGGTTGGTGTCGTACTCCAGCTGGTCGTTGCCCCAGTCCGTGCCGATGTCGAAGGTCCACCGGGCGGAGTCCGGCGACTGGCCGGCCGGGCCGTCGAACTCGTCGGACCAGACGAGCCTGAGCTCGTCCATGCCGGTGAGCGAGTGGCACCCGGACTGCGCCGCCGACCCCAGGACCGCGAGGGTCAGCGCCGTCGCGGCGGTGAGCAGTCGTCTCATCACCTTCTCTGTCTCCTGATGGAAGCCACCGCGTGGTTCTCCACCGTGGGGAACAGGCGCGAGTCCTCGAGGGCGGCCTTGAGCACGAGCGTCGCCGCGCCGATGGCCACCGACCTCGGTCCAAGCTCGCTGGCCTTGATTTCGGCGGCCTTCACGGAACTCACGAGCGTGCGGCTCCTGGCCGTCTCCCTGAGCGGGACGAGAAGCAGCTCGCCCAGACCGACAAGATCGCCTCCCACGACGACCATCGAGGGGTTCATGAGGTTCAGGAGCCCGGCGACGACGATACCAAGATGGCCGGCGGCCTCCTGCGCGACCTGAAGGGCGACCTGGTCCCCGTTGAGCGCGGCCTCCTCGAGGTCACGGATGTCGAAGCGGCGCCCCGCGAGAGCGCTGTCCGGGCGCTTCTTGAGCAGCTCCTCCGCCCGCTCCAGAAGCGCGGGCGTGCCGATCATGGTCACGAGGCAGCCCCTGAGCCCACAGATGCACGGCTTGCCGCCCGGGTCGATCGCGGTGTGGCCGATCTCGCCCGCGACCCCAGTCGCGCCGCGGTAGATGTCGCCGCCGATGATGTGCCCCGAGCCGATGCCGGTCGCGAGCTTGATGTACGCGAAGTCGTCCACGCCTCTCCCGGCACCCCACCAGTGCTCCGCCAGAGCGCCCAGGTTCGCGTCGTTGTCCACCATGACGGGGACGCCGAACCGCTCGCTCAGGTCGTCGAGCCCGAGCCGCCCCTTCCACGCCGGGAGGACGATCGACGAGAGCTGCTCCGGATGCGCCGGGTCGAACGGACACGGAAGGGCCACCCCGATGCCGACGAGCGGTCGGCCCTCGCGCGCGCCGTTCCCCAGACACGCCTCCGCGAGCTCGGCGATGAGCGCGCGGGTGCCCTCGGGGTCGGTGCGCACCGGATGCTCGCGGACCTCCCACACCAGCACGTTCGCACGAAGGTCGGTCAGCGCGACCGCGACGTGCGACGCGCCCATCTCGACACCCAGGATGACGCAGGCGTCGTCCTGGAACTCGAGCAGAACGGGGCGCCGCCCGCCCCGCGACTTGCCCAGACCGACCTCGGACACGAGCCCGGTGGGCAGGATCTCGCTCACGACCTCCGAGACGGTCGACCGCGAGAGCGACGCCCGCTGAGCGATCGCCGCGCGCGAGATCCGCCGCTCACGCCAGATAAGCCGCAGGACCGCGTCCGCCAGCGGCCTCGGCCCGTTCGGGTCCCTTCGCCTCTCGCCCTTCCTGACCTGCTCCATCCGCTGCTCTCCTGTTCCGCGCCACGGATACCGTTCAACAGGCGGGACAGTCTATCTGTGGAAGTACACGTTGTCCACGATCACCGTGCTCACGTCGCTCGACGAGATGACGAGCTGCGCCAGGTGCGCGAACGAGTCGAGATCGAAGTCGGCGAGCGGGATCTCCAGCGCCGACCACTGGCCCGAGAAGAACGGCGGCACCGTGCCCCCGTTGAACATGAGCTCGTCCTCGCTGTCGTCGCCCCCGCCGTCCCACACCCCGTTGGCGCCGAAGTCCACGAGCTTGACCTTGAAGAGCCCGCCGGACGGCGCCCACACGTCCATGTGGAAGTGGGTCATTCCGGGGGTCTCCGCGTCGATCGTGTGCGTCACGAACTCGATGCCCGCGAAGTTCAGGTTCGTGTAGACCTTGACGTTGTCCCCGTAGACTTGGAGATCCCTGACCTCGCCGGTCGAGCCCGTCCAGGGCGCGTGCCAGGTGTCCACCGGCACGCCGGTGTAGACGTCGCTGAAGAGCGAGATGACGTCTGCGGCGGGCACCGTCGGTGTCGTCGCCGGGCCGCTCGGCCCGCTCATCACCTGCACGGTCACCACCCCAGTCGCGTCCACCGAGTCCAGGCGCGCCGTCACGGTCGCCGTGCCGGGCCCCACCGCGCTGATGACCCCATCGGTCACCGTTGCGATCGTCTCGTTGGACGAGACGTAGTCGAAGCAGGCGGGCAGGCAGGCGATCTCGACGTCCTCGCCGTCTAGATCGAACGTCACGGCCGTTCCCGTGATCTCCACCTCGCCCCCGACGAAGGTCGTCTGCGACTTCGTCTCCATCACCGGACGCGGGTCGGTGATCCCCGCGACCGTCTCGAACTGGACGTCGTCCATCCAGAAGTCGTAGCCCGTCCCGCTCTCGTAGCCTTCAGCGAAGAAGAAGAGCCCACCCTCGCTCGTCAGCCGCGACGGGTTCGGCACAGGGATGACCACGCGGGTCCAGTCCGTCGTGAGCGCGATCCCGCTGCGGCTCGACTCATAGAGCGAGGTCCCCGTGTTGTCGTTGCCCAAGCCCGCCACGTTGAGCGTGCAGTTCATGCTCGCCTTCGCGTAGAAGGTGAGCGCGTTGTACCCGGAGAGGTTGCGCAGGTTGTTCGTGGTGAACGCACCACCAGCGAACGTGCCTTCCACGGACCCCGGACCGGGCACCGTGACCTTGAGCGACGCTGTCCCCGTGTACGCCTCGCTGTAGTCCATCTGGACGGCGTCCAGCAGCGACCCCATGAACGCCTGATAGTCCACCGCGTCGCCGAAGGTGTCGTCGAACACGACCGGATCCGTGCTCGGCTCTGCCGGGTTGGTCAGGTTGTCCCGCCCGCATCCTCCCGTCGCCAGCAGCGCAAGAGCGACCGTCGCCCCGAACAAAGTCCCCGTCTTCCAGTTCATGCCTCGCCTCCATCAGGTCGCCCGCCCGCCGACGCAGCCGCTTATACGGCTCTTCCGCTGGCGGACGCAAGCCCCGAGACCGACTCACTTTGTGCGTTCCCCTGACAAAGTATGCGACACCCGGCCAGTCGTGTCAAGCCCCGCTCAGCTGGACCCCCTCGCCGCTCCTCGGTCGCCCCGGTCCCACCCTGCTCGCTCTTGACAAAGCTAGAAAGAGGCGCAAGAAAGCACTTGATTCGGTGACCGAACATAGTCTACAATACGTGTGGGCATTGGCAAACGTCTGCAGACGCCTTCCGCGCAGATGGCGTCGGGAAGGCAGCAACCGTGGGGCTGGAAGATCCACCCCTTACAGGAGGTTGGCGGATGAACAGGACAGCGAGTGTGATTGGTGCGGTTCTGGTGATCTGTGCGCTCCCGCTGGCGGCTCTCGCCCAGACGCCATACGCGCAGGACTTCGAGTCGCTCCTGCCGGAGAACGGCTCGCTCGCCGCCGACGGCTGGCTGAACTACGGCAACGTCTTCGACCCGGCCATGAACTACATCTACGGCTACGGCCCGTACGGCGCTGTGAACAACATCGGCAACTGGCAGGACATCGTCGCCGGCCAGGGCGGCGCCATGCAGGGGAACCAGCAGCTCGTGGTGTACAGCGATTACGCCAACGGCAACCACGGCGCCGGCAACTGGGTGGAGTCGAACTGCTACCACGAGCAGACCATCCCCGTGGGCGCGTCCGGCACGTGGCGGTTCATCTTCGACGCCAAGAGGGGCAACATCGGCGGCGCCTCGACGGCCCGCGGGTTCATCAAGACCCTCGACCCCAACGCCGGATGGCAGATGACGAACTACATCGTCGCCGACATGACGAACATCCCGGACACGTGGGGCACCTACTGGGTCAACATCAACGTGACGGGTCTTGACGGCCAGATCCTCCAGTTCGGGTTCTCGAGCACGGCGACCAACTACGAGCCCTGCGGCATCTTCTATGACAACGTCTGCTTCGCCGAGTGCCCGAGCCCTGTTGAGAGCACGACCTGGAGCGCGGTGAAGGCCCTGTTTCGCTAGAGTCCCCCGAGATGGTTGAGAGAGCAGTGACGAGCGCCCGGCCTTGCGAGGCCGGGCGCTTGTTCTTTCGCCCTTCGTGTCGCCCGTGGATCAGATGGCCAGCGTGATCTGCCCGGTGAGGCCGTTGTAGAAGAGCGTGCAGTACTGCAGCACATCACGGCCCAGGAGCACAAGGAGGCCCTGCGAACGGAGTTCCGCACCAATCGCTCTGGGGACGATGAAGGGGAAGGGCAACCCCTCAAGCGAGATCGAGATCGGGTAGACGCTCCGTACGGCTGACGGCTCCAGCGCGGATGCGATCCTGGCGACGTCCACAGAGGGCTGCCCCAACTCCTGCACGGCCTTCTCGTCGACGGATGTGCTCGACGCCCCCGTGTCGATCAGCGCGAAGCCTGACGCAGTGGCGGGCGCGTGGGCGTCGTTCGGTGAAGCCTCGCGACCCGCCCGCCGCAGCAACGATACAACAGCTGGAACACACGGGCCGGCCTCGGCGAGCACATCGCTGGGCGACAATGGCTCGCTTCGACCACCGCCCATGCGCTGCTCACCGCTTGACCGAATGTTGAGGATTGGCATACGGGACCCCCAGAGCGACCGCGGGGACATGCACAACTCGCTCACGGGCACTCAGGGGTCGCGCAAGGAACGGGACTCTACCGAGGCGCCGCAGGCCTTCCATCACGGCGTCCTCGGCACTGTCGTAGAACCCCAGCAGAGTGGTTGCCTTGATGAGAACATACTTCCCGGGATGAGCGGCCTCCCACTCCTCCCAGTGTTCGTCGAAGTACTTGATCTCCTCGTCCAGCATGGGAGCACCTCCAGGGGCAGTCACACGGGGCTCGAACGGCGTCTATCATGACCCGCGGGGCGACCAGTGTCAAGCCGCCCCGCGTACCACAAACGCTCGTCGCCCCGGCGCGATGGCCGGCGCGCTAGATGTACCCCAGGTCCGTCAGTCTCTTCCGGATCTCCGCCTCTTCTTCTTCGGAGTACTCCTGCTCGCACCCGGCGGCAGGGATGAACCCCATGAGCTCGAGCGTGCGGATGATCTTCGCCACGCTCTCGTCTACGGTCTCCTTGGCGGTGTGCACGACGACCTCGGGCTTCTCGGGCGCCTCGTACGGGTCGTCAACGCCCGTGAACCCCTTGATCTCCCCCGCCATCGCCTTCCTGTAGAGCCCCTTCGGGTCGCGGTCGGCGAGCGCCTGAAGCGGCGCCTCGCAATAGACCTCGACGAACCGGCCGATGAGCGCGCGGTTCTCGTCGCGGATGGCCTTGTACGGCGAGATGCACGCCGCGATGGCCGCCACGCCGTTGCGCGAGAGCAGGTTGCACACGAACCCCACCCGCCTGATGTTGATGTCGCGGTCCTCCTTGGAGA
>Ga0163210_1000958_pt1 | contig 12369 bp, 12 predicted proteins | sample Kivu_220m_FD_113536 | JGI IMG/M metagenome (GOLD analysis project Ga0163210, IMG submission 113536) | Freshwater microbial communities from Lake Kivu, Western Province, Rwanda to study Microbial Dark Matter (Phase II) - Kivu_220m | ecosystem: Environmental > Aquatic > Freshwater > Lake ...
CGGGGTGAGGCTTCACCCTTCTGGTCGCGGTTCAGCGGCCGTGCCGTGCTTTCACTGGCAGACTTCGGAGGGCTGCTCGCCAACTGGCGAGCCGAAGCCTCGCGCGCCACCGTCAGCGAACTGTTCGACCGCATCCTCGCGGATGTCAACTATAAGGATTATCTCGATGATGGCACAGAGGAAGGTGCTGAACGCTGGGAGAACGTCCAAGAGCTGCGCCGTCTCGCGGTCGAGTACGAGAAACGCACTCTTACCGAGTTCCTCGAAAACGTGGCGCTCATCTCCGACCAGGACACCCTGACCGAAGGCCAGAACGCCCCCACGCTGCTCACCCTCCACGCAGCAAAGGGCCTGGAATTCAGCGTTGTCTTCATTGTCGGTCTGGACGACGGCATCCTGCCGCACAGCCGCTCGTTCGACGAAGCCGAGGCGATGGAGGAGGAACGCCGCCTGTTCTACGTGGGCATCACCCGCGCCAAAGATCGACTCTACTTGGTGCGCTGTCTGCGGCGCGGCGGCCGCGGCTACGCCGAAGAGACCCTTCCTTCCCGTTTTCTGGATGACATCCCGCCCGAATTGCTGAACGGCAAGTTGCGCGCTGCCTGCCCAGGCGGTCAGGCCAGGGAGCAAAGTCGTAGCGCCCGCGCCCAGACTTGGACGCTGCCAGACGCCCCTCAGCCTGCCGCCGTTAAACGAGCCGCATTCACGGCCGGGATGCGCGTCCGTCACTCTATCTGGGGCGAGGGCATCGTCTTGAATAGCAAAATCCAAGATGAAGACGAGACGGTGGACGTTTTCTTCGAGAGTGTCGGCATGAAACGGCTGGCGGCCTCGCTGGCGAATCTCAAAGTAGTCAGCCATCAGTGACCAGTGATCAGTCCCACTGATAACATAATGGAGAAAGTCATCCGCAATGACACAAAGATGTAAAATAGAGCTATGAACCTCAAAGTCGTTATCCCGATGGCGGGCTGGGGCACGCGCATGAGACCCCAGACCTGGAGCAAGCCAAAGCCGCTCGTCAGCGTGGCGGGGAAGACCGCCCTCGACCATTTGCTGGAGATGTTCGATTCCATTCCTGACCCACAAAGTGCCGAATACATTTTCATTGTCGGACCGTATCTGGGTGAACTACAGATCCCGGCTTTTATGCGGGCCCATTATCCCGGCCTGAAGGTGCATTACGTTGTGCAGTCTGCGATGCGCGGCCAATCGGACGCGCTCTGGCTGGCGCGCCAGCACCTGACTGGGCCGATGATTATGTGCTTCTCGGATACGCTGATCGAGACCGACTTCTCCTTCCTGGCAAACGAGAGCCTCGACGGCATAGCCTGGGTAAAAGCCGTGCCCGACCCACGCCGTTTCGGCGTTGCGGAAGTGGACGAGAAAGGCCGAGTGACCCATCTCACCGAAAAGCCTGAAACGTGCAACAATGATCTTGCTGTGGTAGGGTGTTACTACTTCAGAAGCGGGGAGGTGTTGACCTCGGCTATCGAGGAACAGTTCCGCCGCAAAGTGAAGCGCAAGGGCGAGTATTTCCTGGCGGACGCCATCAACATCATGCTCGAACGCGACGCGAAGATGCGGACACATAAAGTCGCGGTGTGGCTGGATACCGGCACGATCGAAGCCACGCTCGAAACCAATCGCTACCTGTTGGAGCACGGGCGCGAAAATTCGGCCAATCACGTTGGCGAAGATGTCGAGATCAAACGGCCGGTGTTCATTCACGAGACGGCTGAGATCGCCCATTCGACCATCGGGCCGCACGTCTCCATCGGCGCGGGATGCAAGATCACGGACAGCAAGATCGAGAACACTATCCTCGAGCAAGGGGTGGAGGTCAACGCGGCGGCCTTGAGCGGCTCGTTTATCGGCCGGCAGGCCAAAGTCGAGGGACGCGGCCCAGAAGGCCAGCCGATGAAGTTGAATATCGGAGATGATTCATTTGTCAAATTGTAGGTGTTCGCAAAATGACCGATATCGTCGAATGTCATTCCGAGTACGAGTACGCCGAGAAGCCCACTGCCTTGACGTGGGAGGGGCAACGGCTCGAAATCGCCGAAATCCTGGAACGTTGGCGCATTCCCGGTGCGAAGTGCTTCCGCGTCAAAACAGCCGACGGGCAAATCTTCGAGCTGTTCTACGGCGAGCTATACGACGAGTGGCGCATCAATCAACCTTGAGGAGGAAGGATGCAGGAAGTCCCTGACAGGCAATACCTTGCGAAGCGGGTAGCCGGGCTGAAGCCCTCGGGCATCCGCAAGTTTTTCGACATTGCCGCCACCATGAAGGACGTCATCTCGCTGGGCATCGGCGAGCCGGATTTCACTACGCCCAAGCCGATCATGGACGCCGGCCAGCGCGCCCTGGAGGCGGGCGAGACGCACTACACCTCGAACGCGGGAATCCTCGAACTTCGCCAGGCATTGGCAGGCCACCTGCTGACGCTCTACGGGGTGAAGTACGACCCGCTGACCGAGATCATCATCACGGTCGGCGTTTCGGAGGCGCTTTACCTGACCATGACCGCCCTGCTTGACCTGGGCGACGAGGTCATCATCCCCACGCCGTGCTTCGTCTCGTACCAGGCAGAGGTGATCCTGGCAGGCGGCGTGCCGGTCGAGGTCCCCAGCCGTTTAGAAGACAACTTCCAGCTCGACCCCGACCGCGTGCGCGCGGCCATCACGCCGCGCACCAAGGTGATCTTCGTCGGCTATCCGAGCAACCCGACCGGGGCGGTAGCGACGCTCGAGACCTTGAGCGAGGTCGCCAAGATCGCCGAGCAGCGCGACTTGATCCTGGTCACGGACGAGATCTACGACCGGCTAGTCTACGACTTCCAGCACGTCTGCGTCCCCTCACTGGGCGAGAGCATCCAGAAGCGCACCGTGCTGTTGGGCGGCTTCTCGAAGGATTACGCCATGACCGGCTGGCGCATCGGCTACGCGGCCGGGCCGGCGAATATCATCAAAGGTCTGGTGCGCATCCACCAGTACACCATCATGTCCGCGCCGACCATCGCCCAAGAAGCGGCCATCGAGGCATTGCTGAATGGCGAGCAATACGTCCGAGAAATGGTAGCTGAGTACGACCGGCGGCGCAGGTTGATCGTGGCCGGTCTCAACCGCCTGAGTCTGACCACCTTTGAGCCGCGCGGCGCATTCTACGCTTTCCCGAAGATCGCCGCCTCGGGCATGGACGACGAAACCTTTGCCCAGAAACTGCTGCAAGAGGAGCACGTCGCGGTTGTGCCGGGCAACTCCTTCGGCGCAGGTGGAGAGGGCTTTGTCCGCTGCTCGTATGCGACCGCCTATGAGAAGATCGAGGAAGCTCTGCACCGCATGGAAAAGTTCATGAACCGGTACGGTTAGCTGTCTGGAGTTATGTTATTGTTCAACTCTTGACATTCGTAAGTCATGGAGATGTCAAAATGACAAACGACCTTCTCCTCACCATCCTGGGAAGTTTCCTCCCTATTATTATCACCACGCTGATCGCCTGGCTTGGCAATCTGAACCTAAGCTCGAAGCGCGGCCAGATCGTGACGCTGGCGAAACAAAGAGTGGATTTCCTCAATGCCTACCTGTCAGCCCAAAATGCCGCGCTGGAGGATTCAGAAGAACTGGCTCAGATCAAGCAGAGCACTGCCAGGGAACTCTCGGCGATCAAAAAATCCGTGGAAGATGAGCTGAGAAGAATTGACAAGGAATCGCCCCAATCTGGAAACTTCCTTCAGCGTTTCTTTTTACTATACAAGATGCGCACTCGCTCGGCGGCTGCTTTCAGGGTTTTGTTCTATCTGACATTGCTCTTTTCGTTCCTCTGGTCAATGCTGTTTACAAGTGTAACTCTCACATCCATTGCTGAAGGAGCCTACTCTTTAATCATTGAACTTTTAGTATTACTGCTCTTCATCGCGCCAGCAGTTTTGATCGTTTTCCTCGTACGCTGGCTGGCTGTCAAAGCAGATAAACCCGGCAAAAGTGCTTGATTAAGTGGTTTAATTGGCTTGCAGGAGGCCAACATGATCTTTCGCGTCGGTATCGAAAACAACAACGAGGGGCGTTCGATTGCCTGGGCGCTCGAACATCCCGGCTGCTTTGCCTATGGTTCCAATGCCAAGGTGGCGGAAGGTAGCTTACGCGGAGCGATCCAGGTTTATGCAACCTGGATCCTCAAACACGAGCCAAACACATGGTTGAATTTCGAGGAAATCGAAACCCGCGTCGAGGAAACTTGGAATGTCTACCTCATCAACGACGATTTCGATCGAGTCGAGAAAGATGGCTACAGCGTGGAATCCTTCTTCCGCTTCGACTGGAAACCATTGACGGCCATCGAGATCCAGCACGCCTTGAAGCTGCTCGCATGGAGCCGGTCTGATCTCTTGATAACTGTCGAAAGCTTGAGCGACGAGAAACTCAATCAGACCTACCTGGGCGAACGTTGGAGCATCAAGGGGATTCTCGGCCACGTTGGCGGGGCGGAATGGTGGTACTTGGATCGGCTTGGGCTGGCTTTCCCACGCCAGGAAGTGCCCGAAGAACCCTTCGCGCGGCTCAAGAAAGTCCGCGCCTTGCTCAAAACGACCTTGCCAAAACTAGAAGGTTCCAAGCAGGTGGTTGGCACAGATGGGGAATTCTGGAGCCCGCGCAAGATTCTGCGCCGCGCCCTGTGGCACGAACGAGACCATATCGAACACATTCGCAAGTTGCTCTGAGAATGGGCCTCGTTTTCGACATAAGAAAATACTCTATCCACGATGGGCCCGGTATCCGCACGACGGTTTTCTTCAAAGGCTGCCCACTGCGCTGCCGGTGGTGTCACAATCCCGAAGGCCAGTTCCCAGGGGTGGAAATCATCTTGCGGGGCGCGCGCTGCATCCGCTGCGGGACATGCGTGGAAGCCTGTCCGCACGGAGCGGCCAGGTTGGGCGAAGCAGGCCCCGAGGTCCAGCGAGAGCACTGCGAACACTGCGGGGAGTGCACCCTCGTCTGCTACGCCGAGGCGCGGCAGATTGTTGGCCGCGAGATGACCGTCGCCCAGGTGATGGCCGAGATCGAACGCGACGTCCCCTTTTTCGATGAGTCAGGTGGCGGTGCGACTTTATCCGGCGGCGAGCCGCTGGCGCAGCCCAGCTTTTCGCTGGGACTGCTCGAGGCCTGCAAGGAAAGGGAAATCCATACCACCCTGGATACCTGCGGCTTTGCGAGCTGGGATACCTTCGAGCGGGTGCGCGGCTACGTGGACCTGTTCCTGTACGATCTCAAATTGATGGACAATGCCAGGCACCGCCAATTTACGGGGACTTCCAACAATTTGATCCTGACCAATCTGCAGGAGCTTTCGAAGCGCGGCCATTCTATCTTATTACGCTTGCCGGTAATCCCAGGGGTCAACGATGATAATGAGAATATCCGCCAGACGGGTGAATTCGTGGCCTCGTTGCCCCGTTCACACAGCCTCGAACTCCTGCCTTACCACCACGCCGCTACGAGCAAGTACGCCGGGTTGGGCCAGGAGTATCCGCTGCCTGATACCTGTCCACCCTCCGAGGAGAGGCTGGAGCAGATTGCGGAAATCCTGCGAGCGCACGGCTTGCAAGTAAAATAGGCACCTTTGGAGGTGGCCATGACCGTTTCCGAACGCGTGAAAAAACTTCGCCAGCAATCCCTCGACGCCGAGGAGACTCTCTCCAGCGAGCGCGCCGAACTGATTACGAAATTCTACAAGCAGAATACAGGTTTGGTCTCTACTCCAGTGCGCCGCGCCCTGGCTTTCCAATACCTGATGGAACACAAGACGATCTACATCGGCGAAGGGGAATTGATCGTCGGTGAGAAAGGCCCGGCCCCCAAAGCAACGCCGACCTATCCAGAACTGTGCTGCCACAGCCTGCAAGACTTGGACATTCTCAACACGCGCGAAAAAATCCCCTTCGCCGTCAGCCCGCAAACGCGCCAAGTTTACCAGGAGCAGATCATCCCGTTCTGGCGGGGAAAGTCCATGCGCGACCTGCTCTTCGCCGAGATGACCGCCGAGTGGAAAGCTGCCTACGAGGCAGGCATCTTCACCGAGTTTATGGAGCAGCGCGCCCCTGGTCACACCGTGCTGGACGACAAGATCTATCGCAAAGGCATGTTGGATTTCAAGGCGGACATTCAGCACAGTCTCCAGGAATTAGACTATCTCCACGACCCACAGGCATACGCCAAAGAACAAGAATTACAGGCCATGTCCATCTGCGCCGAAGCGCTGATCCACTTTGCGCAGCGTCACGCGGACCTGGCGCGGGTGTTAGCAAAACGAGAAGCCGATCCGCAGCGACAGGCCGAGCTGGAGCGCATCGCCGAGGTTTGTGCGCACATCCCGGCGCACGCACCGCGCGATTTCTGGGAGGCACTGCAATATTACTGGTTCGTCCACCTCGGCGTGACCACCGAACTCAACACCTGGGACGCCTTCTGCCCCGGTCACCTCGACCGGCACCTGTATCCGTTCTATCAACAATGGAAGACCTCGGGGGTATCTGAAGACCCCCGAGGTCTAGCTGAGGAATTGCTACAATGCTTCTGGATCAAGTTCAACAATCAGCCCGCGCCGCCCAAAGTAGGCGTGACCGCCGCCGAAAGCGGCACCTACACCGACTTCGCCCAGATCAACCTCGGTGGGATCATGGCAGACAGCTCGGACGGTGTCAACGAGGTCACCTATCTGCTGCTGGACGTGATCGAGCAGATGCGCCTCTTGCAGCCCAGCTCTTCGATCCAGGTCAGTAAGAAGAACCCTGACCGCTTCGTCAAGCGCGCCGCGAAGATCATCCGCACCGGCTTCGGACAGCCGTCAGTTTTCAACGCTGATCTGATCGTCCAGGAGCTGGTGCGGATGGGCAAGTCCGTGGCGGATGCCCGCAGCGGCGGCTCGTCTGGCTGCGTGGAGGTCGGCGCGTTCGGCAAAGAAGCCTACATCCTGACCGGTTACTTCAACATGCCCAAGGTGCTGGAGTTGACGCTGCACAACGACCTGGACCCTCGCACGGGGTGCAAGCTCGGCCTGGAGACGGGCGATCCGACCACTTTCAAATCCTTCGAGGAATTCTCCGCCGCGTACGAAAAGCAACTGCGCTACTTCCTTGACATCAAGGTGCGCGGCAACAACGTCGTCGAAAGGCTGTACGCGGCCCACATGCCTGCCCCGTTCCTCTCATTGCTGATTGACGACTGCATCGCCACTGGCAAGGACTATCACGACGGCGGGGCGCGCTACAACACCACCTACATCCAGGGCGTCGGCCTCGGCACGCTCACGGATGCTATGACTGCCATCAAGTACCACGTCTTCGACCAAAAGACGCTGAAGATGGGTGAGCTGCTCGCTTTGCTAGAGGCGGACTTCGAAGGTCACGAGCGTGAGCGCCAGATGCTGCTGAACAAGACGCCGCGCTACGGCAACGACGACGATTACGCCGACCGCGTGATGGTAGACCTGTTCAATGCCTACTTCGAGGCCATTGACGGGCGTCCGAACACCAAGGGCGGCGCGTACCGCGTCAACCTGCTGCCGACCACCGTCCACGTCTACTTCGGCTCGGTCATCGGGGCGACGCCGGACGGACGCCGCGCCTGGGCACCATTATCGGAGGGCGTCTCTCCCGTCCAGGGCGCGGACCGTCACGGCCCGACAGCCGTGCTCAAGTCAGTAGCCAAGATGGATCACGCTCGCACCGGCGGCACGCTACTCAACCAGAAGTTCACGCCCCAGTTGCTCAAAGACGAAGAGGGGCTGGACAAGCTGGTGGGTTTGATCCGCACCTACTTCAAGCTGGACGGCCACCACATCCAGTTCAACGTGGTGGATGCGGCCACGCTGCGGGCTGCGCAGCGAAACCCGGCGCAATACCGCGACCTGATCGTGCGCGTGGCCGGTTACAGCGACTATTTCTGCGACCTGAGCCAAGCGTTGCAAGATGAGATCATCGCCCGCACGGAACACCAGGGGTTCTGAGCAGCATTACTGACTCTACTGCAAGAACCGTTTACCACGCCTCGGGAGGGGGAGTGTCAAGGATGTTGGTAAATCTATGGGCAATTGACCGTAGCGATTTTGCTATGGCTGGCGTTTTGGAGGGGCGAGAGGAGTGACATTGGATTTCGTTGGAAAGCCACAAGAGAAAGAATATACCGTGGTGTTTTGCTGTATAATAGGCTCATACAAAATGAGCCTTAAGGAGGCGGCGACGTGGCAGCGGTTATTGAAGCGGTCTTTGGGCGTAATATTACTCTGGTCTACGACGCCCTCGACCTTCAGACAATTGATAGAAACAAATTGCGAGGAGTTATCTCCGAAATTACTCCAACCGTTATGGATATGCCGGAGATGGTTGTTGCTGTTTATCCGCCATCTCCATGGCTTATTCAAATCGGTGATCGTAGAATTCGTATCAATGTTGCGGCTGAAATCAAAGAACTCGGTGATTTTCCTCTATGGGAATACGCTATAAAGTGCAATGAACTTATTCCAGCAGACAAAGCTTCCATTATTGCTTATGGCTATAACTTCGATTTCGGAGTACGTTTCCAAGACAACACCCCACAAAATACGCTAATTTCCAAGTTCGTCTTTAACCGTCCTGCGTTGGAAGATGCCCTGCAAGGAACATTGATTTCTTACCTGCCGAGAATGGTTTTTCGAGCTGGCGATTTGCAATATGACATCGTTTTCGAGCCAATGAATGATGCTCAAATGAAAATCCATGGCAACGCGCATTTTCAATATAAGGGAATTCAACTTCCCCCCCTTGAAGGATTGAAATTATCTTATATTGCACAATATGAACATCTGCGAAATGTCATTGAAAAATTGCTGAACAATTGACACAAATTATGCTGGACACTACCACCTCTCCCAATTTTCTTGGTACTTTCTCTCTTAAATGGGATAAGAAAGCAACGCAATATTTTGTGGATATGCTTGGCGCTTCTGCGTGGGATGAAGCCTATGGCCAAACCTTTGGCCATCGCTGGAAAGGCGAGGATACACTCACCTGGGGAAATGCTGATGAATGGATTTTAATTAAGTGGCTTGCTCAGCGTATTTTTGCACAGGGGCAAGCACAAGAGGAGTTGAATGCCTTTCCTCAACAGGAAATAAATTTATGGGCTGTTGTTTACGAGGCGCGAATTGCCAAATTGGAGTCGTTCTATACTTTCCGTAACTCCGATGAAGTCAAAATTTTTCTTATTAACAACAAAAGGATTTTTTCTGTTTTATGGGGTGCGCGACCTGTTTTGGAGGAATTCTTTGGCACCGATATATCCATTGCCCTTGAAGTGATCAATGACCCCGAATCAACTAATATCAAGCAATTATTTGGTTACATTAACGCAGGATCATTGTCCCCTGACGAAGCCTTTGAACGCCTCAGCGCTTTTGACGACGTATGGTTCTTGAAGCAATTCGACTTGACTGGCGGGTTATTTAATTTCAATCTCGAATAGCATGGCATTCAACTGGAAAGATTTTCTAACCTTTGCTGAGAACATCAAGGCCGCGCCGGATAAACCTGGCCCACAGGAAGCGGCTTTACGCTCCGCTGTGAGCCGCGCGTATTACGCGGCTTTCCGTGCCGCTATGGAACTTGGAATTCAAAATGGCTTTATTGCTACGCGCCTTGGGGATGACCATAATAAGATTCGAGAACATTTCCGCAATTCAGAACCAAAGCATCAGAAGAAGTTGGATATTTCGGTTCAATTGGGTCGCCTGCATGATTTGCGCCGTCAAGCAGACTATGAAAATATCCTAAAACAAAAACCAGAGAATATGGCATATTACGCCATCAGCATGGCGAAAAAAGTGTTCAAGTGTATTGATGAGTTGTCCAAGTAAGCTTCATCCGAACGATTCAACGGGATGGGGGAATCTAGTCAACAGTCTCTGTGACGGGCAAGCGGATGGGAAGTACCCTTATGCTTTGACAAGCCTTGGGTGTGAACGTTCAGGCTAACGTTCAGGGTCACCCATTTCTGGTTATTTCAAGCTTGCTTACAACGAAGCAATAGGGAAGGCAAGATGTTCAAAGTAAGCCAAGCATTCGAGAAAATTGCAACGATCGAAACGATCGCCGCGCGCCTGCTGGAATGGGACGCGGGGTCAGTCGTCCGCTACCGCCTGCTACGGGATGTCTTGCGCAGGCCGGCCAAAGACCCAGAAATGACGCAAGCCAGGGCAGACCTGGCGGGCAGCCGCTGCATCCGCGAGTTGGCCGACGAGCAATGGGAAGACGGCGGCTGGGGCGCGTTCCACTCGCGCAGCACCAGGCTCAAGCAAAAGATCGCCTCCACCGAGGTTGGCGTGGAGCGGGCGCTGGCGCTCGGGCTGGATGCGTCCCATCCAATTTTGCAAAAGGCGAGCCAATACCTGCTCGCCATCATGCAGGGGAAGCTCGCATTTCCCGATTACCACGAGAAGAACGACCGCTGGCAGACCGGCATGCGCCTGTTCCTGGCCTCCACGCTGTCGCTGATCCAGCCGGGGCATCCCATCCTGGACGAAGACCGGCGGCTGTGGCTCGAAATCGCCCGGCGCACCTTCCAGTCGGGCCGGTACAGCGCCGAGGACGAGATCCAGGCTCACGCCGCGCTCACCGGCGCGACGGTCAAGGATAGTTACCTGGTGCTCAGCAACCGGTACCAGCTCAACATCCTCGGCTCGATCCCGGGGCTGCTGCCCCATCCACTCGAACTGGCCTTGTTGGACTGGCTTTGGAACCGGCCAGATGGGATCGGTTATCTCTGCGTCCCGTTGAACCGCAGGCCCCCGGTTGGCAAGCCCGGCCCCTTCGGCCGCTGGCTGGCATCCCTGGAAATGCTGTCACGCCTCTTCCCCGCCTGGGTAAGCTTCGCGCAGGGATCAATCGAATGGCTGTGGGCGCAGCGAAACGAGCAGGGATTCTGGGACTTCGGCCCGAGGCCGGGTTCGCTGTCTTATTTCCCCTTATCGGATAGCTGGAAAACGAAACAGGTGCGCGCCTTCGATTGGACGACGAGGATTCTCGTACTGTTGAGACGGTACGACGAGGATTGTGAACTGACGTGATGAGAAATCCGTATGAGCCTCGAAACCCAACAGATCATCAATAGCAGTTTTGGCGTAAGCCTGGCATCAGCCTTGGGACGGGGAATCCCACCGTGGCTCGGCCATCGCCTGGCCAACTTTGTGGCAGAGCGGATTGCCGCTCGACGGAACTCAAAAATGGTGCGGGCTGTGCGCGCCAATCAATGGGTCATAAGCGGCGAGAAACTGGAGAGTGCTGCACTGGATGAGGCGGTCCGGCAGACGTTCCGAAATGCAGCTCGTTCGATATTCGACCTATATCACTATATCCACGATGCAGCCGCACCAGACCGATTGATCGTGTTGGATCAAGGCATACAACAGTTGTTCGAGCGCCAGGAATTCGGCCCGCGCGGGCTGGTGGTGGCCGGGCTGCATATCAGCAGCTTCGACTTCGTCTTGCAGGCGTTACATCTGCGAGGATTCCGGCCGATGGTGTTGACGATCCCCGATCCGAGCAGTGGACGGCGCGTTGAGTTCGAGATGCGCAAGAGGACCGGCATGAACCTGATACCGGCCTCGGTCAATGCGCTGCGGCAGGCGATAAAATACCTCCAGCAAGGAGGGGTGGTGCTGACCGGTATTGATCGTCCAATCCCCGACGCCAAGTACCGCCCCCGCTTCTTTGGCCGCCCGGCTTCACTCCCCACTCATCACGTCTACCTGGCGATGAGAGCTCATGTTCCAGTGATGATTATGGTCACAAACCCGCAACTAGATGGGAGGTACACTGTTATAAAATCACAACCAATCGAGATGGAATCTCACCCGGATCGGCAAGTGGAAATGTTGCGAAACGCTGAGAAGGTTTTGAGCATAGCGGAGACTTTCATCCAAAAAGTTCCACATCAATGGACAATATCCCTGCCGGTATGGCCCGAAGCCTTGGAGCAAGTTCCGGATTGAGAAGCCAGGTGCAAAGTCAAGTCGCCCGGAGGTGCCTCATGGTAGATATAAAGAAACACCGCAGAGTAAATGATATCCTGCTCGGCCCGCTGGAAAGGCCCGCATTGAAATGGCTGGCGGCTCACTTGCCAGCTTGGATAAATCCCGATATTTGCACTGCCATTGGCGTTTTTGGGGCGCTTGTCATCCTGGTTAGCTATGGCTTGAGCAGGTATAGTCACAACTTCCTGTGGCTGGCCTCGCTGGGTTTCGTCATCAACTGGTTCGGTGATAGCCTGGATGGCACACTGGCCCGCTTTCGGCACATCGAGCGGCCTATCTACGGTTTTTACATAGACCACATGA
>Ga0163210_1000959_pt1 | contig 12368 bp, 9 predicted proteins | sample Kivu_220m_FD_113536 | JGI IMG/M metagenome (GOLD analysis project Ga0163210, IMG submission 113536) | Freshwater microbial communities from Lake Kivu, Western Province, Rwanda to study Microbial Dark Matter (Phase II) - Kivu_220m | ecosystem: Environmental > Aquatic > Freshwater > Lake ...
ACGGCGCGCGTGTGGTGGAGCATCTCCTCCAGGGTGACCGGCAGCGTCGAGTCGTAGCCGAGCAGCACCTGGCCCAGGCTGTCCCCGACCAGCAGGATCGGGACACGGCAGCGATCGAGCAGGCGCGCAAAGGTGAAATCGTAGCAGGTCAGTACCGGGATCTTCCGGCCCTGGCGCTTCCAGGAGACCAGGTCCGGAACCGAGAGGCGTGCCGGATGACTCATCGCTGTTCCTCCCGCGCTCCCGTCACGCCATCCCCGGCGGGTGGAAGAGCGCGGTCCCTTCCCGCAGCTGGAGCGCAGCCTGCAGCAGGTGACGCGCCAGCGCCGGGTTCCCGACGAAATCGACCTCCGCGGCGTTCACCACCAGCACCGGCGAGCCGCGGTAGTGGGCGAAGAAGTAAGCATACGCCTCGGCCAGCACCTCCAGGTACTCCGGATCCATCTGCCGCTCGAAGGGGCGGCCGCGGCGGGAAATCCGCTCCAGCAGCAGCTCGATCGAGGCCTGCAGGTAGACGATGCGGTCCGGCTTCGGCAGCTCCCGTTCCATCAGCGAGAAGATCTGGTTGTACATGTCGAGCTCGTGATCGTCGAGGTTGATGTGCGCGAAGATCCGATCCTTCTCGAACATGTAGTCGCTCACGATGCGCTCGCGGAAGAGGTCGCGCTGCAGCAACGCCCGCTGCTGCCGGTAGCGACTGAGCAAGAAGAAGATCTGGGTCTGGAAGGCGAAGGCCCGCCGGTCGCGGTAGAAGTCGCTGAGGAACGGGTTCTGCTCCACCACCTCGAGCAGCGGGAAGCCGCCCAGCATCTGGGCGAAGCACTTCGCCAGCGAGGTCTTGCCGACCCCGATCACGCCCTCCACGACGATGAAGTGGGCGTCGCGCGCTTGTCCCTCGGCCACGCGTCCCTCAACCCGCGCCCGGCCCGGCGGCCGGCCCGCCGGGCCAGCGCCCGACCCCGGTCGCATCGCAGGCGGCCAGCATCTCGGTCACCGTGACGCCGGTTCGCGGGTGGCGCCACGCCGGCAGCAGCTCGGCGAGCGGCACGAGCACGAAGGCGCGCTCGGGCAGCCCCGGATGGGGCACCGTCGCCAGCTCCGTCTCCCAGACCTCACCATCGCAGAGCAGGAGATCGATGTCGATCGTGCGCGGTCCCCAGCGCACCTCCCGCGTGCGTCCCAGCTCGGCCTCGATCCCCTGCACCGTGGCGACCAGCGCGTCGGGGTGGGCGCCCGTGCGAAGCAGGACCACCTGGTTCAGGTAGCGCCCCTGGCCGGGCGGCCCGACCGGCTCGGTCTCGTAGATCCGGGATACGCCCGTGAGGGGTCCCAGCCGGGCCTCCAGCCGATTGCGAGCCTGCGCCAGGAACTCCTCGCGGGAGCCTAAGTTGCTGCCGAGCGCGAGCGCCACGGTTCGCCCCGCGCCGGGATGCTCACCCCACACCGGGCCCGTCATCGGCTCCCCCGCTCACCGCGGCTCGGGCGGCACGGTGACCTCGACCTCGATGCAGCTCAGGTGGGCGTCAAAGGGAAGGCTGAGCTTCCGTACGCGCACCAGGACGCGCACGACGGCGAAGCGCTCGCGGATCGCCTCGCCAATCCGGCGCGCCAGCGCCTCGATCAGGTGGTACTCGCGCTCCTCGCTCACCGTGCGGACCAGCTCGTAGACGCGCTGGTAGTCGACCGTGCGGCGCAGGTCATCGCTGCGCCCGGCCGCCGCCAGATCGAGGTGCATCTCGACGTCGAGGGTGACCTTCTGCACCCACTCCTTCTCGATCTCCCCCACCCCCAGGCGCGGGAAGACCGTGATCTCCTTCAGCCGGATAACGTCCATACGAGCCGCCAGCTCCCCCAGGGCCCCGAAGAAGGTAGGAAAGCGCGCCGGGGGGTGCAAGGAGAAAGCCGGTGGCGGCGCGGGGCGAGGATTCCGCTGGACGCAAGACACCAGAATCGGATACCGGTCAGGCTGGAAACCGTCGCGGGACCCGGGAGGCAGAGGGTGGGGCAGCGCAGTCTCGAGATCTGGTTGGTTAGCCAGTCCTACCTGCCCTACTACGGCGGGATCACCGAGCACGTCTGGCATGTCGCTCAGAGGCTCGCCGCCCGCGGCCACCGGGTGAGCATCCTGACCGGCCGCCCGCTCGCCAACGGGCACCCGGCGCGCGACGCCGACCCGCCCGGGGTGACCGTACATCGTCTCGGCCGGACGCTTCGCGTTCCCTCGAACGGCGCGCGCGCCTGCGTCACGTTCGGTTGGGGGTGGCGTGCGCAACTCGCGGCACGGCGCGTCGCGCCGCCCGAGATCGTGCACATCCACTCCCCGCTCGAGCCGCTGCTGCCGCTCTGGGCTCTGCGCGGGCTGCCCGGGGTCAAGGTGGGCACCTTCCATACCGGCGGCTCGCAGGATCACTGGGGCTACCGGCGCTTCGCCGCGCGCCTCGGGGGCCCGCTGGCCGCGCTGCGCGTGCGGATCGCCGTCTCCCGCGAGGCGGCGCGCTACGTCTCCCGGCACTTCCCGGGCGAGTACCGGATCGTGCCGAACGGCGTCGACACCGCGCGCTTCCGCCCGCGCGCGGCCGCGCCGCCGCCGGCCGCGGAGCTGCGCGTCCTCTTCGTCGGCCGCTGCGACCCGCGCAAGGGTCTCGCGGCCCTGCTGGAGGCGCTCGCCCTCGCCCGCCGCGGTGAAGGGGCCGGCGGGGCACGGCCGCGGCTCAGCCTGCGCGTGGTGGGCGAAGGCCCCGAGCGGCCCGCCCTCGAGCGGCGCGCGCGGGCGGCGGGCCTCCCGGTCGAGTTCCTGGGCGGCATCCCGCGCGCGGAGCTGCCGGACCAGTATCGGGCGGCCGACATCTTCGTGGCGCCGTCCACCGACGGCGAGAGCTTCGGCGTCTCGCTGCTCGAGGCGCTCGCCTCCGGACTCCCGGTCGTCGCCTCCCGCATCCCGGGCTACGCGGAGACCCTGCGCGACTCGGGCGCGGCGCTGCTGGTCGAGCCGGGGTCGCCGCGCGCGCTGAGCGCGGCACTGGTCGCGCTCGCGGGCGATCCCGTGCGCCGCGCGAGCCTCGGCGAGCAGGGCCGCGCGTTCGTGCGGCGTTTCGACTGGGATCGCGTCGCGGCCGAGATCGAGAGCCTCTACCGCGGCCTGCTGGGCCCGCCGCCGGTCGTCACGCGCACGCCGGTTCCGCGTCTCAGCGCCGCCGGTTCAGGCGCTCGATCTTGAGCAGCCCGCGGAGCGTGAGCGCTTCGTCGACCTCGCGCACCGTCTCCGATCCGCCCGCGATGAGCGGCGCCAGGCCGCCGGTCGCGATCACGCGCGCGCGCCGCCCCAGCTCGCGCTCCAGCCGGCGCACGATCCCGTCGATCGTCCCGATCGCACCGTAGTAGACGCCCGACTGGATGCTCTCCTCCGTCGTGCGCCCGATGCGGCGAATCGGCTTGCGGATCTCGACCTTCGGCAGCTTGGCAGCGCGGTGGAAGAGCTCGTCCGCCGAGGTGCGGATGCCGGGCGCGATCGCGCCGCCGACGTAGCGGCGTCCGGGGCGGATCACGTCGAAGGTGGTCGCGGTCCCGAGGTCGACGACGATCGCCGGCAGGCGGCCATCCGCGACCGCCGCCGCGTTGGCGATGCGATCGGCGCCGAGCGCGCTCGGGTCCGGCACCTCGAGCCGCACGCCGGTGCGGAGCCGGCTCGAGACGACGCGAGCGCGGGCGCCGTAGAGGCGCTGCGCCATGGCGGCGTACGCCTGGGTGAGCGCCGGCACGACCGAGGCGACCACCACGCGCCGCGCCGCGCGGATTCCTTCGTTCTCCTCGCGACAGAGCGCCTCGACCAGCACCGCCAGCTCGTCGCCCGTGCGCGAGACCCCCGAGGTGACCCGGCGGAACAGCACCAGCTCGTCATCGCGGAAGACGCCCAGCACGGTCTGCGTGTTCCCGATGTCGACGGCGAGCACGACCTCGGGCGCCCGCCGGCGGCGCATCGGTCTGGCCTTCGCTCCCCTCACGCGGATACCTCCCTCGCCCGGCCTCGCTTCCGGTGAATCGCCGCCGAGACCGCGATGCTCACGAAGTAGAGGACGATCACCGGCGCGGCGAGCACGAGCTGCGAAGGGCCGTCGCCGGGCGTCACGACCGCGGCCACGATCAGGATGATCACGATCGCGTGCCGCCACTTGCTCTTCAGGAACGCGGGCGTCACCAGCCCCGCGTAGCTCAAGGCCGCGATCACCAGCGGGAGCTGGAAGAGCAGCCCGCAGGCGAACGCCATCTTGACGAAGAAGTCGAGCAGGTAGCCGACCGCCAGGTTGGCGTGGATCACCTCGGTCTGGAAGCTCATCAGGACGCGCAGCATCGTCGGGGTGAGCGCCAGCGTCGCGAAGCCGACCCCCAGCAGGAAGAGCAGCGTCGACCAGACCACCAGGGGCCAGACCAGCCGCCGCTCGTGCTTCAGCAGTCCCGGCACCACGAAGCCCCACAGCCGCAGCGCGAAGTAAGGCAAACCGGCCAGGAAGGCGACCAGCAGCGAGATCTTGATCCGGCAGCTGAAGCCCTCGAGGGGACGAATGAAGATGGCGGTTCCGACCGTGTGGCGCACCAGGAGATCGAGCAGCCGGCCCGAGACCATCCAGCCGCCGACGAGGAGCAGCATGAGGACCCAAAGGCACGAGAGGATGACGCCGCGCAGCTCCTCGAGGTGATCGAGGAAGGACATCTCGGCCGGGGCCGAGTCCGGGCGCAAGCGGGCGAGCCAGCCGGGAACGCGCATCGACCTCTCTTGGTTGCGGGTTCCGTGCAACGGCCCGGCAGTCTAGGGGACCGGCCGGGTCACGGCAAGGAGCCCCGCAGGCACCTGCCCATTGACATCGCCGCCGCCCTCGGTTCTGCTGCCGGCGTCGGCGAGTCGTCCCCGGGCCCGGAGGTCGTCATGGCAGAAGCGCGCTACCTGGGCCACGCCTGCGTGCTCCTCAGCGAGGGCCCGCACCGCCTCATCCTGGATCCGTACCTGACCGGCAACCCGCAGGCCGCGGCGGCGCCCGAGGCGATCGACGTCCAGCACATCCTGGTCTCGCATGGCCACCAGGACCATCTGGGAGACGCCATCCCGATCGCGCTCCGGACGGGCGCGACGATCATCGCCACCGCCGAGCTGGCGGGCTACTGCGAGGCGCGCGGGGCGCGCACCCACGCGATGCACATCGGCGGGGAGCACGACTTTGCCTTCGGCCGGGTGAAGCTGACGATCGCCCAGCACGGCGGCGGCGGACCCGAGCCGGGAAGCTACACCGGGCCGCCGGTCGGCTTCCTGATCACCCTCGGGGGCAGGATCATCTACCACGCCGGCGACACTGGCCTCTTTCGGGACATGCGCCTGATCGGCGAGATGAACCCGATCGAGCTCGCCTTCCTGCCGATCGGGGGCAACTACACGATGGGCATCGAGGACGCGGTGCGCGCGGCCGAGCTGCTGCAGCCGCGACGTCTGGTGCCGATCCACTATGGCACCTGGCCCGTCATCGCCGCCGACCCGCAGGCGTTCGCCGCCCGCGTGCGAGACGCCCAGGTGATCGTGCTGCGCCCGGGCGAGACGCTGGAGTTCTAGCGGCGCGGCCGGCCCTCACCGCACGAGCAGCAGCGCCCGCGTCGCCGGCTGCCCGTTCAACGTGAGGCGCCCGAAGTAGACGCCCGCCGGAAGCGCGCCGCCGCGGTCATCGTCTCCCCGCCAGACCCAGGCCGGATCGCCCGCGGGAAGCGCTCCGTCGGCGAGTGTCCGCACGCAGCGCCCGGTGAGATCGTGGATGCTGAGCCGCACGCGCTCGCCCGCGCGCGCCGGGAGGACGCGGAAGGCGAGCCGCGTCACACCGCGCAGCGGGTTGGGCTGCGCGGTAAGGTGCGGCGACGCCGGCGCGGGCTCGAGCGCCGCGATCGACTGCGGGTCGCAGCCTACCGGGAAGGCGCCGATCAGGCCGCACTCCGGGTTCCAGGGGGAGAGCGGCGCGCAGGGCGACTCCGGCATCAGGTTCAGGATCCCGGCCGCCAGATCGCAGAAGAGGGGATCCAGGCACAGGTTCCCCGGCCCGCTCTGCTGCCCCTCGATGCAGCCGATCCAGTCTCCGCCCGCGTTGCCGTAGATGTCGCAGCAGGTGAGCTCCGGCGTCTCGGTCGACATCAAGCACCAGACGGCGTCGCCGTTCAGGTTGAAAGCCATGATCGTGTGCGTCACGCTTGGCGAGGCGTCCCGGAGGCACAGCGCACCGCCGCCATAGGGCGCCTGGTTGCCCGTGAGGCTACACTGCTCCAGCGACGGGTCGCAGCCGTCCAGGCCGGCGCCGCCGCCGTACAGCGCCTGGTTGTCCCGGAAGCTGCAGGAGCGGACGGCGACGTTCGATTCCCGGGCGTAGAGGCCCCCGCCGAACCCGAACGGGCTCTCGAACCGGACGCGGTTCCCGATGAAGTGGCACCGCTCGAAGACCGCCGCAGCCCCGGACACGCAAGCGCCGCCCCCCCCGCTGCGCGGCATCGCGATCGCGTCGCACTGGTTGCACTCGAACGTGCAGTCGGTCGCGCTCACCGATCCGCCCGCGACCGCCAGGCCTCCCCCGTTCACCTCTGCGTGGTTCGCGCGGAACGCGCATCGATCGAGAACCACGTCCGCGTCGCCGGCGCTCAGGCCGCCCGCCGGGTGGTTCTCGCAGGCGGTCGCCGTCACCGTGAGGGCGCAGCCGTAGGTGCTGATCGCCGGACCACCGGTGTTGTTGCGGAAGAGGCATCCCGCCACCGCCACCGGGCCTCCGTAGCTGCACCGCAGCCCGCTCCCGCCCTCGCCCCAGTTCTCCTCCGCGATCACGTTTTCGATCGTCGCGCTGGCGCCCAGGCACTGGATCGCCCCGCCGCTGCCCTGCATGGCGTTCATGTTGCCGTCGCGGATCGTCACCCCACGCAGCCGCGCCGCGGGCGTCCCGTGGATGTGGAAGCCCCGGTGGAGCTCGCCCCCGCTCCCCCCGCAGTCGATCGTGCAGGCCGTCGGGTCGTCGCTGCGCGAGCGGATCGTGATCGACTTGGCGCGATAGTCGATGTCGCGGTTGCCGGCGCCGGAGAAGACGCCATCGCCGAGCTCGACGATGTCGCCCGGCTGCGCGGCATCCACGGCAGCCTGGATCGTCGGAAAGTCGCCCGTGCCGTCGGGCGCGACGAAGAAGACGGCGCCGCGAGCCAGGGGCACGCAGGCGGCGGCCCACGCGAGAATCAGGGCGAGAGTCTGCCAGGCCGGTTTCATGGCGAATTTCTCCCCTCGCGTCGGTGGGTGCACGGTGCGGGGGCCGATACGGGAACGGACGGTGCCCACCGGAACCGTTCCAAGTATAGCGTGCAATCCACGCGGGCCGGAGGATTGGCGCTATCTATAGGTCTGGCAGCACGTTAGGCTAGCTGGTCCCGAGCCCGGCGATGAGCGACGCGGTCGCCGCGTGATCCTCACCGACCAGTTGCCCGGCCTCCAGCCGCACGCTCACGATCTTCGAGATCCCGGGCTCCTGCATCGTGACGCCGTAGAGGCTGTCGGCGACCTCCATCGTCCGCTTGTTGTGCGTGATCACGATGAACTGCGTCCGGGCGCTGAAGGCCCGCAGCAGCGAGAGGAAGCGGTCGATGTTCGCGTCGTCGAGCGGCGCATCCAGCTCGTCCAGCACGCAGAAGGGGGAAGGCTTGACGAGATAGACGCCGAAGAGGAGCGCGGTGGCGGTAAGCGCGCGCTCGCCGCTCGAGAGGAGCCGGATGCTCTCCAGCCGCTTGCCGCGCGGCCGCGCCATGATCTCGATGTCCGCCTCGAGCGGATCCTCGCCGACGAGATCGATCCGCGCCTCGCCGCCCGGGAAGAGCGTCTCGAAGACGCGCGCGAAGTGGCCCTGCACCTGACTGAACGTCTCGCTGAAGAGCCGGCGCGCCTCGATGTTGATGCGCTCGATCGCCGCCAGCAGCGACTCCTTCGAGCGCACCAGATCGTCGCGCTGCGCCTGAATGAAGCGCACGTGATCGCGCTTGCGCTGGTACTCCTCGATCGCCAGCAGGTTGACCGGTCCGAGCCGCTCGCGCTCGCTGCGCAACGCCTGCAGCTTCGCTTCCGCCGCCTCTGGCGTCAGCTCGGCGAGCGGCGCCTCGGGATTCTCCTCGGGCGCGATCGCCGCCAGGTCGACGCGATGCTGCTCCTGGATCCGTTCGCGCAACCGCTGCTTGTCCGCCTCGACGCGCGCCAGCCGGACCTCGTTCTCGCGCAGCAGCTCCTCCAGCTCGGAGAGCGCGCGCCGCTTGGCGCGCACCTGCTGCTCGATGCCCGCCAGGCGATCTTCCGTGCGCGTCGCTTCCTGCGCCAGGCCGTCCGTCTCCTGCGTGCGCGACTCGCGCAAGCCGAGGAACGTTGCCTCCTGCTCCCCCAGCGCCCGGATGCGCGTCTCGCACTCGGAGATCTCCCGCTCCGCCCCGGCGCGCTCCGTCTCCATCGCCGCGATCGCCTCGCCGGCGGTGCGGCTCTCCTCCTCCGCCTGCGCCAGCGCCGCGCGGCGGTCGCGCAACTGGGTCTCGGCCCAGACCTCCTCCATCTTGCGCTCGGTCAACGCGCGCCCCGCCTGGTCCTTCTCGATCGCCAGCGCCTCGACGCGCGCCGCCGTCTCCCGCACCTCGGCGTCGGCGGAGCTCTCCTCCGCCGCGGACCGTGCCCGCGCCGCGTGCGTCCCGGCGCGCTCCTGCTCGAGCGCCGCGTGCTGCGCCTGCAGGCGCTCGCGCTCCGCCGACAGGCGCCCCATCTCCTCCTGGAGCAGGCGATGCTCCGCCTCCCGCTCAGCGCTGGCGCGCGCGAGGTTCGTCAGCACCGCGGCGGCTTCCTGCGCCGCGCGCTCCATCTCGGTGCGCCGCGCGCTCCGCGCCGCCGCGGCCACCTCCAGCTCGCGCCGCTGCTCCTGCGCCGCCTCCCGCTCGCCCGCCAGCTCGGTCTGGCGCTGCTGCAGGGCAGCGATTTCCTCCGGCCGGCGCCAGAGGCGCGCCTCCAGCGATCCGCGGCCTCCCGCGCTCAGCCAGCCGGCGCCCGAGAAGACCTCGCCGCTCTCCGTCACCCAGAGGCGCCCCGCCTCGCGGCGGTCCACCGGGGGCACCGCCGCGCGGTCGTGCACCGGCACCACGACGCGGCGCACGTAGGCCGCGAGCGGCTGGGACCGCCCGGCGCGCGCGGTGACCGCGTCGCCCGGCAACCCGGCCGACGCGGGAGCGCCGGCGCCGTGGCCGTCGAGCGGGAAGAAGGTGACGTGGCCGAGCTGGCGGCCGCGCAGCCAATCGATCGCCTGCCAGGCCGCCGTCTCCGACTCGGTCACGACCCACTCGGTCAGCTCGCGCAGGGCGGGCGTCAGGCGATCATTCCACGCCTCTGAGATCGCCAGCAGCTCCGACGCCACCCCGAGGACGCCCGGGACCTCGTCGCGATGCGCCAGTAGCTCGGCGACGGCCTCCCGGTAGCCTTCGTACGAGCGCGCCTGCTCTTCGAGGCTGTGGAGGCGGCTCTCCCGGCGCGCCTCCTCCTCGGCCAGTGCGGCCATCCGCTCGCGCAGCGCCTCCCGGCGGCCCTGCACCTCAGCTTCCTCCGCCTGCAGGGCGCGGATCGCTTCTGCCCCGCAAGCGGCCGCCTCGCTCGTCAGACGATGCCGCTCGCGCACCCGCTCCAGGTCGGCCGCCACCTCCGTCGCCTTCTCCTCCAGCGCCCGGCGCTGCGCCTCGGCCTGCTCCGCGAGCACCCCCAGGTCGGCGAGGCGCGCCTCCAGCGTCCGCCCGAGCTGATCCGACTCCGAGTGCCGCCGTACCTGATCGAGCTGCAGCTGTTGCAGGCGCTGCAGCTCGAGACGCGCCTCGCGCAGCGCGGCATCGGCGCGCGTCCAGGTCGCCCCCGCCTCCTGCGCGGCGGCGCGCCGGCGCTCCAGCTCGGCCGCCAGCGACTCGACCTCAGGCTGGGCGCCCGCGCGCGCCGCCTCGGCCGTCGCCTGCGTCTCCCGGGCCCGCGCCGTCCGCTGGTCCAGGTCGGCGATCCGCTCGCGCAGCGCGCGCACCCGCTCGCCGCGCACCAGCGTCTCCTGCCGCGCCCCCGCCAGCTGCGCCGTCACCTCGTTCACCCGCGCCTGCGCGGTCTCGATCCGCCGTTGCAGCTCCAGGCGGTCCAGCTGCACCGTCTCCTGCTCCGCCTCGAGACGATGGACCTCGGACTTGAGCGCTGCGCGCTCGCGCCCCTCCTCTCCCAGCTTCCCCGACTCGCCCGCGGCGGCCGCGTCCAGCTCCACCCAGCGCCGGTGCGCCAGCGCCACGTCCAGTTCGCGGATGCGATCGCTCAAGCGCTGGTGCCGGCGCGCGCGGCCCATCTGGTACGCCAGCGAGCGGACCTCGCGCTCCTCGATCTGTAGCGCGTCCTCGACGCGCACCAGATCCGCATCCACGGCCTCGATCTTCTTCAAGGTCTCCCGGCGGCGCTGCTTGTAGCGCGTGATGCCGGAGGCCTCGTCCAGGAGGAAGCGGCGGGCCGAGTCGCGATCGGAGAGCACCTCGTCGATCATCTCGCGCTCGATGACCGCGTACTGCGCCGCGCCGAGACCGGTGTCCATGAAGAGGTCGCGGATGTCCTTCAGCCGGCAGGTGCTGTTGTTGATCGAGAACTCGCTCTCGCCGGAGCGAAAGGCGCGGCGCTCGATCGTGACCGCCGCGAACTCGGTGGCGAGCTGCTGCCGCTGGTTGTCCAGGTGCAGCACGACCTCCGCCATGCCCATCGGCTTGGCTTCGCGCGTGCCCTTGAAGATCACGTCCTCGAGCTGGACCCCGCGCAGGTGGCGCACGTTCTGCTCGCCCAGCGCCCAGCGGATCGCGTCCGAGATGTTGCTCTTGCCGCACCCGTTGGGGCCGACGACCGCGGTGATGCCCGCGGCGAAGCGAAGCTGGGTGCGTTGCGCGAAGGACTTGAACCCGAAGATCTCGAGCTTCTCGAGGAACACGCTCTTCTCCCGGATCGTCTGCCTTGCCTCAGGTGCCGTTCCGCGGGCGCCCTTCACCCGCGGCGTCAGCGCGTTCAGCGCGGTGCGTCGCCCGCCGGGACCTCCACCACGGACAAGCCGAGGCCTCCCGCCCCGACCGGGTGCGCCTCGCGCACCCTGCCCTCCGCCACCAGCCGCCGCGCCAACGCGGAGGCCGACGCCGCGTCGGTGAACTCTCCGGTCAGGACCCGCCACCAGGCACCGCGCTCCGGAATGCGCACGTGCAGGGCCTGGGCCGGGAACCCGGCCGCCGAAAGCAGCTCCGCCTCGTGCCGGGCGGTCGCCTCGCTCTGGTAGGCCCCGCACTGGACCGCGTACGGCCCGGAGCGGCTGCTCACCATATCATGCAGCTGCGCGTCCGTCGCCTCCGGTGTGGGCGGCGACGGCGGGAGCGTCTCGGCCGCTGCCGCGGCCGCAGGCGGAGGCGTCGCCTCGACCACCGGCACTGCAGCGCGCGTGGCGGTCGTCTCCGCGGCGCCCGGCTCCGTCGCAGGCTCGATCGCCGGAGCCTCCGCTGGCGGCTCCATGATGCTCGCCTCGGCCGCGTCGGGAGGGGCGGCCGCCTCCTCGATCCCGACCGCGGACGCCGGCTCCTGGACCGCTGCCTCGCCCGCCGTGGGCGGCTGCAGGGCGGTCGTCGGGTACTGCGGCGCGCGCCCCGGGCCGGTGCCACTCAGCATCCGCCAGAGCGTCATCCCTCCGAACGCGATCACGACGGCTCCGACCGCCAGTCCGGCCACGAGCAGGCCGCGTCGCAGCCACGACGGGACGCCGCGGGACGGGCGCGGGCCGAACGACTCCGACCAGGTCCGCCGCACCGGCACGGAGACCGGCTCGGCGGGCAGCGGCGCCGGAGGCTCGAACGCCGCAACCGGCGCCGGCGGCGCGGGGGCGATCACGTCCGGCACGGGCGCGCGCGGAGTCTCGAGCAGCGGCGCCGCCGCACCCGCCTCGGGCCCGTAGGCGACGCACCCGGTGATCGTGAAGCCTCCCGCGCGGATCATCTCCGTCGCTTCGACCAGCCGGCGGATCGGCTGGTCGCGATAGGGGACGACCAGGATCACGTTCGTGACGCTCGCGGCCGGCAGCGGCGGCAGGCCCTCGGAGACCGAGCCCGCCACGATCACCGCCGCCGGTTCGAGCGGCGCATCCTCCGGCGCGCCGAAGGGCCAGGCGCGGTAGACGCCCTGCAGGCCGCTGCTCCCGGCCACACACCCGGAGGGATAGAGGGCGGCGACCGCCTCCGCGAACCGGTGCGAGAAGATGGGGCGGCCGCGGCGCCCACTCCCACCGGGGGGCACGGTCTCGCGCGTGCAGGCG
>Ga0163210_1000961_pt1 | contig 12350 bp, 10 predicted proteins | sample Kivu_220m_FD_113536 | JGI IMG/M metagenome (GOLD analysis project Ga0163210, IMG submission 113536) | Freshwater microbial communities from Lake Kivu, Western Province, Rwanda to study Microbial Dark Matter (Phase II) - Kivu_220m | ecosystem: Environmental > Aquatic > Freshwater > Lake ...
TACCAAAAAGGATAAATTTATAATAAACAAGGTATTTTCGATATAAAATAAGCAAAAATATTACTGTGGTAATATATTTATGTGAAACTGGACATGCGCCGGCCGATTTTAGGCAAGACTTTACTTGAGAGAATTTTAACTTTCATTAAAAATCCGAATAATTGCCATTTATATAATCATCTTGTGAGCAGTCATCAAATAAATCTGTAGCTGCAAGTCTCTTAGGGGGAGGCCTGTCCCTTTTAAACTCAAATATGCCAAGGTAGTCAATTTCCCTTCAAATTAACGATTCACAGCAGCACGAAAAAATGCGCTTTTACACTGTTTAATTAGCTTAATTTACTGGTGTAAGAATAGTTTTTATTCCAGATTTTTCTTCATGCTCCTTAAATCCTTTGCCCCATTTAGTTATTGGAAGAATATCAGTAATTAAAGGTTTTGTTTTAACTTTTTTTTCTGAAAGCAGCTTTATTGCTCTCCTCCAAGAGCTCCATTTCTGGGAATAACTGCCAGTTAATTGAACTTCTTTATTAGTAATTTTATCAAAATCAATTTGTATTAAGCTACCAAGCTCACCTATTTGAGTATATTTTCCATTCCTTTTAATCATTTCCAGACCAATATTAATTGCACTTTCAGAACCTGAACACTCAAATACCACATCAACCCCTTCTTTATCAGTAATTTTTTGAACAATTTCTTGCAGATTTTCTTTTTCAATATCTAAAGTGATATCTGCTCCCAAATTTTTTGCTAGCTCTAACCTTTTTTTATCTTTATAAGTGCCACATATAATTGCAACAGCTCCTTCAGTCTTTGCTATCTGAAGAGCTAATAATCCAATAGTTCCAGGACCAATAATTGTTACTATATCTCCTGCAGAAACCTTAGTTTTTTCAATTACTGCGTGGACACAACAAGCCAAAGGTTCAATAAGAGCTGCTTCCATAAAGTCTATATTTTTTGGGAGTTTATGTACACGTTCCTGGGGAACTACAATATATTTGGTAAAAGCCCCGTTAACTCCACAGCCAATTCCTAAACGAGATGAACATAGGTTATAATCTCCGCTTTTACAATAACCACAAACTCCACATACTTTTGCTGCTGTTTCAGATGTTACACGATCTCCTCTTTTTAATTCCTTTACATTTTCCCCTATATCTACTATTACTCCAGAAAACTCATGTCCCATAACTACTGGTGTTTTTAGAGGAATCCCCATAGTGTCATGATAAATGTGAATATCTGAACCACAAATCCCTGCTGCTTTCACTTCAATTTTTACTTCATTTGATTCCGGTATTGGTTCTTCTACTTTTAGTAATTCAACATTTCCTTTTCCTTTAGCTATCTTAACCACAGCTTTTTGTATAGACATCTTTTAAACTCACATATATTAACTATAAATTCTTCAAAATGTTTTTAGTATTCTTCAGAAAAATATCTCTCAGTTATTGTCTTATCCTCAGTATAGAAATTTATTATAGCTTTACCTTGTGCCTTAATGTCTGCATATTGAGACTCTTTCATTCCTCCAAAAGGAAGATATGCAACAGGAGCAGGAATTCCAACATTGACCCCAATCATTCCTACCTCTACTTCAAGCTTGAATTTCCTGGCATAATAACCGTTCTGGGTATATATTGATGCGCCATTTCCGTACTCATGGTCATTTATTATTTTTATTGCTTCATCAAGGTCTTTAGCATAAAGAATTACTACAACCGGCCCAAAAATCTCAGTTTTGTGTATTTCCATTCCGGGTTTTACATCTGTAAATACGGTCGGACCTATATAATAACCTTTTTCGAACCCTTTAACTACTTTGTACCTGCCGTCAAGGGCTAGTTTTGCACCCTCTTTAATGCCGGTATCGATCATTGCTAAAATGAAATCTTTTGCTTTTCGGGAAATTACAGGGCCCATAAGAGTTGGCTCTTCTGCGATTCCCGGGTCAAGAGGATTTCCAACTATGACATTCTTTGAATCTTCAATAAACTTTTCACAGACGGTTTTATACATATCACCGATGCCTATAATAGCTGAGGAAGCCATGCACCTTTGCCCTGCGCAACCATAACAGGATGTGGTCATATTTCGCACAACATCGTCAAGTTTTGCATCAGGCATTACAACAAGATGGTTTTTGGCGCTCCCCATCGCCTGGAAACGTTTGTTTGTTTTTGCACAACTTTGCGCAACAATCTTGCATGTCGATGTCGAGCCTACAATTGAAATCCCTTTGACCTTAGGGCTGTTCATAAAAGCATCAGCGACTGCTTTGTCGCCATTAACCAGGTTAAATACCCCGGGGGGCAATTTGCATTTGTCTATAAAATCTGTAATCAGCTGCATAGTCATGGGGACTTGCTTGGAAGCTTTTATTATAAAAGTATTTCCGGTAGCTATTGCATATGGCAAGAACCAGAAAGGCACCATTGCCGGGAAATTAAATGGTGCAATCATGCAAAATATACCAAGCGGCAGCCTGAGTACCTCGCCATCCATATCAAAAGAGCTGCCAATTATTTTATCGCCCTGCTGGAGAACCGGCATCCCGCATGCAACCTCTATATTTTCATAAACCCGCTTCATTTCGGCCCGGGCATCTGTAAGGGATTTGCCCATTTCTTCAACCAGGGTCCTGGCTATTAATTCTTCATTATCTCTTAGCATTTCATTAAGCTTAAAAAGGTAACGCACCCTTCTTGATACAGGTGTAAACCTCCAGGTTTTAAATGCCTTTTCTGCTGCATCGATTGCTTTATTTACCTCACCGGTTGTTGAAAGCGGGACTCGTGCAATGATTTCTCCTGTGGAGGGGTTTTCCACCTCAATATATCCATTATTTTCTGGCTCAACCCACTGACCATTAATATAATTCTTTAATAATTTGGTTTCTTTAGCAAAATTTGCACTCATGTTGCTTATCTCCTTCTATTTTTAAAAATAACTTATTTTGTAAATACAATATTGTAATACACTGCATCGCAATTTTAATAATCAATCTATATGATGGAAAATGGCATTTCTTAGCACTTTTTTTAACTACCCTATTCTATTTTTACTTTCCTCTATGTTGTAATTACTCTTCCAACACCGTCTAGGTATATAGAACTTCCAAACATATATGAGCAGGTCTCTGATGCCAAAAAGACGACTACATTGGCAATTTCCTCAGGCTCAGCAATTCTTCCTGCAGGAAGGTTTCTGCCTAATTCTCGGAGGAATTTCTCCACCTCCTGACCTTCTTTTTTGGCAATTGTCCGGTATAGATTTCGCGCACGTTTGGTGTTTGTTATGCCCGGACATATATTGTTCACAAGGATTCCGTCCCTGGAAACTGCATCAGAGAGAGCACATGCCATATTAAGAATTGCAATATTAGATATACTAACCGGAATGTTTCTTCGATTAGGACTGGTCCCCGCGCTCCCAGCTATATTAATTATACGGCCCCATTTTTTTATTTTCATGTATGGAATGACAAGTTGAGACATGCGAAGATAGCTATAACTCTTCAAACTAAGCGCACTATCAATCAACTCTGTCTGGAGGTCCAGAATATCACTTTCTTTCGCTGCTCCTGCACAATTAACTAGAATATCCACTCCTCCAAACCTTTCAACAGTTTTAGCTACAACTTTTTGGCAATTTTCTATGGAAGTTAAATCTGCTGCAATAGCATATCCCTCACCACCAGCATCGTTAATCTCACCAACGACCTTATCCAGGAGATTCTGGTTGCGGGCTGTGATGCTAACACATGCTCTCTCATGAGCAAGCGCTAAAGCACAGCACCGGCCAATACCACTATTACCCCCTGTTACAATTACAATCTTATTCTTTAATCCTAAGTCCATAACTCTTCTATTTGCTTATCACTAATTTGTTTGGAACAAAATAATAAAACAAATCCGCCAAACTTTATTAGATTTCAAGAATAGGATGCGATTCCGCTTCGGTAACGACATCAATTATAGCGGGCTTGCCACTTGACAGCGCATCTAATAAAGCAGTTTTGATATCATCAGGCTTTTTTATTCTTACCCCAAAGGCTCCAAAGTCCCTTGCTAACTGGGCAAAGTCTGTATCGTTGAAACGGTACTGCTCATTCTCTCTGCCTTCCTCTCCCCTATAGGCTCTACGGACTCCCAGCTGACTTTGTCCTAATACACTATTATTATTAATAACCGTTACAGTAGGAATGTTCCACCGTACTGCAGTTTCGAGTTCACTTAGGTGATACCAAAATGCCCCATCACCTGTAAAACAAACAACAGGTCGGTCTGGAAGGGCACATTTTGCACCCAAAGAAGCTGGGAATGCCCATCCTAATGACCCGGATGCTCGTATAAAAACCTGGTCTGGACTAACAATATCAATTAGTGTACCAGCCCAAATAGCAGAATAACCAGTATCAGCAAACAATAGTGCATTTAAGGGAAGAACTGATGAAATTTCCCGACAGAGTCTTTCTGGTCTTATTGGAACCATGTTAGAATTGCAATTAGATGCTACTTTTTTTAAATAATTCTTTACGTATTCTTGTGCTTGTTTGATCCATGCTTTATTTTTTTTAAAAGTCTGAAGCATCTGATTGAAATCCTCTAGTGCTGCCCTTGCATCTCCTAAAATCGATATACAACCGGGGTAATTTCTACCAAGCTCTGCAGGATTAATATCCAGTTGGATAACCTTTGTACCTTGAAGAGGAAGAGTCCAATCTTTAGTTACCTGATCACCTGTGCCGCATCCTATGAAGAAGACTAGATCTGCCTCCGATATGACTTTATTGGCACAAGGACGACAGTATGTTCCCACTGGTCCAACGTTGAGAGGATGTTTATCTGAAATAATGCCTTTAGCATCCAATGAACTAGCTATAGGAATATTTATAGTTTCAACAAATTTTTTTAACTCCGCACCTGCACCAGAAACTACAGCTCCCCTACCGACTACCAGTACAGGTTTTTGAGCCCTCTTTAGAGCTTGAATAGCTTCTTCAATTTCCATAAAATTGGGGTGAATTCTTTTAGCAGGAACATGTGTATACTCCAGCTCACATATTGGTGTAAGTTCAGCCTCATCCTCATCAATAAAATTTCCCTCATAACCTAAAAAATCTATATGTACAGGCCCAGGGGTACTTGAAGTAGCTTCCTTAAAAGACTGTGTGAGTAGCCAAGGGACCTGATCAAGATTGCAAACTTTTACATTATATTTTGTGACTGTACTAAACATAACATTATGCGAGATCTCCTGGTAAGCATTACGATATTGAAATTTTGGAGGTTTATAACCTGTGAAAGCTACTACCGGTGAATGTCCTAACCAAGCATCCTGCAGGCCTGCAGCAAGATTTGCTGCCCCTACAGATTGGGCCATGCATATAGCAGGCTTCAGGCTGGCGCGTGCATAACCATCCGCCATATATGCAGCAGCCTTCTCTGAGTGAGTAAGAACCCTGTGTATTCCCAGTTTCTCCAGTTCTACAAGAGTTCGTCGCAATATTGCTTCCATATAAAATACATGGGTTATTCCATAAGCTTTAAGTGTTTCTGCAATAAATCGAGCACCACTCATTTGCGGCATAATTAACTCCTTATTACCTACTAATTGCTATCGATAAATTTCAAATGTTCCAATTCAATTTGGTAATTTTTTTACCCTATAAATCAAATTAATTATTATAATACCTAAAAATTAAATGACATTACCATTTTTCAAGATTTACATAGCCTTCCTTTTCCATCTCTACTGAAGGGATACGAACCTCGATATTACCAGCACGCTCCTCCTGGAGCAGCATGGAGATACGAACGTCCTTTTCACCCCAGCCTCTATTCTTAGCAGCAAGTAACTCCTGTAGGGTAAGACTTACCATAGCCATAGGGACTTCGAACTCACGTCCTAAAGAAATAGCCTGATCCATATCTTTAATTGCAAGATTGAGCAGCATACTGGCTGGTTCAAAGCGATTCTGGAACAATGTATCCGGTAGCGTTTGTCGCCAAAGATCCCCAGTACCAACAACACTGTCTTTGAAAGCCCGCCATAATGATATAGGTTTCACACCCGCTTTGACTCCTAATGTCAGGCACTCGGCAATTACAAGCTGTACAGTATAGAGCATAGCTACTTGCATGTTTTTGCAGATACTGCCACTACCAATCTTTCCAGTGTATGCTACCTTATTACGACCCATAAGTTCCAAAATAGGTTTGCATCTTTCAAAAATCTCTTCGTCTCCACCTGCCATTATCGCCAGCTTTCCAGCCCATGCAAGTGGTGGACCACCACTTACTGGTGCATCCATCATATGGGCTCCCTTTTCCTTAAAAGCTTGATAGACTTTACGAGCCAATTCTGGCGGGATGGTTGAGAATTCAATGTATACCGCATCCTTTTTTATGCCTTCGATTATACTATCTTTCCCCAATGCAATTGCTTCTACATCTTTTGGACCTGATACGCATGTACACACTATTTCACTTGCCGCTGCAACAGCCTTAGGACTGTCGGCCCAAGCTGCTCCTCTTTCAATAAAGGATTTTACAGTTTCTGGCCTTCGAGCGTATAAAGTTAGTGAATGGCCCGCCCTAATGATGTTATCTGCCATGCCGCTGCCCATCCTACCTAAACCAATAAAACCAATATTCATTAGATACCTCCTTACATTTTGTCAAATCGACCACCATCGATAGGGATTACAGATCCTGTGATAAATGAGGATTCATCCGATGCCAGAAAAGTTGCCAGGGCAGCTATTTCCTCAACACCGCCGACCCTACCAAGAGCCATAATATTCCTTCTCTGTTCCATAAAAGCTTCATATTCCTGAGGTGTCATCCGGATACGTTCAAGTTCAGTTAAAACAGTCCCTGGAGCAATAGCTGTTACGGTGATTCCATATCTACCCAATGCTCGGGCTGTCACTTTAGTTAATTCTATGAGGCCTGCTTTTGCAGCCCCATAGCTAGCCAAAAACTCATCTGCTGTTCCCAATCCCGCACTAGAAGACATATTTATTATTCTTCCGGATTTCTTCTTCACCATATATTTAGCAACAGCTTGAGTACATAGAAATGCACCTTTTAGGTTTATATCAAGAACTTTATCCCAATCTTCCTCAGTCATTTCAAGAAGCGATGCACGAAGCAGGATACCAGCATTGTTGACTAGTATATCTATTTTTTTGAATCTGTTTATTGTGGTTAATACCAAATTTTCAACGTCTTTTTTAATGGAAACGTCTGTTTTAACTACTAAAGGGCTACAGCCCAGATCCATAACTTCCTGGGATACAGCTTCAATATTTTCACTTACAATATCACAAATTACAATATCAGCACCTTCCTTGGCAAAACGTAAAGCAATAGCTTTACCAATCCCCCGACCAGCTCCTGTAATAATGGCTACTTTACCTTTTAGAACACCCATGAATTTCTCTCCTTGTTAGACTACTAGCAAAATGTATAATTTAGTATTATACAAACATCAAGATAAGTTTAGATTTATTATCTATAGCCATCAATCACCTTACCAGGTGCCTAAAGGTACAGATATCAAACAATTCTTGAAGGTCAGGTTCGTTTTCCATATTTAAAATGATGTCTTTTGTCCGCTCAATCTGTGTATCCGATAGGATTCCTTTGCAGTACTTGCGATAAATATCTACTACCTGGTCCATATTCAAAGGATATTTCGTACCCCCATAGGGCTGGTCCATAGCACCAGTAATAACTTTTCCACTCTTGAGTTTCAAATCAACACGACCTTCTCCAGCGTAATACCTTTTAGGATATTCTGGATGATACTCAACTTTAACCTTTTTTCTTAACTTTGCTAGTATAGGATCGTGTACTGAAGACTCAGTGCAGGTTTCAAGCCCACATTCACCATTAAACATTTGGTAAGCAAGCAAATGCTGAATACTGAAACGACTGTCTTCAGCACTCTTTGGTTCTGCCCTATCAACAATATTTCGCAACTCATCAAAATGAACCACAACTTCATCTATATCATTATGTTTGACATTATTTTTTCTCATCAATTCAGCCAGAACATCAACATAATTGTGAGTAAAGAAACAGAATCCCCATTTTTTAATCCATGTATTATTAGTATAGAAAGGCGGTTGTCCCAGTCCCTCGGTCATCTTGTCAAACTGTATATTCTTGTCACCACCAGTCAACATATCAAGACATTTTTCTATCACAGGCTTGCTTGTTGCTCCAGCCTTGGCAATAATAGCATTTACAACAGCATTGCGACAAACCGTAGCCGATTCCCAGAAATGAGCATCAGTGCCCCATGTATGAATGTAACCCAATCCCTGCACCATAGCTAAACCAAAAGATGCTTGAGTCTGTTCTTTAGTCAGTTCATATGCCTTAGCGCAGCAGGCTGTTGCACCGTATATACCTATAAATGGCAAGTTACAAATGCCAATAGCATCTGTTCCCACTGCAGCCCACATAGCAATTCTGTTCTGCATCTCCTGTCCAACATACAAAGCTACTATTGTTTCCTGTCCAGAGAGCTTACATTTCTCAGCCGCGGTCAAAAGAGCTGGCCATGTTGTTACATCACTGATACCACCGCCAGGAAACTGATCATCCTCCATCTCTGAAGCATGCCCGAAGAAACCATTAAGTAATGCCGCTTGTTCCACATTTGTTTTAAAACCACAACCATATACTCCACATTCAGGTTTTCCAAGAGTATCTTTGGCATATTGAATAATCTTTTTAGAAGTAGGGGCAGTTGAACCTACTAGCATTCCCATTACCTCTTTTAAAGTCAATTTTTTGACATGTTCAATAACACTCTTGTCTAAATCCCTGAACTCTGTATCAACTACAAATTCTGCAAATCGTTCTGCAAGTTTCATGTAATCACCTCTTTGCCTTTCTCTATAATTAATAATTTATGTAAGTGATTTTTTTTTTGATATTTAAAAATTATTTTTATTAATTATATTTAAAAACTTATTATAAGCTTCATCCCAATTATCACTATTAATTGGATCAAAAAACTGAACTTCTTTAGAATTTCCTGACACTTGCCTACCTTCTTCAATAGAAGAAATTTCACCATCTTGCTTCATCTGTATTAGAATATTCCCAACTATGCTTGCTTCAATAGGTCCAGCAATTACTTTTTTAGCGGTAGCATCTGCAATCCACTGATTAAATATCCTGTTTCTTATTCCCCCGCCAATTAAATGAATTACATCAACTTTTTTACCATAAATATCTTCTAAAATACTCAAATCATATTTAAATCGCATTATCATGCTTTCATAAATACACTTGGCTGTTTCCCCTATGTCTTTAGGCATGGGTTGATTGGTTTTTTTACAATAATCCCTTATTATTTTCAGCATGTCTGCATGATTTTGTGCAAATTGATAACTATCAATATCAATAAAAGATCTGAAAGGTTTACTTCGCAAAGATAAATTCAGTATAGTATCCCAGTCTAAATTTTTACCAAAATCCGAACACCATTTCTCTCTACATTTCTGCAATACCCAAAAACCTGTTAAATTTTTTGTTAAAAGATTTCTACCTTCTGCCATACCCTCATTTGTTATAGGATAATTTAAAATTTTTAAATCTATAATGGGACTATTTGTTTCTATGCCAATAATACACCAGGTACCTAATACAATAACTGCCCAATTTTTATTTTTCAAACTCACAGGAACACTGATAATGCCTGATGCTGTATCATGAAGAGCACATGCAATCACAGGTATTCTTTCCACTCCTGCTTCTTCAGCTACATTTTTATTTATTTTGCCTATTTCCCTCCCTGTCATAACAATCTCAGGAAAAATCTTTATATCGAGACCCAGACAATCTAAAATTTTTCTATCCCATTTTTTTAATTTCCAATTAAGCATTTGAGTATTACTTGCAATTGTGTATTCACTTACAACACTACTAGTAAAAAAATAATTTAAAATATCAGGAATCATTAAAAACTTGTCTATAATTTTTAAGAGTTGTGACTGTTGTAGCTTCATTTTATATAAGTAAAACAGACCAACATTGGGGGAAAAAGGATTACATCCTGTTATTTCAAATATTTTTTCTTTTGAAATTTTTTTAAAATAATCCTGACTATTATCAATATTTTTTTCTTCATCTCTATAACTTATTGGATTTGAGAATAAATTCCCATATTTATCTAACATCCCAAAATCAAGAGCCCAACTGTCAAGAGCCATTGATTTAATATCTTTATATTTGTTAACTGCAATTTTTATACCTTTTAATGCATTTGAAAATAAATATAAAATATCCCAATAAGTTGTGCCAGCAACTTTAATGGGACTATTATCAAATCTATGCAATATATCCAGTTGCAACTTATTTCCATCATATTTGCCTACAGCAATTCTTCCATTACTGGCACCAAAATCTAGAGCTAGATACTTTTTAAAAGTCTTCATCATTAATCTAATTTAAAGAAAAAATTGAAATAATAATTTTTATTTAATATTTTCAAAGAGTAGGCTCCTTATAATGGTCATATTTTCTTCGAAATTGTTACTAAATAGATTTTTATCAAGCTCTACCTGGTGCTTTAATAGAATATTTGCCATATTCTCATAATCTTTAATAAATTTCACAGCTAGCTCAAGCATTTTTTTTCTATCATTTCTTGGAGTAAAATTGTCAATATTGAGCCAACCATCATATTCAGTTTTACCCAGCCAATAAAACATTTCAAGAGTATCCCAGAAATTAATAGAACCAAATACTAAATCTGGGTCGGCATCTCTATAATTATCATTTAAATGTATCTGATAAAGTTTTTTGTACCTACTGTAAAATGCAAGAGATTCTGCAGGTCTTTCCTGAGCAAATAAAGCATGACCAAGATCTAGTGCGCAACCTATATTATCAACCTCAAGACATTTTATTAAAAACATCAGTTTTCCTGCATCTTCAATAAACTCTTTTGCTCTGGGGTCTTTTTGTTTTGGTTCAATTGCTATCTTCACATTTTTATTATATGAACCTATTTCATTTAAAGAATCAATCATGTATCCCCAAGTTTTATCATAATCTGTCTGGAAAACATAATCAAAACCATCATGTGCGGGCCATAAAAGAACACTTTTAGCTTTTAATTCTACAGCTAAATCTATAGTGTCTTTTAAAAGGTCTATAGCTTCTTTTCTTATTTTTTTATCATATGAAGAAATTGTACCAAACTTCCATTTTCTATCCGTCCATAAATCAGAAGCAATATCTGCAACTATTAAATTATATTGAGCTAGTTTTTTTATAAGTTTTTCAGGATGACCAATTAGTGGGTGATTTGGATAGCCTACTGCGATGCCTTTAATACCTTCTACCTTAGATATAATTTCTAATTGTTCATCAAAAGAGAATTCTTCTACAAAACTATTAGGAGTATACCTGTCACTAAAGTTATTAAGACATCCTACATGTGTATTGATATTCAGTTTAAGTTTTCCCAATTTCTGCTCCTCAAATGCTATGTATTTTTAAATTTATATAATTTTGCTGCAGTGTTATAAAATATATCCTCCCTGTCTGAATTATTAATATCAGCAACTAAAATACTTGTAATATGATATCTTATATCCATCATGGGCATATCAGTGCCAAATAAAACCTTGCCTTTTCCAGCTTTTTTAATGACTTTTTTAAAAACAGGTGGATAAAAGCAGTCCCCCGAAAAATCTACATATACACTTTTATGTTTTTTTATAAATTCAATAACTTCATCATAAAAATTTACCTTACCGCCAGCATGACCAAGAATTATTTTAAGCTTTGGGAACTTCCTTAGTACACTTTCAAATAAAAGTGGATTTCCATTAATCTGTTTGGGATTATCTGTGTAAGGGCTCCATGTATGTGAAGATATTACAATATTATTAGACGAAGCATAATCCCATAATGGATAATATAATTTATTATCAATTCTTGTTTGATGGTTTACAGGGTGTATTTTAATTCCTGCAAAATTTATTTTTAACTTATTACTTTCAATAATATTAAGCGATTTTTCAGAGCATCTAGGATCATATATCAAATTCCAGTATATGAAGTTACCAAATTTTTTTTGAGTTTTTATAATTTCTTCAATCTGGCTATCTAGATCATAAAAACCGATACAATGTGAGCATATACAAATTTCTACTTTAAATTTTTTTTGAAGTTCTATAACCCTATCATTATTATATTTATAGTATAAAGTATTTGGACCTATTCCTAGATGAAAATGACAATCTATAATTTTAAACTTTTCTAATTCCTTCAAAATATTTATTTTAACCAATTTCAATACCCTTCAGA
>Ga0163210_1000962_pt1 | contig 12348 bp, 12 predicted proteins | sample Kivu_220m_FD_113536 | JGI IMG/M metagenome (GOLD analysis project Ga0163210, IMG submission 113536) | Freshwater microbial communities from Lake Kivu, Western Province, Rwanda to study Microbial Dark Matter (Phase II) - Kivu_220m | ecosystem: Environmental > Aquatic > Freshwater > Lake ...
CTCCCGGCGCCGCTCCTGCAGTGCGCGGACAGAGCCAGGTACAGGAGCACCGTCACCACCGCCGCCGTCACGGCGGTGCTCCGGGTCGTTCTCGTCATCCGATCCCTCCGGCGGCTCGTCATGCATGCCACGTCCGTGATCATATTACGATGTCCGGCCGCGGGCATCTCCCGGACGCGGAGCCCGTGCCGCGGTCCGGGAGGAAGAGCCGCGGGGAACCACCATCCGGATCGGACGGATGCGGGAATGAGCTTCCACCTGGCAGGCACCCTCGTCGTCCTGGGGGTCTCCGTCGTGCTGTTCCTCTCGGAGCGCCTCCGTCCCGACGTGATCGCCCTCGGCGTCGCCGCGGCGCTCGCCGGGATGGGGATCCTGACCGCGGACGAGGCCTTCGCCGGATTCGCCAGCCGGCCGGTCATCACCCTCGTCTCGGTCTTCATCCTCGCCGAGGGGCTCACCCGGACCGGCGTCTCCGAGCAGGCCGGCAGGCTCCTCCTCCGGTGGGGAGGCCGGCGGGAGGGCCGCCTGGTGGCGCTCGTGATGCTCTCGGGGGCCGGGCTGTCCCTCTTCATGAACAACATCGCCGCCGCGGCGGTGCTCTTCCCCGCGGCGACGGCTGCCTCCAGGAAGGCCGGGATCTCCCCCTCCAGGGTGCTCATGCCGCTGGCCTTCGCCACCATCCTCGGAGGGATGGCCACCCTCCTGACCACGATGAACATCGTCGTCGGCAGCATCCTCGAGGAGAGCGGCAGGACCGGATACGGTCTGCTCGACTTCCTGCCGGTGGGACTCCCCATGATGCTGGCCGGGATCGTCTACATGGTGCTGTGGGGCAGGCGCCGCCTCCCCCGGGGCGCGCCGGGAACGACCGGACGGGACGACCGGGACGTCGACCTGATCAGGCTGTACGACGTCGCGGGGCACTCCTTCCGGGTCAGGATCCCCGCGGGGTCCTACCTGATCGGGAGGACGCTGAGCGAGAGCACGTTCCGGGAGCGGTTCGGGCTGAACGTGATCGCCATGGAGACCCGGCAGGGCGCGCTCGCGGACATCCCTCCGGACACCGTGCTCCAGGAGGGCGACGTGCTCGTCATCGAGGGCGGGGAGGCCCGGTTCCGGGAGATGGACCGGGAGCCGTACCTGGAGATCCTGCCCGGACCGCTGCTGCGTGAGCAGGACCTGCACACCGGCGACGCCATGGTTGCCGAGGCGATGCTCTCGCCGCGGTCGGTCCTGACGGGCAGGTCGCTCCGCCAGATCCATTTCCGGCAGAAGTACGGCCTGACCGTCCTCGCGGTCTGGAGACAGGGCGGCCCGATCACGGAGGACATCGCGGATCGCATTCTCCGGTTCGGCGACGCCCTCCTCCTCCAGGGGCCCCGGATCATGTTCCGGCTGCTCGAGAACGACCAGGACCTCATCCCCCTCTCCTCCGAGAGGCGCCTCCAGCCCGTGAGGCGCACCGGCAAGGTCGCCCTCGCCATCCTCGGGGCCACCCTGGCGGCGATCCTGCTCACCGACGTCCCCATGTCTCAGCTCCTCCTCACCGGCGCCGTCCTGATGCTCTTCTCCGGCGCAGTCACCATGAACCAGGCCTACCGGGCCATGGACTGGCGAGGCATCTTCCTCGTGGCGGGGATGCTCGCGCTATCCCTCGCCATGACGAAGTCGGGCGCCGCGGAGTGGGCCTCCGGGACGGTCCTCTCGCTGTTCGGGTCGCTGCATCCCCTCGCCGCGGCCTCCGCGCTCTTCCTCCTCTCCGCCCTCCTGACGCAGACCGTCAGCGGCGCCGCGGTCGCGGCGATCATGGCGCCGATCGCGGTCTCCGCCGCGGCCGGCATGGGGGCGTCGCCCCAGGGGATGGGGATGGCGGTCGCACTCGGCACCTCGATGGCGTTCCTCACGCCCCTGGGACACCCGGTGAACACGCTGGTGATGGGCGCAGGCGCCTATCGCTTCAGGGATTACGCCCGGGTCGGCTGGCCCCTCTTCGCGATCCTCACGGTCGTCGCCGTCGTCGGCCTGGCGCTCTTCTACTTCCCTTCCTAGTGCCCCGCCGATCCCCCGGGACCCTTCCGCCCTTGCGGTTTCCGCGGGCGTCGTATATTCCGGAGCAGGATCGTCATCCGGTCTCAACCAGAAGGGAACAGGACATGAGGAAGCTCTTCGCAGCGCTGATCCTCGCGGGCGTTCTCGCGGCGTCCTGCGGCGGAGGTCCCTCCGAGGCGGGCGGGGAGGGCGCCGCCGCCGTCGAGGAGAGGGTCCCCGTGGCGATCGTCGACTCCATCGGCGTCGAGCTCGGCGACAGCAACTACGTGTTCGCCGCCATCGCGGCGGCCGCCTTCGGCCCCGACGGCAACATCTACGTCCTCGACAGGGGCACCAGCAACGTCCGGGTCTACTCGCCGGAGGGCGATCACATCCGGACCATCTCCAGGCAGGGGAGCGGTCCCGGCGAGATGACCAGCCCGTTCGCGATGGCCGTCCTGGGCGACGGCCGGATCACGGTGTGCGCCCCCTTCCAGGGCGGCATGCAGACCTTCCTCCCCGACGGCTCGTGGCAGGGGCTCACCGCCGAGTTCACCAACAACCCCCCGATGGGCATGATCGGCGCGGACTCCAACGCCTACGTCGCCCTCCGGCTCCAGGTGGACTTCGTCGACGACGCGCTGACGACGACCTTCCACGTGGGCCGCTACGTCGAGGGGGAGGAGCCCGTCACGGTCTACGTCGAGGACGAGTTCCCCTTCGATCCCGAGGACCTCTCGGGGCTCCTGAAGAGCACCTTCTACAACCAGGTCTACACCGCCGACCGCGAGGGCAACGTCTACCTGGCCCCCTACTCCACGGAGGAGTACTCCGTGCGGGTGATGGATCGCGACGGGAACGTCCTGCTGGAGTTCGGCCGGGACATGCCCATGGTCGAGAAGACTCCCGACGAGATCGCCGACGAGAAGGCCTGGATGGAGGCCTGGCTCCAGAGCATGGGCGTGCAGGGCGTGGTCATCGACTTCGAGCCGGAGACCTTCCGCTGGCAGATCACCGGTCTCGGCTGCGACGCGAACGGACGGATCTGGGTCCGCCGCGGCACGGAGCTGACGCCGGTCTTCGACGTGTTCGACGGGACGACGGGCGAGCTGCTCTTCACCGCCGAGGTCCCGGGCGCCGGGGCGGACGCCCCGTTCTGGGAGTTCGTGATCTCGGACGAGGGGATGATCGCCTGGTCCCAGAACCCCGAGCTCTACCAGAAGGTGTACATCCTGCAGATCCCGGAGTGACCCTCCGTAACCTCGATGCGGAGCGCCCCCGCCTGGATGCCGGCGGGGGCGCCCATTCGCGTGGGTCCGATCAGTCCGCGGCGGCGGCCGAAAGCGCCCGATAGACGGCGATCATGATGCAGCGGCTGCTGTCGGTGGCCCCGGAGACGGCGTCCACGAGGGGGCTCTGGGCGGCCATGATCCGGTCGATCGTCTCCAGGGCGCGGTAGCCCGACCCGCAGTGCTGGTCCACGACGGTGATGCCGGTGATGTGGTGGGCCTCGACGTCGACCTCGACGGTGGCGGAGACGAGGAACTCCCCGAAGGTGCCGGTGTACACGCCGTCCGGTACCGAGTACAGGTCGACCGCGGCCACCTCGGTCTCCGCGAAGACCTTCACCATCCGATCGCAGCGGATCTTGAACCAGACGGCGATCGCCGCGAGCGCGATCCCGAGCACCAGCAGGGTGCGCAGCAGCGCCTTCGTCCCCTTCCTCATCGTTCCCCGTCCCCGCCCGACGGCAGGACGAGCAGCTCCGCGATCCCGCGGCCGAACGCGGTCGGATCGTCGGGTCTCCCGCCGGCCATCACCTGCCCGAGATCGAACAGGATGCCGACGTAGCGCTCCAGCCTCCCGCCCGACCGGTCATGGTCGTAGAGGTCCTGCAGCACGGAGACGACCGGGTGGGCGGGGTTGATCTCGAGGATCCTCCGCGCCTCGGGCAGGTCCTGGTTCATCACGCGCATCATGCGCCGCATCATCTCGCCGGGGTCGTTCCGGTCGACGACGATGATGCAGGGCGTGTCCCGGAGCCTCGGGGAGAAGCGGACGTCCACCGCCCTGCCCTTCAGACGGTCCCTCATGTACTCGAGGAGACCGGCGTGCGCCTCCTCGGCCACCCGGCGCCCGGTCCTCTCCTCGTCGGTCAGGTCCTCCTCGCCGGTGTCCTTCATCAGCGAGACCAGACGCTTCCCCCGGTACTCGCCGAGCGACTCCACCATGAAGTCGTCCAGGGGACCGTCGAAGAGGACGACCTCCGTGCCCGGCCTCCCGGCGGACGCGATGTACGGAGAGCGGACGAGCTCCCTCCGGTCGGGGCCGCTGAGGTAGCAGATCCTGTCGGTCCCCTCGGGGAGGCTCTCCGCGAGCGTCTTCAGGCTCCGCCTGGCGTCGCCGGAGCCCGAGGTCCAGACCATGACGAGGTCCGCGAGCTTCTCGCGGTTGGGGACGTCGGAGTAGACGCCCTCCTTGATCAGGTCGCCGAAACCCTCGAAGAAGGTCGCGTAGTTCTCCGGCTGATCCCTCGACATCTCCTCGAGCCAGGAAAGGATCTTCCCGGTGAGGGCCTTCCGGATGACCTTCACGGTCCGGTTCTCCTGGAGCGTCTCCCGCGAGATGTTGAGCGGAAGGTCGCCCGATTCCACGACGCCCTTCACGAAGCGCAGGTACCTGGGAAGGAGCTCCTCCGCCTCGTCCTTGATGAGCACCTTCCGCACGTAGAGCCGGACACCCGTCCGGTAGTCCGGCATCAGCATCTCCATGTCGCGGTGGGAGGGGATGAAGAGGAGCGCGTCGAACTCCGTGGTGCCCTCCGCATGGTAGACGAGCCGGGAGAGGGGCGCCTCCGGGTCGAACGTCAGGCGACGGTAGAACTCGTCGTACTCCCCGTCCTTCACCTCGGCCTCCGGCCTCGTCCAGATCGGCTTCCTGACGTTCACCGGCTCGTCGTCGATCTTCCCGTCCTCCTCGAGGTACACCGGGTAGGCGATGAAGTCCGAGTAGCGCCTCACGAGCTCGCGGAGCGCGTGGGGCTCCAGGTACTCGTCCATCTCCGGCTTCAGGTGGAGGATGACGCTGGTCCCCTCCGGGAGGTCGTCCTCCTCCGTGAGGGTGAACGTGTCGTGCCCGGAGGAGGCCCAGCGGTTCCCCGTCTCGGAGGATCCGGTCCTCCTGGACACGACCTCGACCGAGTCGGCGACCATGAAGACGGAGTAGAAGCCCACGCCGAACTGCCCGATGAGCTCCGGGGCGTCCTTCCCGTCGCCGCCGTCACCGATCGAATCCATGAAGGATCTGGCGCCCGACCGGGCGATGGTGCCGAGCTCGGTCGCCATCTCCTCGCCGGTCATCCCGATGCCGTTGTCCCGGAGGGTGAGGGTCCTCGCCTCCGGGTCGGGGACGATGTCGATCCGGAGCTCCCTGCCCCCGCCCAGCCCGGGGTCGGTCAGCATGGCGAACCGGAGCTTGTCCAGGGCGTCGGAGGCGTTGGAGACCAGCTCGCGAAGGAACACGTCCGGATGCGAGTAGAGGCTGTTGATGACGATGTCGAGCACCCTGCGGGTCTCGGCCTTGAATCGGAGGCTGCGCGATCTGGCGGTCATCCCGTTCTCCCTTCCGCCTGGACTGCCGACTGCCGGGAACCGCGGATCAGCGGATCCGGCCCTCGATGAAGGGCACCTCGAACACCTTCTCGTGGAAGACGGGGCCGTGTCCGAAGTAGCCGTCCTCCCCGAAGAGCTCGCCGTGGTCCGACGTCACGGTGACGTAGGTGTTCGGCGGGACGATGTCGAAGAGCCTCTCGAAGACTCCGTCGAGGTAGCGCACCGCGGCGACCTGCCTGGCGCGGAGAGCGTCCAGCTGCGCCTGGTCGAAGAACTTCGGTTCCTCGCCCTCCACCAGCCTGCCCCCGACCACGTGGTCGTCGAGATGCTTGAACACACCGTGGACGCCGCTGATCACGGGCCACTCGTTCTTCGGCTCCGAGGGGAGCGCGTAGGGGTAGTGGGTCTCGCCGACGTTCAGCAGGTAGAAGGAGGGCCTGTCGGGATGGAAGGTCATCGCGTCCACCATCGCCGCCATGTCGTTGTGGTCGGGCATCAGGCGGAAGCTGTCGAAGCCGCTGTTCAGGGGGGTGTGGCTGTTCAGGACGGGCAGCGAGACCATCGCCCGGGTGACGTAGCCGAGCGAGTCCCGCAGGTAGTCCGGCAGGTAGAGGCGCGGGACCAGGCTCCGGAAGCTGACGTCCCTCGCGCCGAGCCGCTCGTTGAACCGGAGGAAGTCCTTCTTGTAGTACTCCGACGCGAACACGTTCCTCGGGCTGGTGTGGGGCATCAGTCCCATCAGCAGGTTGTAGTGGGAGGGGGCGGTCCACGAGGCGTACGAGTAGCGCCTGTCGGTCTCCCCGAGCTTCGCCAGGGTCTTCGGGGCCGCCTCCAGGAAGGTGTCGAGGCGGCAGCTGTCGAGGACCACGATGACGTAGTTGCCAAGCCCCTCCGGGGGCTCCGGCCTCTCCGGCGCGGGACCGCCGGGGGCCGCACGGGTCGGAGCGGGTCCCGGTGCGCTCTTCCTCATCCTGCCGAACAGCTTCATCTCTCCTCCATGCCGCCCGCCGGGGGCCGGACCCGCCGGGTCCCGGTCCCCTCTCCGGGTTCCTGCCGTTGTGACCTATCGGACGGGGAGCATCGCGGACCAGACGTCCCCCATGACCTCCTCGTCGAAGATGGCGACCAGCTCCGCCATGCCGGAGGCGAGGGCTCCGTAGCTGGGCTCGGACAGGTCGAGACGGAGATCGTAGTTCTTCTGGAAGACGAGGGTGTTGTCGTACCCGTTCAGGACCGTGACGTCCACGTCCAGGACGGCCGACCAGACGCCCATGCTCTCCTCCCCGCCGAACCCGCGGATGTAGCCCTCCACGATGAAGTCGTCGGTGAGCATGGTAGCCTGGCGGAGGACGGCTCCCCAGCATCCGGCAGCCATCAGGTCGGCGGCCAGCGCATCCGGGAGCAGCTCCATCGGCCTCGCGCTCCAGACGTCGGCGCCCGCGCGGTTCAGGGAGCCGTTCTCCAGCTCCACGGTCATCTCCACGCGCTGCAGCGCGGTGACGGAGCCGAAGTCCTTCACCCGGATGACGTAGTCGGAGGAGACTCCCCACGGATCGGCGTCCGGCACCTCCAGGGCCCACACGACCGCGGAGGAGGACCCCTCCCCCCCGATCGGCACGTTCACGTTGATGCACGACGAAGCCATGATGACGCAAAGGGCGGAGAGCATCCCGGCAACCGGTCCGCGTTTCACCGCCAGACCCCCTCTCCTGTCGTCGGCTGGATGAGCTGTCTCGGGTCGCTGCCCAGGATGTCGAAGAAGACCGCCAGGCTGTGGAGGGCCTCGGTGCCTTCGGCGACGATCTCGTCCATGTCCTGCATGAAGATCCTCATCTCCAGGGAGAGGTCGCCCAGCGTGCCCGTCAGGCTGTCCAGCTCCGCGACCAGCCCGGGGGCCAGCTCCTCCAGCTTCAGGGTGAGCCGGTTCAGGTTCCTCCCGAGATCCGTGTACGTGATCAGCAGCGTGTCGAGGTTGGCGGAGTTGCGGAGGAGCGCCTCCTCCACGTTGCCGATCATGTCGCTGTCCAGGATCGTGTTGATGTTGACGAGGAGCGACTCCGCCTCGTCACTGATGCCTCCGAAATCGACCTCGTGGATGATCTCCGCGACCCTTGAGAGCGTGGTGGACACCGTCTGGAAGGCCCCCTCCGACACGGGGATGACCGGAAAGTCCGGCTCGAAAGAGTACGCCGGCTCCCCGGGAACGCCGGTCGTGTCGGCGCTGAGGTTGACCACCTGGAGGCCCGTGATCCCGGTGATCTGCGTCGCGGCCACGATGGTGGAGTCCATCCTGAAGTCCGTCCGGATGCCCATGATCACCTCCACCAGCCTGCCGTCCGGCGCGATGTCGATGTTCTCGACGCGGCCCACGGGCACGCCGTTGTACATCACGCTGCTGCCCTCGTTGAGTCCCTGGACCGACCAGGCGAAGTAGGACACGTAGACCTCCTCCTCGCGGCTCCGGAAGCCGCCGGTGAGCCAGAAGAGGATCGCCACCAGGGCGATCGAGCCCACCGTGAAGAAGATCCCGAGCCGGTACTTGTTGGCGGCGAGCCCCATCGGTCAGCCCCCCCTTTCGGCGTCGGCCCCGGTCTCGCGTCGGAAGAAGGCCAGCACCCGCGGATCCGTCGAAGTATCCCGCAGCCCCGCGGCGGTTCCCTCGGCGATTATACCGCGAACCTCCGTATCCAGCATCACCACCCTGTCCGAGATCGCGTAGATGCTCGCGAGCTCGTGCGTGACGATCACCACCGTCGTCCCGAGGCTCCTGTTGATGCTGAGGATCAGCGCGTCGAGCTGCGCCGAGGTGACCGGGTCGAGCCCGGCCGAGGGCTCGTCGAAGAAGAGCACCTCGGGATCCAGGGCCATCGCCCTGGCCAGGCCGGCGCGCTTCTGCATGCCCCCGGAGACCTCCATGGGGCTGGAGTCGGCGAAGTCGGAGAGCCCGACCAGCTCGAGCTTGCTGTACGCGGCGAGCTCCATCTCCCTCTCCGAGAGGCACGTGTACTCCCGGATGGGCAGGATGACGTTCTCGAGCAGGGACAGGTTGGCCAGCATCGCACCGGACTGGAAGGTGACCCCCCAGCGGAGCCTGGACGCCTTCAGCACCTCCGGGCTCTCCCAGATGCTCCTGCCGTCGAAGACCACCCGGCCGGACCACGGCTCGGCCAGACCGATCAGATAGCCCATCAGGGTGCTCTTGCCGCAGCCGCTCCGACCGGCGACCACCAGCACCTCGCCCCTGCGCACGTCGAGCGAGACGTCCCGCAGGATCTGCTCGCCCTCCCACCCCCCGCTGAGGCCCTCCACGCGGAGGATGGGTCCGCCGGCGCCGGTCACAGCTGGATGCCGGGTCTCAGGTGGATGAACAGGAGCGACATGAGCGCGTCGGCGAAGATGACGAAGAAGATGCTCGTGACCACCGCGGAGGTGGTCGCCCTGCCGACGTCCGCAGGGCCGCCCCTGACCTGCATGCCCATGTAGCTTCCCACGTTCGCGATGATCGCCGCGTACACGATGGCCTTGATCATCCCCCAGAGGATGTCGAACGGGATCAGCGCCTCGCTGAGCCCCCGGATGTAGATGCTCGCGGGCATGTCGAGGAAGATGCCCCCCGCCAGGAGCCCGCCGAGTACCCCGGCGGTGTTGGCGAGGAGGACGAGGAAGGGCATCACGAAAAAGAGCGCGATGAGCTTGGGGGTGACCAGGTAGCTGAAGGTGTCGAAGCCCATGACCCTCAGGGCGTCCACCTCCCGGCGGACCTGCATCGTGCCGATCTCGGCGGCGAAGGCGGAGCCCGAGCGGCCCGCAACGAGGACCGCGCAGAGCATCGGTCCGATCTCCCAGGTGATGCTGTAGGCGAGCAGGGCGGGCATGTAGATCTCCGCGCCGTACGCGCTCATCTGGTAGCCGGCCTGGTATCCGAGGACGGTTCCCAGGAGCCAGGGCAGGGTGGCCACGATGGGGATGGCGTGAACCCCGGTCTGCTCCATGTAGTAGAGGACCATCTGCCAGCGTATCCTCCGGGGATGGAGGACCATGTCGAACAGCGCGTACATCGTGCTGGTGAAGAAGAACCAGAGGCCGACCGTCGTCCGGGCGAACCCGTAGACCGCCTCCCCGAGGTCCTCGAAGTGGTGGCGGAGCCCGTGCATGCCCCTGCCCGCGCCCGCCCGGGATTCGTTCCTCTCGAAGGTTCGGAACAGCGTGGCGACGAGCTCCGGGGCGTTCGTCATCACCGTGCGGACCCCGGCCCGGCGGAGCGAGCCCATGTACTCGAAGAGGAGGACGGCGGGGACGGTGTCGATGCCGGGCGCCGCGGACAGGTCGAGTTCCATCCGCCCGGCGTCGAGGAAGGCGGCCCTGCGGTTCTCCAGAAAGCTCCTCAGGTACTCCGTGTCCTCCACGTCGAGCACGCCGGCGACCGCCAGCATCGACCCCTCGAGCCTCAGCTTCTCCCCTGCGGGCACTTCCCACCCCCCGTCATCGCCGATCGCCCGGAATATACGCCTTGCCCCGCACGGGGGAAGACGAGCCGCCCGAGGTTGTCAGGGAGGCGGACCTCTGTTATTCTCATCGCATCCCGACCCCGTCGATGGAGGTTGCACATGGGTACCCTCGTCTTCCTCATCCTCAGGCTTCTCTTCGGTTACAACGAGCCCGGCGACGGCCAGACGATCGCGACGCTCGTGTCGCTCGACTCGATAGCCGTCATGCTCCTCCTCCTCAGGCTGAAGAGACCGTAGGACGACCGCTGCCGGGGGCCGAGCGCGGCCCCCGGGCCTGCGCGGTCCGGCGATCGCTCCTGGAACTATTTCCTACCAAACTGGTATTGTATGTTTCGGAGCCCACCCCAACGGATGAAGGAGGCAGAATGGGCGGACTGGCTGCGGCCGCGGCGATCCTGGCGGCCATGGTGCTCTCGGTGCCCCTGCAGGGGCAGGGGGGCGACGGGTGCGGGTGCGGAGACGACTGCGTGTGCGGCGAGGAGTGCGCCTGCGACTGCGGATGCGGCGACGGCTCCAACTGTGCGTGCGGCGACGACTGTGCCTGCGACTGCGGATGCGCGGACGACTCCGTCTCCGCGTGCGGTGAGGACTGTGCCTGCGACTCCGGGTGCGCGGACGACTCCGTCTGCGGGTGCGGCGACGACTCCGCCTGCGGCGACGACTCGTGCCCGGCCGGTGCGCCGACCTCCTGCGGCGGAGGCTGCGGCCGCTGACCGCGACGGGCCGGGGAGCCGCCCGCAGGCCGGCTCCCCGGCCTCCCTGGAATACCGGATCGCCTTCCCTGTAGCACCGTCGAAGGGAGGTGCCGGAATGAACAGAATCCAGACGGCATCTGCGGTGAGACCGGTGGAGCTCGGGATGGCGGCCGGCCTCGCCCTCATGGTGACCTTGTTCGAGGCGGTGCCCGCGTCGGAGCTCGGCAGGCTCGCCGTGAGGACGTCCACCGAGGAGATGACGGGCATCGACGCGGGGGAGCTCTTCGAGATGCCCCCCGAGCCGCCCGAGGAGCCTCCGGTGGACATCCGGGCGATCGTCGAATCCCAGCTCCCCGAGGTCGTTCCCCCGGACCAGGTCATGAGCATGTCCATCGACACCAGCGGACTGGAGTCCGTGAGGACCATCGACATCCGGGAGACCGCCCCGGAAGACCCCCTCGGCGACGGCATCCCGGAGCCGGGGACCTTCATCCCCCACAGCGCGGCCCCGGTCTGCACCTACAGGCCGATGCCGGACTATCCCGACATGGCCAGGCAGGCCGGCGTGGAGGGCAGGGTCACGCTGCAGGTCTTCGTCTCGGTCGACGGCGTGCCCCTGGAGGTGGTCGTGACCGGGAGCTCGGGCATGACCAGCATGGACGAAGCCGCCGTCGCGGCGGCGCGGATCACCCGCTGGACCGCCGCCCAGAGGGCGGACGGCGCCCCGGTAGGCGTGTGGACGGCGATGATCTACGAGTTCGTGCTCGAGGACTAGGACAAGGGCATTCCGGAGGCCCGGTCGCTCCCCGGGAGCGGCCGGGCCGCGCCGTCCTCCTCGATCAGCTCCTCGAAGGTGTTCCGCATGGAGACCAGCAGCTCCACGAAGTCCGCGGAGAGCCTGGATCTCGGCTCCGGGAGATCGACGGTCTCCCTGCGGATGATCGTCCCGGGCCTGTGTCCCAGCAGGATCACCTCCCCCGCCAGGTAGACCGCCTCCTCGATGTTGTGCGTGACGAAGACGACGGTGGTGCGGCGAGCCATCCAGACCTCGCGGAGCTTCTCCTGCAGGAGCCGGCTCGTCCGCATGTCCAGGGAGCTGAAGGGCTCGTCCAGCAGGAGGATGTCGGGCGAGGTGACCACCGCCCGGGCAAGAGCGACGCGCTGCTGCATCCCGCCGGAGAGCTGGTGCGGATAGGCGTCCCCGAATCCCTCCAGCCCGATCATCCGAAGCACCTCCGCGCACCGGGCGGCCCTCTCCGGACGGGGCAGACGCCGCGCCCTCAGGGGGAAGTCGATGTTGCCGCGCACGGTCAGCCAGGGGAAGAGCGCTCCCTGCTGGAACACGTAGCCGATCTCGCTCCGCCCGCAATCCGTCCGGCCCCCGATCTCGATGCGACCCGAGTCCGGCGCCTCCAGCCCTGCGATCGTCCTGAGGAGGGTCGTCTTGCCGCAGCCGGTCGGACCGAGCACGCAGACGAAGCTGCCCCTCCGGATCGCGAAGCTCAC
>Ga0163210_1000963_pt1 | contig 12345 bp, 11 predicted proteins | sample Kivu_220m_FD_113536 | JGI IMG/M metagenome (GOLD analysis project Ga0163210, IMG submission 113536) | Freshwater microbial communities from Lake Kivu, Western Province, Rwanda to study Microbial Dark Matter (Phase II) - Kivu_220m | ecosystem: Environmental > Aquatic > Freshwater > Lake ...
ACGCCCGCCAGGATGACGCTACCGGCCGTGGGCGCCTCGACGTGCGCATCCGGCAGCCAGGAATGCAGCGGCCACATCGGGACTTTGATAGCAAACGCAGCGGCGAAGGCCAGGAACAGCCAGAGTTGGATGTTCGCCGGGATGCCGCCCTTGGCGATCAGCTCCGGCACCGAGAAAGTGCCTTGATAGATACCCAACCACAAGATGGCGAGCAGCATCAAAATCGAGCCGGCCATGGTATATAGGAAGAACTTGATGGCGGCGTAGATGCGGCGCGGGCCGCCCCAGATGCCGATGAGGAAGTACATCGGCACGAGAGTGAACTCCCAGAAGATGTAGAAAAGGAACAGGTCTTGCGCCAGGAAGACGCCGGTCATACCGACTTCGAGCAGCAGGAAGAAGAGCATGAAATCCTTGACGCGCTCCTCGACCGCCGTCCAGGTGGAGAGGATGGAAATCGGTGTGAGGAACGTGGTCAACAGGACGAGCAAGACGGACAGCCCGTCCACGCCCATGGCATAGGTGATGTTCCAGCCCGCGTCCTGGATCCAGGGCAAGTTCAGGGTCAGGTGCAGCGCACCGGCGTCGGCGGCCTCGGCCTGCTGAAACAGTGTCAGCATCCAGATGGACAGGCCGAATGTCACCAGCGAGGCGAGCAGCGCCGTCCAGCGCAGCAGGTTTTTCTTCTCCGAGGGCAAGAAGAGCAAGATCAGCACGCCCACCAGAGGGAAGAAGGTCACGAGATTGAGGGGATTGGTGAAAAAGTCCATAGTCCGTTCTCCGTTTACAAGTTGGCAGGTTGACACGTTGGCAGGTCGGAACGTTCAAACTTTCAAACCTGCCAACCTGCTAACGAATGAGCAAATATCCTAATATTACAACCACACCGAACAGCACCGCCAGGGCATACGAACGGACAAAGCCGTTCTGCAAGCGGCGCAGACTGGCAGAGGCGCGCTTGGTCAATTCGCCCAAACCGTTGAAGAAAGCGTCAATGCCGCGCGTGTCAATAATCTTGTTCAGGGCAACGTGGCTCAACCAGTTGTACGTTCCAGCGATGAGTTTATCGTGGAACCAGTCGTGCCAGAAACGACCGTCAATGACATTGGCGAGGAAACGCGCCAGATCCACGTAGCGATCCACGAAGACGGCCCAATAGATTTCGTCCACGAACCACTTGCGCTCCATGCCGGTGAAAAGCGGACCGAGCATCTTTTTCAGCGGGTCGAGCTGATCCTCTGCCAGCGGCTTGCGCCCGTACAGCAGCCAGGAGAGATAGATGGCGATCAGCGCCAGAAGCGTGGAGAGGCCAGCCACCAGGAAGTCGAATTTGCCCGCCTCGACACCCGCAATAGTATGTTCCAACCAGGATGTGAGCGTATGCAGCCCAGGCAGGTTGAGGACTCCGCCAAAGATCGCCAGGAATGCCAGGATCATCAGCGGAACAGTGATCACCTTCGGGCTTTCCTCGGCGTGACCAGCAGCCTCATGCCGCGTCTTGCCAAAGAAGACCATCCAGACCTGTCGCCCCATATAGAAAGCAGTGAAGAAGGCCGCGACTGTCAGCAGGATATAGACAACCGGATAATGCAATTGGGCATCCGCCAATATTTCATCTTTCGACCAGAATCCGGCCAGCGGGAAGATGCCCGCCAGCGCCAGTGCGCCGACGAGATACACCCAGAAAGTGACCGGCATCTGCTTGCGCAGTCCGCCCATGTTGCGCATATCGCCGGGATCGAACACCTCGTCATGTTTTTCTTCGTGGTGAGAAAGATGGTGATGCCCGCGCTCCAGCCCAAGGATGACCGAACCCGCCGAGAGGAACAGCAGCGCCTTGAAGAAAGCATGCGTGACGAGATGGAACATCCCGGCCGCGAACGCGCCCATCCCGACTGCGGCGACCATGAAGCCGAGCTGCGAGATAGTTGAGTAAGCCAGCACCTTCTTGATATCGTACTGGCCGACGGCAATCGTGGCGGCGAAGAGGGCGGTCACCGCGCCAACCAGCGCCACGATATATTGCGCTTGTGGCACCAGCGTGTAGAGCGGCGCGGAACGGGCGACCAGGTACACGCCCGCCGTCACCATCGTGGCGGCATGGATCAGCGCCGAGACCGGCGTCGGGCCGGCCATGGCGTCTGGCAGCCAGACGAAGAGCGGGAGCTGCGCCGATTTGCCAGTCACGCCAATCAGCATGAACAAAGTAATGGCGATGATCACGCCCGGCATGACGTGCGCCACCTCAGCCGCTTTCCCAAAAACATCCCCGAATTGCAAGCTGCCGAACGCCCAGAACATGGTGAGGGCCGCCAGGATGAAGCCGAAGTCGCCGATGCGGTTGACGACGAAAGCCTTCTTGGCTGCTTCGGCATTAGCAAAACTTGGCCGCCCCAGCGTGTCCTTGTCATACCAGAAGCCGATCAGCAGGAACGAGCACAGCCCCACACCCTCCCAGCCGACGAACAGCATCAGGTACGAATCGCCGCTGACCAGGATCATCATCATGACGATGAACAAGTTGAAGAAAACGAAGAAGCGGCGATAGCGCTTGAGGTCGTCCTTGAAGCGCACATCCTCGTGCATGTACCCGATGGCGTAGATATGGATCAGCGTCCCTACGCCGGAGACGACCAGCATCATCGTCACCGAGAGCGTATCCACGCGGAACTGCCAGGGGATGTGCAGAGAGCCGATGTTAATCCAATCTGCAAACGGGACGACCATCCCCTCGGGCTGTTCCAGCAGCGAATAACCGAGCAAAACCGAGACGACGAACGCCAGCCCGGACGCCGCGCTTGCCAGCCAGCCGATAGCCTTCTCCTTCATCCAGCCGCCGAAGATGATATTGATCAGCAGCCCGATAGCGGGGAAGAAGACGATCAGTGGAACGAGGCTGAAAAATCCTGAATTTGATACTTCGCTCAAGAGCATAAGTTACTCCACTGTTCAGTCACCAGTGATCAGTTATCAGTGATCAGGAACTGATGACTGTTCACTGAGATTACTGGTCACTATCCTTTCAATGCACTCATTTGGTCCACATCAATCGAATGCTTGGTACGGAAGATGACCACGATCAGCGCCAGGCCGACCGCCACTTCCGCTGCAGCGACCGTCATCACGAAAAAAACGAAAATCTGGCCGTTGAGCACGTTGAAAGCGCGCGAGAAGGCCACGAATGCCAGGTTGGCCGCGTTCAGCATCAACTCGACCGACATGAAGATAATCAACGGATTGCGGCGGATGAGCACGCCCAGCACGCCCAGGGCAAAGAGGATGGCAGAGATTACAAGATAATAATTCAGAGGTATCATGCAAGTTCTCCAGTGTGACGGGTGAAAAGTGACTGGTGACGAACAGTAGTCACTTGTCACACGTCACTCGTCACACGGACTCTCCTTTCTCTTTCTTGGTCAACACGATTGCACCTATCATCGCCACGAGCAACAGCACCGACGTGACCTCGAACGGCAGCAGATACTGGCTGAACAGCATCTTGCCGATGGCCTGTACCACGCTTTCGGAGTTGAGGGCTGCCTCCGGGTTGGAGAGAGCGGTCGTGATGGACAGCCGTCGGAAGAGCAGGAAGCCGGCCTCGGCCAGCAAGACGACGGCCAGCGCAATAGCCAGCGGACGCTGCCAGGGCAGTGCCTGTCCTTTGGGCAATTTCTCCGCGCCGAGCAGCATGATGACGAACAGGAACAGCACCATGATCGCCCCAGCGTAGACTGTCACCTGCGCCATGGCGATGAACGGCGCACCCAGTAGCAGGTAAAAGACCGCCACCGTAGCGAAATTCAGCACCAAGAACAGCGCCGCGTAGACCGCGCTACGGCTGACCAGCAGGCCGATGGCCGTCAGCACGGCGACGACAGCCAGTACGATGAAGAGAATGAGTGTTAAGTCCATGAGCACCTCACCCTCACCTCTCGCCCCTCTCCCAATTTTGGGAGAGGGGTTGGGGATGAGGAAAACCGTCAATCGGTTGGATCTTTCATCTCCGGCACCGACCTCGTGAACACACTTGGCGCTGTCTTCTGCGGGGTCAGCATATTGGTCGAGGCGGTTGGTTCGAGCAGCATCTCCTTCGGGTAAATCGCCTGCCGCCGGTCAGTGAAGGAAAGCTCGTAGTTGTCGCCCAACACGATGGCCTCGGTCGGGCAGGCGTCCTCACAGAAGCCGCAGAAGATGCAGCGCAGCATGTTGATCTCGTAAGTGTTGGCGTAACGATCGCCAGGCGAGTAGCGTTCCTCGTCGGTGTTTTCTGCCGACTCGACGAAGATGGCGTCCGCCGGGCAGGCTGCCGCGCACAGCGCGCAGCCGATGCACTTCTCCAATCCATTCTCGTAACGTTTCAGCACGTGACGCCCGCGGAAGCGCGGTCGCACCGGACGCTTCTGCTCCGGGTACTGGATCGTCACCGGCTTCTCGAACATCGAGCTTAGCGTCGTCCACAGCCCCTTGATCAGCCCGACGAGAGGTTCAAGCACGCGCATATTCTTTTCTCCTCAGCGTTCGGTACATCATGGCAATCGCCACAAAACCTGCCAGCAAGGACGCGGCCGGGATCAGCCAGATGAGTAGCGCATTGACCTGCTGTGCCAGGATGATCCCAACCGCTGTAATGAACACCACCGCCAGCGAGAGCGGCAGGAGCACCTTCCAGCCAAAAGCCATCAGCCGGTCGTAGCGGATGCGCGGGAAGGTGGCCCGCACCCAGATCATCCCGAAGAGCAAGACGACGATCTTTAGGAAAATATAGATCGGCCCAAGCCACGGGAACTGATCCACGAACGGGCCGCGGTAGCCGCCGAAGAACAGCGTCGCCCCGATGGCACTGATGGCGATCATCTTATCGTATTCCGCCATGAAGATCAGGGCGAACTTCATCCCCGAATACTCCACATGGTAACCGGCGGTCAACTCCTGCTCCGCTTCCGGCATGTCGAACGGGGCGCGGTTGACCTCCGCCAGCGTGGCGATCAGGAAGATGGCCGTCCCGACCGGCTGGAGCAATACGAACCAAGTCGTCTTCTGCGCCTCGACGATGTCCACCATGCGCATCGTCCCCGCCAGCAGGATGGCCGAGACGAACGCCAGGCCCAGGGCGATTTCGTAGCTGACCATCTGCGCCGAGGAGCGCAACCCACCCATCATGGAGTACTTGTTGTTCGACGACCATCCAGCCAGCACGATACCGTAGACCGCGATGGACGCCACCGACATGATATACAGCACGCCGACATTGATGTCGGCGATGTACAGCGTGAGCGTATGGCCGAACACGGTCAAGGTCGGCCCCCACGGCACCACCGCAGTGATCACCAGCGCCGGGACGAGGGTCACGACTGGCGCCAGGAAGAAGATCAACTTGTCCGCCTGCGCCGGCATCAGTTCTTCTTTGAAGATCAGCTTGATCGCGTCGGCGATGGGCTGCAGGATGCCCCACGGCCCGGCGCGGTTCGGCCCGATGCGCACCTGGATGCGCGCCAGCGCCTTGCGCTCGTAGAGCGTCAGGTAAGCGAAGCCGCCCAGCAGGATGAACACCAGCACCAATCCTTTGATGAGCCATTCGATTATCAAGCCATAATTCATTTCACAGACCTCTTGACCTTGCGCATTTCACGTATCACGCATCACTTATCACGTGACGGGTGACTCGTGATACGTGATCTCAAGCCTTCCTCAACTTGACGATCACCGGCTCGGCGATGGGGATACCCATGCTGCGCGGGACGAGGACAACGCCCGCCGGAATGGTCGCATCCAGCCGGACCTCGAGCCTGCCACCGTTAAACTCAACCTGTCCACCCGCCTCGACGCCGAGCCTCTTCGCCGCCTCGGGAAGCAGGACGAGGTACGCCTCGCCGATGCGCGCTTTCAGCAGATCAGAGGTGGCAACCGTCACGCCTAAATCATACAGCCGCGTGATCGGCACCGCCAGCCAGTGGTCTTCCTTCGGACGGAGTTCCCCTCTCCCTTTGGGAGAGGGGCAAGGGGTGAGGGAAGCGGGTGTGAGGGCCAAATGAACCCCCAACCCCTGCCTATTCTCATACGCCGCGCCTCCATAGTACAGGTCGCCGCGCCCGACGAGCGGCCATTGCTCGCTCACCTCGGCCAGCTTGCCATAAGAGATTCCTGCAAAAGCCGGAACTTGAGCGGCGATCTTATCCATCACCAGCGAGGCTGAACGACTTTCCAATTCGAGGCCCATTTCAGCAGCGACCTGGGCGGTGATGGCAAAATCAGGGCGCGCCTGTCCACGCGGCGGGACGGCCGGATAGAAGCGCTGCACGCGCCGCTCGCCGGAGGTGAACGAACCATCCCGCTCGGTATAAGCCTGGGCCGGCAGGACGACATCCGCCAGCTTGGCTGTCTCGGTCAGGAAAAGTTCCTGCACGACAACGAAATCGGCGGCTTTCAATGCTTCTGCCAGCACCGGGTCGTCGTCCGCCGGGTCGGCTGCGGCAATGTAAACGACTTTGCCTTTCAGCGCTTCTGCCAAATTCGAGGCGGGTTTGTAGCCCAACTCCCATGCACCCTGATCGTTGGCGCGCGGCCAGACGCCGATGAGACCGTTGTTCGCCTTCCCAACTCGGTCTTTCACCAACTCGGCACAGGCAGCGGCAAGCGCAGAAGAACCGTCCTGGCCAAGCCCATCGCTCCCGTATAGTACGACCAGATTTTCCGCGCCGCCGATCGCCTCGCCAATTTTATCCTTCGCCGTCAGGCCGTTAACCGTTTCAACTTCATCTCCATACGAATACCGGATCACGAACCCCGCGTATTTCTCCAATTTCGTCTCACGCGAGTTTGCCACGATGAGCGTCGCGCCGCGCTTAGCGGCCTGCTTGAGACGCAGGAACCAGATCGGGGCTTCATTGTAAAAGTCGGAAGCCACAACAAGGATGGTTGTTCCCTTGCCCATATCAGCAAAATTTGTACCTGCTGGCACGCCGTAAGCCGCGGTCAATTCGCCGCCGCCCATGTGGGTATAGAGCAGGGCTTCGTCGCCAAACCCATCAGCCAGTTGTTTGAGATTGAATAAATCTTCGTTGGAAAGCCGTCCACTTGCCAGGATGACCGCCTTACCTTTGGACTCCGCCAGCTTGCTGGCGGTGACGCCAATAACCTTATCCCATGCAACCGGCGACAACTTCCCATCTTTGCGCAGAAGCGGCTTCACCAGCCGATCCTTGCTCTCGGTGAAATGATAGGCAAATCGGCCCTTGTCGCAAATCCAGATTTCGTTGACCTGTTCGTTCTGGCGCGGCAGCACACGCTTGATGACCACCTCGCCACCAGATTTGGCCTCCCGCCGGGTATCGAAGGTAAGATTGCAACCGACCGGGCACTGCGCGCAGATAGAAGCAGCCGGCTTCATCTCCCAGGGACGCGCCCCAAAGCGGAAGTCGGCTGTGGTCAGCGCGCCGACCGGACAGATGTCAGTGGTGTTGCCGGAGAATATCGAGTCGAAGCCCGGTTCGGATGTGGTAATGATGTCGGTGGCGCGCCCGCGATTATAGAAAGCCAGCACTGGCTCGCCGGCGATCTCATCCTGGAAGCGGATGCAGCGGGCACACTGGATGCAGCGCTCACGATCCAGCCAGATGAGTTCGCCCAGCGGGACGTGTTTCTCGGCGTGGCTCTTCTCGTCGTAGAGATAGCGGCTCTGCGGGGAGGCGTGCGCCATGGTCAGGTTTTGCAACGGGCACTCGCCGCCCTTGTCGCAGACCGGGCAATCGAGCGGGTGCGAGATCAGCAGGAACTCGAGGATTTCTTTCTGCGAGGCCCTTGCCTTCTCAGATTGAGACAGAACAACCATGCCTTCGGAGACTGGCGTGGTGCAAGCCGTTTCGAGTTTCGGCCCAAAGCCAATCTTTGGCTTATCGCCTTCCATCACCACCTGGCCGGTGGCGCGATCCACAACCGGGCGACCGACCTCCACCATGCACTGACGGCACATGCCTACCGGCTCCATCTTGGGATGGTAGCAGAAGACCGGGACGTCCACGCCAATTTTCTTGGCAGCGTTGACAATCAGCGTGCCTTCTGGCACGGTGACTTGGTGACCGTCTATACTCAATGTAACTTGTTTCGCCATAATTACTCCGTCCCCCTCACCCCCTTCCCCTCTCCCAATATTGGGAGAGGGGTGAGGGAGATTACGTTTTACTCGAAATCCTGCGGAAACCGCTCGATGCCAGTCGTCACCGCCATTGTAGAAAACTCACCCAGCGGGCAGAGACACTTGTTCTGCATCTGTTTTGCGACAGTGTGAAGCAATTCCACGTTTTCCTTCGTCCTCCCACCATGTTCGATGCGCTCGATGAGATTCAGCATCCAGTAGCAGCCTTCGCGGCAGGGCGTGCATTTGCCGCACGATTCATGCTTGAAGAAGTGGATGGTCTTGTTGATGACCCAATCCAGGCTGACGGTATCGTCAAGCACGATAACAGAAGCAGACCCCAGGTCCGCACCGAGGGTGCGGACGGAGGCATAATCCATCGGCGTGTCCAGCGTCTTGTCATCGGCCACAATGAACGAAGACGACGCGCCCGCCGGCATGATCGCCTTGACCGGGCGGTCATCCATCACACCGCCGCCGTAGTTGTAGATGAGTTCGCGGAACGTCATGCCGAAGGGCAGCTCGTAATTGCCCGGCTTGTTGACCCGCCCGGAGAGCGAGAAGATCTTGACCCCGGCGCTGTCGGCCGTGCCGAGCGACTTATACCAATCCGCGCCTTTCTCGACGATGAGCGGGAGGTTGGTCAGCGTCTCTACGTTGTTAACCACGGTCGGCTTGCCGTACAGACCATAGACCGCCGGGAAGGGCGGGCGGATGCGCGGCTGGCCGCGCTTGCCTTCCATGGATTCGAGCAGGGCGGTTTCCTCGCCGCAGATGTAGGCGCCCGCGCCGAGGTGGGTGTGAATGCGCAGAGAATAGTCCATGCCGAAGAGCTTATCACCGAGAAAACCGTTTTTTTTCATCTCTTCGAGGCACCTGTCGAGTTCAGCCGCTACCGGCCAAAACTCGCCGCGCAGGTAGACGTAAGCCGCGTTCGCCCCGACCGCGTAGGCCGCGATGGCGACGCCTTCCAAAAACTGGAAGGGATTGCCCTCCATGATCTCGCGATCCTTGAACGTGCCCGGCTCGGATTCATCCGCGTTGGCGACCACGTAGTGCGGCCAAATGTTATTGGGAATGAACGACCACTTGACGCCAGTCGGGAAGCCCGCCCCGCCGCGCCCGCGCAGACCGGATGCCTTGACCGTATCGGTCACTTCCTGCGGCTTCATTTTCATCACGGCCTTCTTGAAAGCCTCGAAGCCACCATGCTTTTTGTAGACATCTAACTTGCCGATGTCGGGAATGTCCCGATGACGCAGAAGGATGTGTGTCATATGTCTCTATTCTGCCAACGAAATAATCTGCCCTTCGCGCCGGGCAATGGCGATGATCATGCTATCCGCTTTCTCAAATTGCTTTTCGCCAACTGGGATGGGTTCGATGCGGCTGTCGGCATGGGCTGCGAGCACCCAAAGGTCAGCCCAATCATCATGCGTGCAATGCTTGTCATAGCGTGGTGAGACGACCAGTAAATCAATATCACTCCACTTATGCGCCTTTCCCTTTGCGTAAGAGCCATACAATACGCCAAAACGAACAGGGATGCCTTTTTGGGACACCAGTTGGAGGTAGTTTTGAATTGACTTTATAATAGCTCTTCTAGCCATTTGAATACCTCCTTTGCCTGTTTGAAAATAGACTCCGCTTGAGTTGCCGTTGGCCGTTCCATCGGAATATCAGAATAACGTCCTCGAATATTGAATGTGTTTAATTCAGCCAACAGCCTTTCTTGTTCAGGCGTGAGTGTTAAGGATGCGAGCGTCGCAAGAGTCAACAAGTTGTGAATCCTCGGCGGTAATTCTTTTGTCACCTTGATAACATGCGCCTTTATGAGCTTTTCCAGTGCAAGGTGAACAGCAAACAAGCCAAACAAAATGCGCCCATCCTGTATCAGGTACTGGGCATCGTTCCAAGATGATAGGGCGTCTTCCAGCCAGTGGGCAATGTGCTTCAGGGCATCAAATTCACTCATCACTCATCTCTCGTTACGCATTACGTTTTACGCTTTACTCTTCCTCAGCGCCTCAACCAACTCCATCGTCCTATCCACCGTCATATTCTCGTGATATTCGATCCCATCCGCGCTTTGCAACTGGAACATCGGTGCCTTGTCACAACCAGCCAGGCACATCACCGCTTCGACTGTCACCAAGCCATCGGGCGTGGTCTCGCCGACTTTGACGCCCAGGTTGCCGCACAGCCCCTCGAGGAATTTGTCTGCACCGCGCAAAGCACAAGGCAGGTCCGTGCAGACTTGCATCCGATACCTGCCAGCTTTCTCATCGTGAAACAGCGTATAAAAGCCAATGATCGAAGCTACCTCGGTAGTGGTGATTTCGAGCATTCCGGCAATTTCCGCCATCGCCTCTTTCGTAACGTATCCGCCCTCACGCTGGGCAAGATAGAGCAGCGGCATGACCGCCGAGCGCTTCTGCTCCGACGGGTACTTTGCCAAAATTTTCTTCACTTCATCTGGGTACTTTTCAGCAAGCATAGAACCTCACACCTGACACCGGAACACTTGACACGTGGCACTTACCTATCCACATCTCCCAGCACGATATCCACGCTGCCGATGATGGCCACCAGGTCGGCGACCAGCACACCTTTGGACATCAGCGGCATCGCCTGCAAGTTGTCGAACGACGGCGTGCGCCAGTGAACGCGGTAGGGCTTTGGGCCGCCGTCAGACTCCAGGTAGACGCCCAGCTCGCCGCGCGGCGATTCGACCGCCGAATACACCGAGCCTTTGGGGGCATTGAAGCCCTCTGTCCACATCTTGAAGTGGTGAATGAGCGCCTCCATGCTAACGCCAATCTCCGAGCGCGGCGGCGGGACGAACTTGTAGTTGCTGCTGCGCACCGGTCCCAGCGGCAGCTTATCCAGCGCCTGCTCGACGATCTTGAGCGCCTCGCGCATTTCCTGGACGCGGACAAGGTAGCGCGCGTACACGTCGCCTTCGGGGCGGGTCGGGACCTGAAACTCGTATTGCTCGTACCCAGAATATGGCTGCGCCTTGCGCAGGTCCCAGGCCAGGCCGGTGGCGCGCAGGCCGGGGCCGGTCATGCCGAAGTTCAGGGCGTCCTCCGTGGTAATTTTGCCGATGCCCAGCGTCCGGTCGAGGAAGAGTGGGTTCCGGGTCAGGAGCGCCTCGTACTGATCTATCCGTTTGGGGAAAATCTTGATGAAGTTGCGGACGGCCTGTTTGAACTCCACCGGCACGTCCCGCCACAGGCCGCCAGGGCGAATGTAGGTGGTCATCATGCGCTGGCCGGAACACATCTCGAAGATGTCGAGGATGCTCTCGCGCTCGCGGAAGCAGTACAGGAAGGTGGACATGGCCGCCACGTCGAGGGCTGCCGTGCCCAACCAGATCAGGTGCGAGGCGATGCGCTGCAACTCAGCCAGGATGACGCGGATGACCTGGGCGCGCGGCGGCACATCCAGGTCAACCAGCTTTTCCACTGCCAACGAATAGGCCAGGGTGTTGCCAACCGTGTTCAGGTAGTCCAGGCGGTCGGTCATCACCTCGGCCTTTTGGTAGGTTTTGGCCTCCATGTTCTTCTCGATACCAGTGTGCAGGAAGCCGATATCGGGGATGCAGTTGATGACGATCTCGCCGTCTAGTTCGAGCAGCAAACGCAGCACGCCGTGGGTCGAGGGGTGCTGCGGCCCCATGTTCAGCAGCACGGTCTCGCCCTGGATGGCGCGCTCGGAGACCAGGTGCTTCAGGTCGTCAACGGTTACTTCTTGCAGATCTGTCATAAAATCCTCGTAGGGGCAGACCTGCGTGTCTGCCCGGGCGAATACATCGGTTCGCCCCTACGTTATTCCTTCGCATACGGCTTGCGCAGGTCAATTCCCTCGAAATTGAACGTGAATTGCGGCTCCTCGTAGCCGAGGGGATAATCTTTGCGCAGCGGGTGGCCTTCCCAGTCGGCAGGCATCAGGATACGGCGCAGGTCGGGGTGGCCCTCGAAGCGGATGCCGAACATATCCCACAGCTCGCGCTCGCGCCAGTTGGCATTACGGTAGATGCCCGAAATGGTCGGCAGGGACGGGTTCACACCTGGCACGGGGACGCGCATTTCCAGGCGCAGGTTCTTGGAGGTCGAGGTGAACTCGTAGACGACGTGGAAACGTGGGTTTTCCTGGGGCCAGTAATCCACGGCCGTCATGGTGGAAAGCAGCTCGAAGCCGTGACCCTGAAC
>Ga0163210_1000964_pt1 | contig 12335 bp, 11 predicted proteins | sample Kivu_220m_FD_113536 | JGI IMG/M metagenome (GOLD analysis project Ga0163210, IMG submission 113536) | Freshwater microbial communities from Lake Kivu, Western Province, Rwanda to study Microbial Dark Matter (Phase II) - Kivu_220m | ecosystem: Environmental > Aquatic > Freshwater > Lake ...
GATCTACTGCGGCCGCATAGTCGTCACGTGAGATACCCAACGACGCCACATTCGTGTCCGATTCAAGTTTCGTCTCGAGATCGCGCACCGCTCGCACCAATTGCCGTGTCCCTTCCGTCGAATCTCGCGCCTCCAATCCGAGAAACCGCGCGATCTCCGCATAGCGAAGGTTGGCCGCGTCAGCGGCAAATTCCATCGTATAGGGCAGGAAGAGACTGACGGCGCGCCCGTGCGGCACATGGAACACCGCGCCCAGCGAATGGCCCATCGCGTGCGCGAGCGCCGCCATCGAATTGCCAAAGCCAAGCCCGGCTAGAGACGCCGCGTTGTGCATTTTCTCGCGCGCCTCCGCGTTGTTGCCATCGGCGTACGCTTGCGGCAGGTACTTGAAAACGAGGTCGATCGCGGTAAAGCACATCCCGTCCGCGAAATCGTTGTGCCAAGTCGATGTATAACCTTCGATCGCGTGCGTCAACGCGTCGAGTCCCGTATCGGCAGTCAGGCGCGGCGGCATCTTCATCGCGAAAACCGGGTCGACGATCGCGAGGGTTGCGATGGTCTCGCGCGAGCCAAGCCCCAGTTTGCGTTTCTCGTTTGGATCGGTGAGAACGGTGAACCAGGTGACTTCGGAGCCGGTGCCGCTCGTGGTCGAAATCGCTACGAGGCGCGCTTTTTTGCCGAGCCCGAGGTATTCGAGCGGGCTAATGCCGTCGGGCGCGAGGTCGGGACGTTCGTAGAGCGCCCACATCGCTTTGGCGGCATCCATCGCGGAGCCGCCGCCGAGACCGACAATCCAATCCGGCTCGAACGCGCGGATCAGTTCCGCGCCGCGCCGCACCGTATCCAGCGAAGGTTCGGGTTCGACCTCTGCGAAAACTCGCGTCTCGACGTCGGCCTGCGCGAGTTGTTCCTTCACGAGGTCGACAAAACCAAGTCTGACCATCGTTTCGTCGGTGATGATGTACGCGCGGCGGCCGTGAATCTGTGCGAGGTATGAGAGTGCGCCGTCGCCGAATACAATTTCAGGGCTGTTGAAGAACCACATGGGGACCTCCGGCGCGCAGGGGCGAGTCCGCGGCTTGCCCCTACAACAGCTTACATCTCAAATTCGGTGTCAATCCGTGTGCAGGCGCGGACGATTTCCTGTGCCGCCTTGACGTTCTTCATCACCATCACCATGTTGCCCTTGAGTTTCAACTGCCCGGTCATCAGCGCCTGAATTGGGTCGAGTTGCGCCAGCACAACTTTTTTCCATTTGCTGTACGGTCCCGACATGACGAAGGCTGGCTTTTTGGCGTCCTTGTCTTTGGCGACAAACGCCTCGCGCGATTTGCCATGCCAGAGATCCATGTAGAGGTACATCGGCGCCTGGATCGCGCCCTCTGGATCGACGACGAAGTAGAAATCGCCTTCCCAGTTCTTTGCCGCATCCTCGTACGCTTTGCTCGAGTTCAGTTCGTTGTGCAAAGCCTGCACCCACTCCTCCGAGCCGAACCTCAGTTTTGGCATCGTCTCATCTCCTTTGATGAATTCGGCGCACGGCGAGTCGTGCGCGCTCGATTTAATTATAACACAGACAAGGAGTCTGTCAAAGAAGATTTGACACAGGGGTTCAACTATGCTACAATCGCTGCAATTCAATCGGCAAAGACGATGACGGAGACGAGTACGCCCGTGCGCGATCCCAGCAAGTCGCCGGTGGATGCAAGGCGATGACGCGCCGCGCGGAAATCCGCTCCCGAGTTGTGAACGGTGAGTTCAACCGGCGCCGCGCCGTTACCGCGAATGAGATGGAGCTGGAGGTTAGATGTCGGAGGTTAGAGGTTGGAATCCAAGCACTCTCTGATCTCCAATTTCCAATCTCTGATTTCCAAATAAGGTGGCACCGCGAATCCTCTCGCCCTTTGGGTGAGAGGATTTTTCATTTTACAGTTCCTTTGTTTCGCTTGAGTTCCCTGTAGAAATGCCGGGGGAACCGGAGGAACAGGCCAGGAGGCGTAATGTTTGATCTGCGTTTGATCCGTGAACAACCCGACCGCGTGCGCGAGTCGCTGCGGCGGCGCGGGCAAGATACCGCCAGCGTCGATCAGATCCTCGCGGCGGACGAGGAACGGCGCAAAGCGCTCGCCGAGCTGGAAGCGCTGCGCGCACAGCGCAATACCGCGTCGAAAGAGATCGGACGGATGACCAAGGTCACCTCGGTGAAAGAGGACGCCGAGCGCGAAGCGCGCAAGGCGCAGGTGCGCGAGATCAACGCGCGCATCGAGACGCTGGAGAAAACGGTGAACGATGTCGAAGCGCGTCTCAACGCGCTGCTCGCCGAAGTGCCCAACCTGCCGGACGACGACGTGCCCTTCGGCAAGGACGATAGCGAGAATGTGGTCATCAAAAACGTCGGCGAGCCGCGCGCGTTCGATTTCGAGCCGGTGCCGCACTGGGATCTGGGGCCCGCCCTCGGCATTCTCGATTTCGACCGCGGCATCCGGTTGGCTGGCTCGCGGTTCTACGTCCTCACGGGGGCCGGCGCCAAGTTGCAGCGCGCGGTGATCCAATGGATGCTCGACCTTCACCTCGCGCAGGGCTACCGCGAAGTGTATCTGCCGTTCATGGTCAAGGAGCAAGTCGTGTTTGCGTCGGGGCAACTGCCCAAATTCCGCGACAACTTGTATCACGACATCGAGCGCGATGCGTGGATGGTCCCGACGGCTGAAGTGCCGTTGACCAGTATGCACGCCGGTGAGATCATTGATGCGAAGCAACTGCCGCTGAACTATGTCGCCTATACGCCCTGTTTCCGCAAAGAGGCGATGTCGGCAGGCAAGGACGTGCGCGGCATCAAGCGCGGCTTTCAGTTCGACAAGGTGGAGATGTACAAATTCTGCCTGCCGGAAAACTCGGCAGGGGAGTTGGAAGCCTTGCGCGAGAATGCGGAGGAGATCTGCCGTTTGCTTCAAATCCCGTACCGCGTTAAAATCCTGTGTACCGGCGACATCGGTTTTGCTGCGCGCAAGACGTACGACCTGGAAATGTGGGCTCCCGGCTGCAACGAGTGGCTGGAGGTATCGTCGTGTTCGAACGTCGGCGATTTTCAGGCGCGCCGCGCGAATGCCCGCTTCCGCCGGGAGACCGGCGCCAAGACAGAGTTTGTGCATACGCTCAACGGGTCGGGGCTGGCTTTGCCGCGTACGATGATTGCGATCATGGAAAACTACCAGCAGAAAGATGGCAGCATTGTGATCCCAGAAGTGCTGCGGGATTACGTAAAGCAAGACATAATCCGATGACGGAACACGCAATACGAAACACGTGATTCGTGTTGCGTGGTGCGTGAAACGTGCAATCTGAAACGTTGAAGCTGAAACTTGTCGCGATGACCCAGGGCGGTGAGGCGATGGGACGCGATGACACCGGGCGTGTGGTGTTCGTCGCCTACGGCATTGCCGGCGAAGAGATCGTCGCGGAGATTGTAGAGGAGAAGAAGAACTACGCCCGCGCGCGATTGGTGGAGATCGTCAAGTCCTCTCCTGCGCGCGTGACGCCGCCGTGCATACACTTTGGACCTCCACCCCTGACTCCTCCCCCATCTACGACAGGAGAAGGAAAGGGCTGCGGCGGGTGTCAGTGGCAGCACATCGCTTGCGACGCGCAATTGAGATTCAAGACGGAGATTGTGCGTGAGCAGTTCTCGCGCATCGGCAGAATTCCGGACGCGCCGGTGCGCGAGACGATCGGCATGAGCGAGCCGTGGCACTATCGCAACAACGTGCAATTTCAAATGGATGGGAATGGTCACCTCTGTTTCCGCGCGCTAGAGTCGCACGATCTCATTCCAATCCGCGAGTGTCACATTTTGCATCCGCTTCTGGACGAGATGTTTCGCGCGGTTGACTTGAACACGGCCTTGGACGGCGTCACTTTGCGTGCGGGGACGCGGACCGGGCAGAAAATGGTAATCCTGGAAGGGCACGACGAGGAACCACCGGAGATTTCAGTTGACGAGCCGGTGTCGATCACCTATCAGACACCAGAAGGTGAGATGACCTCGCTCATCGGCAAGGACGCGCTGCACGAGGAGTTGCACGGACGCTTGTTCCGTGTTTCGCCGGCAGCGTTCTTTCAGGTCAACACGGAGATGGCCGAGAAGTTGGTGGAATGGGTCGAGCCGTACCTCGCGCCGCGCCCGGAGGATGTTTTGCTCGACGCCTTTAGCGGCGTGGGGACGTTTGGGCTGTTGCTCGCGCCGCGCGTCGCGCGCGTGATCGAGATCGAAGCAGATCAGGACGCGGTGGCCGATGCGCGCGCGAATGCAGTCGATCTCGCCAACGTGGAGTTTCATCGCGGGGCGGTGGAAGACGTGTTACCGCGCCTGAAAACCAAGATCGATCTTGCGGTGGCTGACCCACCGCGCGCGGGTTTTGCAGCGCGTGCGCTCGACGCGCTGATCGCACAGGCGCCGCGCGCGCTCGCGTACGTCTCGTGCGATCCAGCCACACTGGCGCGCGACGCGCGGCGATTGATCGACGGGGGGTATCGGCTGAGACAAGTGCAGCCGGTCGATCTGTTCCCACAGACCTACCACATCGAAACAGTCAGTTGGTTTGAACACGAGTGATGGCTATGCAACCTGCTTTTCTCGCCGGCAAGCTGCCGGGCGGTCGGAGCGGCAAATGGCTGCTAGACAAGGACGACATTGTCATTGGGCGTGAAGCGCCAGCGGACATTGTCCTGCCCTTCGCCAGCATCTCACGGCAACATGCCCGCATCACGCGCATGTCGGGGGAGTATTTCATCGCCGACCTCGCAAGTCGCAACGGCACTTGCATCGGAAGCACTAGAATCGGCGGCGAACCTCAGCGCTTGTCCCACGGCCAGGAAATCGTCCTCGGCGGGGCGATCACGCTTTGCTTTAGCGACTTGGAGCAAGTCGCGCGGAGTGAGCGGGGGGCGCGCGGAAAAGGCATTGTGATCGACGAGATCACGCTCGAAGTATGGTTGGATGGCAAGCCGCTGCAGCCCGCGCTCTCTGAGGCGCAGATGGCGCTCCTTCTGCTCATGTGCCGATTGCCCGACCAAGTCATCTCGCGCCGTCAGATCGTCGCCGCGGCGTGGCCCTCCGCCGGTCCAGGCAAGGTGAGTCACATCGCGGTCGAGGGGCTGGTCAAGCGGCTGCGCGCACGCCTGCGAAAGACGCAGCCCGACAAGGAGTACATCCAGGTGGTGCGCGGCAAGGGGATCCGGCTCATTCGACCCAGAGAATGAACGGCGTGCAGACGAAGGCCGAGAGGCGAGGCGATTGCTCCGCCTCTTTTTGCTTTTCATTCCAGATTCGACTATAATCGACCCAGCAATGACGAGGCGGAGGAAGCATGGAGATCGATTGGTTAGGGCATGCCTGTTTTCGTTTGCACGGCCGGGAAGGGACGGTCATCACCGATCCGTACTCCAAAGAGATCGGGTTAAGCTTCCCGCGCCCGCGCGGCGATATCGTGACGATCAGCCACGACCATCCCGGACATCACTATGCCCAGGGCGTCAAAGGCGAACCCAAAGTGATCGACGGCCCCGGCGAGTATGAGATCAAAAACATCTTCGTCACGGGCGTCCCCACCGCGCATGACAAGAAGGGCGGCAAAGATCGCGGCAGCAATACCGTCTACGTGATCGACATGGACGGATTGACGATTTGCCATCTCGGCGATTTGGGACACGTACCGACCCAGCTGCAGGCGGAGGCATTGGGCAACGTGAACGTTTTGCTCGTGCCGGTCGGCGGCGTCTCGACGATCAACGCCGGCGAAGCGGCGGAGATCGTCTCCATGCTCGAGCCGCAGATCGTCATCCCCATGCACTTTGCGCACGCCGATCTGAAATTCAGACTCGACGCGAGCACCAAGTTTTTCAAGGAGATGGGGATCAAAGCGCCAGCCGCCGTCGCGAGTCTCAAGGTCACGAAGGATTCGCTGCCGTCAGAAACTCAAGTCGTTCTGCTCGAAGCAAAACAGAAAGAATAGCGGAGCTGGAATTGAAAATCGATGAGGAACGGATCAAGCGCGCGGTCAGCGAGCTGATCGCGGCAATCGGCGAGGACGAATCGCGCGAGGGGCTGCGCGAAACGCCGCACCGCATTGCGGAGATGTACGGCGAAATCTTCGACGGCGTGGACAGGAACCCGGTGGACGTATTGGGCGTCACGTTTGACGCCGGCGGCCATCAGGAAATGGTCATTCTGAAAGATATTCCCTTCTACTCGATGTGCGAACATCATTTCTTGCCTTTTCACGGCGTCGCGCACGTCGGCTACATTCCCAAAGAGCGCGTGGCGGGCGTGAGCAAAATCGCGCGCGTCGTCGAGACGCTCGCGCGGCGTCCGCAGATGCAGGAACGCCTGACGAGCCAGGTCGCGGACGCCTTGATGCAAGGGCTCAACCCCACCGGCGTCGCGGTGGTCATCGAAGCCGAGCATCTGTGCATGACGATGCGCGGCGTCAAAAAGCCGGGCAGCCGCATGGTGACGAGCGCCAACCGCGGCCTCTTCCGCACCAATTCCGCGACGCGCGCGGAATTCTTCTCACTCGTGCGCAAAGAGAACAAGTAATTGACCCTCTACAATTTGCGCGTCCTGCAACTGCACAGCCCTGACGATCTACGCGCCGAACTGCGCCAGATCGATGCCGCGTCCCTGCAACTGAATGACCAGGTCGCCAGGGGGGCCGGCCGCGCCATCAAGCTTGAACGCGTTCCGCTCAAGCTGGCGCGGTTTTTGTATCAGGAGCTCGTGCTCGAAGGCGGCGAGGTCGTACTGCCGCCGCGCCTCGACGACCGCGCCGCCGGCGGAGCCGACGTGCTGCTGCTCGGCACGCGCCACCAATTGCAGCACCTCGCCGTCCGCATTCGCACCCAAAGCGACAGTGACTTGAATCTCCTGGCAGATGATCTGGAGCGCGCGCTCGATCTGTTCGAGCACTCTCGGCGTGGCGCGATTAAAATCGGCGCAGTGGATTTCCAGTGGGGTGTGCGGACGTACGTGATGGGCATTGTCAACGTCACGCCAGATTCGTTCAGCGGCGACGGGATCATCGCGCCGGCAACGGACTTTGTCGATCGCGCAATCGCGCAGGCACAGCAAATGGTCGCCGATGGCGCCGACATTCTCGACATCGGCGGCGAATCGACGCGGCCCGGCTCGCAGCCCATTACGGCAGACGAAGAGCGGCAGCGCGTCATCCCCGTGATCGAGCGATTGCGCTCGAAGGTGAGCGTCCCGATTTCGATAGATACGTACAGAGCAGACACCGCGCGCGCCGCCCTCGACGCGGGTGCGGATTTGGTGAACGACGTGTGGGGACTGCGGATGGACGCGGAGATAAAGCGCGTCGTCGCACAGCGCGGCGCGCCCGTCGTGATCATGCACAATCGCAGCAAACCAAAAGACGCCGTACAGACGGAGCGCCTCGGGGGACGCTACGTCGGCGTGGAGTATGCGGATTTACTCGCGGACGTCATCCGCGAACTGCGCGACCAAGTCGAGACTGCGCTCGACGCGGGGATCGCGCCGGGCAAGATCATCGTCGATCCCGGCATCGGCTTCGGCAAGACCGTCGAGCAGAACCTGAAATTGCTGGACCGCCTCGGCGAGCTGCGCGTGCTCGGTTATCCGATCCTGCTGGGACCCTCGCGCAAGGGCTTTATCGGCTTTACGCTGGATTTGCCGGTCGACCAGCGCGTGGAAGGGACGGCGGTTGCGGTCGCGCTGGGCATCGAGCGCGGCGCGGACATTGTGCGTGTGCACGACGTCAAGTCGATGGTACGCGCTGCGAAGATGACGGATGCGGTCGTGAGAAAGAAGTGAGTCCGTCTGAGCTCTTCAAAGAGATCAACGAGCAGCCGGACGCGCTGCGGCGCTTTCTCGACGCCGAGTCCGCGAATGTCGAGCGAATCGCCACGGCGATCAACCGCACCGGCGTGCGATACGTCGCCATTGCCGCGCGCGGCGCTTCGGACAACGCGGCGACGTACGCCAAATACATCTTCGCGTCGCTTAACCGTCTGTCGGTCGCGCTCGCGACGCCGTCGCTTTACACAATTTACCATGCGCCGCCGTGCCTGGAGGGTTCGTTCGTCATCGGCGTCTCGCAGTCGGGGCAGTCGCCGGACATTGTCGCCGTGATCGACGAAGCCAAGCGGCAAGGTGTGCCGACGCTCGCCGTCACCAACTTCGCCGATTCGCCGCTCGCGCGCGCAGCCGATCACGTAATCTTGCAGCATGCGGGCGAAGAGAAGACGATTGCCGCGACCAAGACGTACACGACGCAATTGGGCGCGTTGGCGCTGCTTTCCGCCGCGCTCGCGGGCGACCGCGCGCGGCGACGTGAACTGGACGCGGCGCCGGATGCCATCGCGCGGACGCTGTCCTTGAGCGACGCGGCGAGAAACATGGCAGAGCAGTGGCGCGACAAGAGCATTTGCATCGTGCTGGGGCGCGGCTATAACTATGCAACCGCGTTCGAGATCGCGCTCAAGTTGAAAGAGCTTGCCTACGTCACCGCTGAACCATTCTCGTCCGCCGACTTTTTGCACGGACCGATCGCCATCGTGCAAGGCGGCTTTCCAGTGCTCGCCATTGCGCCGCACGGCAAAACGCAAAGGCATCTCATTGCAGTCGCGCGGCAGTCGAAGGAACGCGGCGCAGACTTGGCAGTGATCTCTGATGCGCCGGACGCGCTAGCGCTGGGCGCTCCGCTCGCGCTGCCGGCCTCGCTGCCCGAATGGTTATCGCCGCTGACGGCAGTCGTCCCGGGACAATTGCTGGCGTATCACCTGACCGGCGCGAAGGGCTACGACCCGGACCATCCGCGCGGCTTGACGAAGGTGACACGGACGTTGTGAGGGGAAACGAAAGGATTCTGAGCCGCGGCGTTCTTGCCTGGCTCGCGCGCTTTAGCGCGCTTGGCAGCGTCATGCTCGTGGTCGCCTGCAATCTTCCGACCCAAGTTCCAAGTATCGGTCTCGACCGCGCGCGGCTTGCAACGCCAACAGAAACGGCAACTCCCGCGCCGACCAAATTCGCCATTGCGGTCTATTCTCCGACGCCATCGCCTAGCCGTACACCGACGATCACGCCTCGCCCAACCGCCACGCCAACCCGCAAGTACCCGACGCTGGCGCCAGCGTCGGCTACATCCCGCCCAACTGCCGCGCCCACCTGGAAGCCTACTTCAACCAGCGCGCCTATTCGTACGCCGACGACAGCGCCCTCTCCGACCGCGACGGCAGTGAGCGTTGGCGAAACGTACAACGCGCTGTCGGTTTATCCGTCGCCATCGGACCACAGCAGCGCGCCGGCCGAGTTGAGCATCGCCGCGCGCGGTTTTGCGCCCGCCAATGGAACACTCGGCTTGGTGAATATAGAAGGTCCTGCCGATGCGGGCGCGCCGCAGTTGTGTGCGCTCTTTTCCGACGAACGCACGCCAACGTTCAGTGGCACTTTCCAAATCAGAAATTGGGATTGGGGCTGTAACTGCCCAGGCCCATTGTTGGCTGATGCTGAAGTCACGCTGGTTAGCTTGGCCGTTACGTCCGGCGAGATTATCCGCGTGCCGCGCTCGAGCTACTATATCGGCGGTGATTATCAAGCCCTGGTACTCTACGCCGACAGCGAGCGCATCACCTTCAACTATACGCGGACGGGTAACCCGGTGCGCGGCTATACGATCTATCTGGAAGGCCTCGCGGTTGACAGCACCCTGCATGCGCTCTATCAGCAGACCGATGGCGCCGGGCGCGCGGAACTGCCGGCGCTGCAAGCCGGGCAAGGGATCGGGCGCGCCAAAGGGAACGAACTCAAGGCCGCGATCCGCGATGCGGGCGCGTTCATGGACCCGCGCTCGCGCAAGGATTGGTGGCATAAGTAAAGGATGAAGGCAGAAGGATGAAGCTGAAATTGGTGTTACATCCTTCATCGTAAGTTTGTCACCGGCGCGTTCCTATGCTAGAATGAACCTGCCCCATGAAACGTCTTCTTTTGGTATTCCCGGTTCTCGTCGCGGCGGTGTGGTTTGGCTCATTTTCTGCCGCGCGCGCCGCGCGCCCGCCGCTTGTCCTCGCGTTCTACTACGACTGGTTCGACGAGAACACCTGGACGCCGGCCAAAGTACCGGACATGCCGGCCTCACCGTACGCCTCGCGCGACCCCGGCGCGATCGCACGGCAAATCCAACAGGCGCGCGGCGCGGGCATCGACGCGTTCGTGGTTTCGTGGTGGGGCGCGGGCAATCCGACCGACGATAACTTCAAAGTAATGCTCGATCAGGCCAACGCCGCGAATTTTCGGGTGGCCGTCGATTTCGAACTCACTTCACCGTTCTATCACTCCAAGCAGGACGCCATCAATTCGCTCAAGAACCTGCTCGCCACTCGCGCGCAGCATCCAGCGTACTTGCGCGCAGACGGCAAGCCGGTCATCTTCTTCTGGCGCGAGCAGATGTATTCGCCGGATGAATGGCGCGACATCCGCAATACGATCGATCCCAACCATCAGTCGCTGTGGATCGCAGAGGGGACCAAAGAGGCACTGCCGTATCTTTCCGTGTTTGACGGCTTGCATCTCTATTCGATTGCCTGGGCGCCGGATGTGGCGGCAGAATTGCAGAAATGGCCCTCGCGCGTGCGCGCGTACGGCGCAGATAGAATCTGGGTTGGTACGGTGATGCCGGGTGCTGATAACAGCAAGAGTCCCCAGTCGGAAAAAGTAATGCGCGATCGGCGCGGCGGCGATTTCTATCGCGAAACGTGGCGCGCTGCGTTCGCATCCTATCCGGATTGGATCATCATCACGAGTTGGAACGAGTGGGTCGAAGGTACGATGATCGAGCCGAGCGTGACGTACGGTAATCTGTATCTGGACATCACGCGCGATTTTGCGGGGCAGTTCAAAGCCGGGCTGCCGACGCCAACGGCGACGCCCACGCGCACCCCCACGCCCACGGCAACTTTGACGCTGACACCGACGCTCACGCCGTCGGAGCCCATCGAGATACCCGACGGGATCACCGCGACGATTAGCGCGACCGATACATTGCGCGTCCGCGCCGGGCCGAGCACCGATACCGCCATCCTGGGACGCCTGCGCCCGGGCGCGGTAGTGACGATTCTTGCGCGCAACGACGCTGCGGACTGGTGGCAGATTGCGTACCCGGACGAAGAGCGGCGCGGCTGGGTTTTCGCGCAGTTCGTGACGACAGACGGCGATATGGATTCGCTGCCCGTTGCCGAGCCAACCGAGACGCCGACACCCGAGTCGACTGCGACGCCTACGCCTACGGCGACAGTGACAGTGACGGAGACGCCCACACCAACCGAGCCGACGCTCGCACCACCGTCGGCTACACCGTCGGCTACGGCGACCAGCACGCCCACTCCCACGCAGACGCCGGCTGCGCCCGGCTTGCCCGCGCTGCAAGATATTTTGGGTTGGCTGCCCTTCCATTGACCTTCGCGAAAAGGAGCCGCTGAATGGCTGATCTTGAGAAAGACATTGCCAAGATTCTCATCACGCGCGAGCAGTTAGCCGCGCGCATCGCCGAAATAGGTCAAACGATCAGCCGCGATTATGCCGGCAAAGACCTGATGCTCGTCTGTGTCCTGAAAGGCGGTGTGTTGTTCCTCAGCGATCTCGTGCGCGCGATCCACATCCCGCATGCAATCGATTTCATGGCAATCTCTTCCTACGGCGGGACCCGTACAGAATCCAGCGGCGTCGTCCGCATCCTGATGGACTTGAACACGAGCATTGAGGGGCGCAACGTACTGATCGTCGAGGATATTATCGACACGGGGCGCACTCTGACGTACATCAGCGAGAACCTGCGCACGCGTAACCCAACTTCGCTCAGGATTTGCACGTTGCTCAACAAACCGAGCCGTCGCCAAGTGCACGTGAAACTCGATTACGTCGGCTTTGACATCCCCAACGAATTCGTCGTCGGCTATGGATTGGACTATAACGAACTCTATCGCAACCTGCCTTTTGTCGGCGTGCTGAAACCGGAGAGGTATATCCGCGCCGGAGAGCACGAAGCACCGGTGGCGTGATGGTATCTGCCGGAACGAAGAACACACCTCGCGTTGAGGTGTGTTTCTTTTTCGCAGCCGAGACTTGGCTGGCCGGCGAGCCATTCAGGTATCTCAATCCTGAATCTTTTCTACAGCTTCCCGGATGCGCAGTAACGCCTTTTTGATGTTCTCCAGCGAGTTGGCGTAAGAGAAGCGCAGATAGCCCTCGCCCGCGTTGCCGAAGGCGGTGCCGCTCAAACACGCGACGCCCGCCTCGTTGAGCA
>Ga0163210_1000967_pt1 | contig 12333 bp, 17 predicted proteins | sample Kivu_220m_FD_113536 | JGI IMG/M metagenome (GOLD analysis project Ga0163210, IMG submission 113536) | Freshwater microbial communities from Lake Kivu, Western Province, Rwanda to study Microbial Dark Matter (Phase II) - Kivu_220m | ecosystem: Environmental > Aquatic > Freshwater > Lake ...
TACTTAATGCGATTTCACCGCCCTTCATGGCTTTTATACTGTCATACTTAAAATCAAGCGCCACCGGCCAAAAAATCAAATCAACCGCATTCGCTACACCGAGAATCACTTCGTTTATGTCGACAACCGTCTCGTCACAGCCACCGCATGAGCCTAACCAGCAAATTGCAACCTTTGGTTTCGCCATTTTATCTCCATTCTACAGCTTTTATTGCTTCCTTTTGGGGCATTTTCGCCACGTTATTACTCTTCCGCGGCCCTAATTTCGCCAGTTCCTTTTTCATCTCTTTAATCAATTGCGGTATTCTACGCCCTTCGGGGTCAATCGACAGCTCTATCCGAATTCTTTCCTTCTCTATACCAATGGATTCTAATACCCTGCGGAGTAGGTACACCCTCTTTTTGGCCTCGAAGTTACCATCTTGGTAATGACAGTCACCTTCAGAACAACCGAGTATCAAGACTCCGTCAGCCCCTTTTTCAAACGCGTCCATCATGTTCGTGGTATCGATCTTCCCTGTACAAATGATAGGTATCCAGTTCTCTACTTTTCTGGAGAGGGCACTCTCATCTGCCAGATAACCCCAGCTGAACTTACAGGAAAAACACACCAATTTCGGTTCATACTGACTCAATGTGGTCCTCCTCAACCATGCTTTACTTTGCGCACCTATGACAGAGATGCATATACCCTTGCTATCCTCTCTGCCGTATCATCCTCCTTTCAGTTCAACCAACGCCGTTCTATCGTGATATTTTAAGGCTCGCTTAAGCTCAATCAATCCAGTTTATACTATGTGAATCGCCTCAAATGGACATGCTTGAACGCATTTAGCACAACCTCGACAGAAGCGTGACGGGTGCGAAAAAGGGAACTCGTAGGGAGCTTCCTGTCTCAACACTTTGTTCTGACACTCAAGCATAGCAGCACATACCCCACCGTCACATTTTTCAGGGCTACACCTTCCATAATCAACCATAGCTATGGGATTTGGCACGCTATTGTCCTCACATGCCGTCAAACCAGCCATACACATATCTTCTCAGGTAGGCATCATCAGGAAAAGCTCTATCTACATCATCCTCTTTGAACGAATACTTGTACCGAGAACAAAACTCCATCAGCAGTTTGTATGACTGGTTCAGACTCTTCATCATTTCTCCGCCGTGGGCATTTTCACTGCCGCTTTTATCTGGATGGTACAGAAAAGCCTTCTTCCTGTAAGCCTGTTTTATCTCCTTAAGGCCGGCGAATTCCCCTAGACCCAATAATTTCCTCGCCTTGTCTACCTCTTCGAAACTAGCCACAAATAGGTCTCCTCATTCATTTCATTGCATATCTGCTATCTTCAGACGCTGACAAAACATGGCTACAGTAGTGCTTCAACCTTCGGTCGGATAATGTTCTCGGGAACAGCGCCAAGGCTCTTATCTACCACATTGCCGTTATTGAAGAATAACAGAAGTGGTATGCTCATAACCTGATATTTTCCAGCTGCCTGTGGATTCTCATCCACATTCAACTTGCAGAACTTCACTTTCCCTTCGTAGTCGTTTGACAGTTTTTCGGTTATTGGGGCAATCATCATACAGGGTCCACACCAAGGCGCCCAGAAATCTACTACTACAGGCGCGTTAGATTTCAACACCTCATTTTCAAAGCTTTGATCCGTGATTTCTAATACCATATCTATTGCTCCTCTCCATGTTCGCCATTTTCTCTTACCCAAATTCGGTACATTTTTCCACCGCTTTTTTCGTAGCATTGGAACCCTCTGGAGTCAGCCTCCTCTATCTTGACATTCTGTTTCCCCTTCAGTTCAATAGCCTGGCTTAGCCAGTTTCTGAAATGTGCACCACTACCAAAATAGACCTTCTTCCATCTGTTGCCATCTTTGTCCACCATCTGTTGGATTTTTTCGCCTTCGATCATTCTTTGGTGAACCATATCTCCCTGGTCTAGATACTCTATAGCCATCATCCACACCTCGTCTCAGTTCTGGGAAGTTTGCCCAGTTTGGGATAACTCTTCAGTCCTGGACACTTGCTCTTCTGCAATTACATCGTCTAACAAGCGTTTCAGTAACTTTCGGTCCTGAAAACCAATGCGTTTCTTCACCGGCTGAGAATCACGAAATATGAGTATCGTGGGCAGGGCAATGACATGATATCTGGCCGACACCTCAGGGCTTTCATCTACATCCATCCTGACGAACTTTACTCTGCCACCATATCTCTCGGCTAGCTCATCTGCCAGAAGACATGTAGGGAAGCAAGAGCGGCACCACTCTGTAGTGAAACAGGTGAACACGGGCATCTTGCAGTTCAGCACTTCTCTCTCGAAGTCCTTGTCCATGATCTCCTTCATAGCGCTATCCCTCTGTCTATCATTCTGCTTTACTTAGTATCTCGACCAATGCCAAACCGATTATTATAAATCATAAGTACTCGAGCCTCGTTTCAAGTTGCCATAAAAGCACTGAGAAAAACATATGGCACAGGAGTCCTGTTTTCGGACAATCCCAACCTTTGCCTAGCTTCATAATAATCCGTGCTTCTAAACGACTGTTCAGCACCAAAAATGATACACAAGATCTGCCTCAATTCTTCCAGTGCGTTATTGAGGTGAGCAGGGTTAAAGACAGGAATCACCAGCGAATATGATGTATATTCTGAAGCGATAGCCTTACCATAGTTCTCATGCAGCCAATCCTGACACAGCTGATCAATCTGACTATTCGTCACAGCACCCCCTTCCGCGATCACTTGGCTGTCCGCGTTCTGTCTTTGTCTTCGCATTCCTGACAACAACCTTCAAGGTATAATTCAACCTTCGCAGCTTTAAACCCGTATTTTCTTCTTACCGTGTCCATTAACTTTCGAACGAGCGGGCTTTCAAACTCAATCACCTTCCCACATCCCTGGCAAACCAGGTGTTGATGCTCTGGCGATTGCTTAATCTCATAATAGCAGTGGACTTTGTCTTATCTCATAAATCAAGCTGGGTTACTTGAAGAGGTTAAGGCTGCGATATACTGTCGCTGGACTTATAGACTCATCTCTGACACTTGCCCGACGATAAAGCTCTTTCGCATCTACGTGCCCATCAGCTTACCGCAGCAGCTCCAGAAGCAGGCGCCGCTGCATGGTGACTTCGTTCTCGAAGTAACAGCTAAATCAGCGCCCCTATATGAGCAGCAGTTACAAAACAAACCTACTATCTTTGGCTTAAACTCATCCATTGCTGCCTTCTCCTTTCAGCGTGTTTGCCTGACATGCAACCGCGATTAGTGCTAAAATATGTTGACAGCCCGTCAGAGAGTGTTTGGCTGGAGTTAATTATACCCTACGGGGTATAGTAATATCAAGACAATATTCCGTGGAGGGTAAGATAGTGGAGAACGAAGAAAAGACAGAGGCCTCTAAAGATATGCTGCTGAAGCGGCTAAAGAGAGTCGAGGGGCAGCTCCGCGGCATACAGAAAATGATTGCCGAGGACCGCGATTGTGTAAGCATAGTGATGCAACTGGCAGCCGTTCGCTCCGGCGTTGAGGGCGTAGGGGCTCTGGTACTAAATAATTGTATGAAGCTTTGCTTTTATAAAGGTCCTGATGCTACAACCAATATTGATTCTCTATCGAAAGCGGTGGCAATCTGGGGGCGGGTGCGGGGTGGCGATAGCAAGTAAGAGCCAGGTTTGTTATTGTCTCGGCCACCAGGATATTAAGCTCGTTCCTTTCGGCCGCAAAGAAAAGGTGCCCAGGACAGCGGCAATCGCTCGAGCCGAAGTGGGGGATACAGAGGAGACTTTGTCCCAGGGTCAGATCACAGACAACTTCTGGCAAGGCGACGCCCTAAATACAGGCTAATCTATCTTGTTATCTGATTTACAATCTCGCCTTCGGCCGAGATAACCTGAATTTTGAAAGGCATTTGACCTAAAGCGTGTGTTGAGCAGGATAGACAGGGGTCGTAGCATCGAATAGCAACCTCAACCCGGTTGAGTATTCCTTCTGTGACTTTGTTATTCTTAATGTGCGTTTTGGCTACCTGGTAGACTGCCATGTTCATGGCTGCATTGTTATTACCTGTGGCTACGATGAGGTTAACCTTTTGTATTTTACCAGTATTGTCTACCCAGTAGTGATGGAATAAAGTGCCCCTGGGGGCTTCAAGGACGCCAATGCCTTGCTCATTGTATTTATCTGAAGTCACTATCAGGTCAGTCGAGCATATGTCCTTGTCCTCTAGTAGCTGCTGGGTTTTTTCTATGGAGTAAAGCACTTCTATGAGGCGTGCGTAATGATAATATAATGAACCTTCCACTACACCATTTTTGCCCAGTTTCTTGAAATTTTTGAGTTCAACATTGGCTAAGGGGGTAGATATTCCTTCACTGACGTTAAGTCTGGCAAGTGGTCCTGCTCGGTAAATACCCTTGGGATAGCCCATCTTCTTGTAGAACGGGAACTTGAGATAAGACCAATCCTCCACATATTCACTGATGATATCAAGGTAATTGGATGGATTGAACTGGTCTTCGAGGACTTTACCTTTTTGGTCAATCAACCTCAGTTTACCATCGTAGAGTTCCAGGTTATTATTTTCATCCACCAAGCCGAGATAGCCTGTGGGGAAACTGGCGCAGGTGCACACGAATTCATTGTTTTTGTCGTAATAATTCTTGATTACATCTAGAGCGATCTGGGTATCAGCAATAGCCCAATTTATCTGCTTTAGAAAGTAGTCACGGTCGGCGGTGGACAGAGCTGTATTCATTCCGCCTGGCACAGCACCGTTCGGATGGACTTTCTTGCCGCCTAGCTTTTGAATGATTGTCTGGCCGAAGCTGCGAAGCTTTATACCTTTGACAGCGAGTTCAGGGTTTTCGGCGATTAACCCTATAACGTTTCTTTTTGCTGGGTCAGCATCTAGACCAAGGAGTAAATCTGGGCTGGCCAGGTGGAAGAAGTGGAGAGCATGGGACTGAATAGTTTGTCCCATGTGCATAAGCTCACGTAAAAGTTTAGCCGGGCGTGTCAGTTTGACTCCTAAAATTGCATCGCAGGCTTTGGCTGCGCCCAAGTGGTGGCTTACGGGGCAGATGCCGCAGATTCTGGGCGTTATCGCTGGCATCTCCCATAATACCCTGCCTTCGCAGAACTTTTCGAAGCCTCGAAACTGCGTTACATGAAATTTGGCATCGGCGACATTACCTGAATCATCCAGTTGGATAGTAACCTTGCCATGTCCTTCAATCCGGCTAACCGGGTTTATTTCAATTGTTTTTTTATTAACTTCAGTAACCATATCTTCACCTCTTTCAATCGAAGCGCACCATATCGCTGGGCAGAACCGGTATTCTGCCTGCAAGTAACTCTTTTAAGGCATATAAGATAGCTTCGGCTTCTGGGGGATAGCCTGGAACAAAACAATCGACCTTCACCACGTGATTAGTTTATACGTATTAGTCTCGACCTGCATGGCCACAAGGGTCACATTACCTTCCTTGTTGCCCCAATCAGATAGGGTAAGGAGGATGCGTTCGCCGACTTCATCAACGCGAATATCAATAAACTGGCCTGCCTTTGCTTTTTTGGCTACTGCAGGTGCCCCTATCTCCATAAAGTCGACTACGGGACAAAGTCTCTTTTTGGTAACAACTTTATACATAAGCCATTCCCCATTATTCAAGCTGCACAGTCGTCTTGGCAGCTATTTTATACTCAGGGCTGGATATTAAGCGGGCTACGGCAAATCTCAAGTCGCATCCCATGCACCGTTTTGCCTCCTCATTCCCTAATTCATCTGTAAATCCGAGCTCAATTTGAGTGAAGTTGCCCATATGCTCGGCTAGAGCTTGTGAAGGCATCTCCTGCCGTTTTCTTTGGGCGAAATTATCAATCCTGCCTACCCGTGGTATGCCCTCGATGATGGGTGCGAGCGTTTCGCTGATAATTCCACTCCCTCCAAGATAGCGATCTATTGAAATAGCCGCTTTCCTTCCCGAGGCTACTGATTCGATGAATGAGATGTTTCCTGTTACGACGTCGCCACCAGCGAAGACGCCTTTTCTAATAGTCATCAGGCTTTCGGGATTAACTTCGATATGCTTTTCTTTGTTGAGGGCAATACCGAATTTATTGGGTATTTCCGGTGCGGCGCCGACGGCCAGAAAAACAACGTCGAAGCCCTGCTCAAACAAATCATCAATGCTTTCTACCTTGGACCTGATTTTTATTTCAACTCCCAATGATCTCAGGGATCCTATCTCGGCCTCAATGACTTTGCGGGGCAAGACGTATTCTGGTATGGCTGCTCGCATCATGCCACCGGCCTTGGGGAGTTTCTCCAATACGCTCACTTTATGCCCTCCCTTTCTAGCCAGATAGTATGCTGCAGTGAGTCCCGTGGGCCCCGAGCCCACGATAGCTATTTTCTTGTCTGATGGTGCTGCTTTTGAGTCTTCTATGTATTCGTATTTGCCGGAACGTTCTACTGCGAAGCGTTCTAAGGCTCTGATGGCAACAGGCTGGTCGAGGTCGCCACGGCGGCAGGCACCTTCACTTTCGCAAGGATGCTCACAAATGAGGCTACAGACAGCTGCAAAAGGAACGCTTTCGCGAATAACAGCGACAGCTTCAGCATATTTTTTGTCTCTGATAAAGCGTATGAAGCGGGGCACATCTACTCTCGCTGGACAGTTATATTTGCAGCGGATTGAAAGGGCTTCACGGTCGACTGGTTGTTCCCACTCTTTGCCGCGGTCCATCAATGCTCCTGTGGGGCATACTTCTACGCAGGAGCCGCAAAAAGTGCATCCTGACTCAATGAGTGGTTTACCGAACGCACCGCCGATATATGTTTTAGCTCCACGGAGATTGAAGGCAATAGCTTCGAAACCTAACACTTCCTGATCGACTCTGATACATCGTCCGCAGAGGATGCACAAGTTGTTGTTACGCACGATGAAAGGATTCTCCATTTCCACGGGGAGCCCTTTTGGAGTGTAGGGGTAAGGCATTGTATCAAGGCCAATAAAATCGGATACTTTCTGCAGTTCACAGTGTCTGTTTTTCGCACAGGTGACACAGCGTTCAGCGATCGATACATTGCGCAGACAAATATCGAATGGTTGACAGCGCTTCTTCCGCCAGCAAGTAAGGCACTCGTGCGGGTGTCTGGCTAACATCATTTCCAGAATTCTTCGGCGTAGGCTGTTTACCTCAGGAGTGTTACTGTGGACAATCATACCGTCGGTCGCTGGTTCGCTACAGGCGGTAATAGTGCCTCGTCTGCCTTCTATTTGTACCTGGCACAGTCGGCAGGCGCCGAAAGGCAGCTTGATATCCCGCAGTGCGCACAGACTAGGAATATAGATGCCAGCATTGAGCGCTGCTTCAAGAATCCTCTTGCCTTTGGTAGTCTTGACCTCAATGCCATCTACGGTTAAAGTTATCGTATCCACTTGTTTCGTATCCTTACTCACGTGTGCCTACTGGCACCGGTTCCTTGGGCACAGTTATGGTCTCGCCCGTCACTTTGACTACAGCGCTAAGGCGCTCGGGGCATTTCTCCAAACATATGCCGCACTTGATACATTTCTCCTGGTCGATAATGTGAACTAGCCTCTTGCCTCCACTGATTGCCTCCACAGGACAGGCTCTGAGGCAGATACCGCAGCCAGCATATTTATCGGGCAGGATATAGAAGTTTATCAAGGACTTACACACCAGTGCGGGGCATTTCTTCTCAATGGTGTGAGCTTCCCACTCATCGCGGAAGTAGCGAATACTTGAGAGTATCGCGTTGGGAGCGGTAGTTCCTAGTCCACAGAGTGAACCGATCTTGACTGTCTTACCTAAATCAACCAGACGCTCAATATCATTCATGTCTCCTTCGCCTTGAGTTATCTTCTGCATGATATCGATCATCAAGGGTAGACCTTTCCTGCGTGGCACGCACTTGCCGCACGATTCATTACGGCAGAAGTTAAGGAAGAAACGCGCTAGGTCGTATCCCATTTTCCCGTAGTCACTCATCTTAAGCTACCTGTTTTGCTAGCGGTTATCACTTTACTTTTTCTCCAGCGTTGCCTATTCAGACTTCCCAACATCCGCCTTTGGTACCAAGCTTGGCGGTGATAGCTTTATCACTGCATTATATTCCGGCGGGCAGACCAGCAAACAACTGCCACACTTCGTGCACTTGGTCTGGTCAATCACCTTAATTCCTTTGGCATCGCTGCTGATTGCCTTTGCCGGACAAGCCAGAACACAATGTTCGCAGCCCCGCTCGCACTTTTCAGGGAGTATGTAATAGGCAATAAGCTCTTTACAGACCAGCGCCGGACATCGCTTCTCTAAAATATGAGCCTCATATTCATCACGGAAGTACCGGATAGTGGTGAGAACAGGATTCGCTGCCGTTTTCCCCAAACCACAAAGTGACCCACCTCCTACATCTTCACCAAGCTCAACCAGCAAATCAATATCTTCAATCCTGCCTTTACCAGCGGTAATGTCCTCCAGTATGTCCAGTATCTGCTTGGTGCCAATGCGGCAGGTGGAACATTTGCCACAGGATTCCTTTTGTATGAAGTCGAGGAAGAACTTGGCAGTATCAACCATGCAATTGTCTTCATCCATTACGATGACGCCGCCGGAGCCCATAATCGCCCCGGCTTTCCGAAGAGAATCGAAGTCCACCGGCGTCTTTAGCATATCTTCAGGTAAACAGCCGCCAGAGGGACCGCCGATTTGCACTGCCTTGAACTTCTTATCGCCTCTAATGCCACCTCCAATATCGAAGATAAGCTCGTGCAGAGTTGTGCCCATGGCTACCTCTGCCAGCCCGGTGTTGACCATCTTGCCAGCCAGAGCAAATACCGCAGTGCCTTTGCTGCCTTCAGTACCAATGCCTGAAAACCAGTCTGCTCCACGATCAAGTATTAGAGGGACATAGGCATAGGTCTTTACGTTGTTAAGAACCGTGGGTTTGCCCCAAAGGCCGAAATCTGAAGGGTATGGTGGGCGTGGTCTTGGCATCGATCTTCTCCCCTCAATGGCCATAATTAGAGCCGTCTCCGCACCGGATACAAAGGCACCAGCCCCCTGGACTATCTCTATATCAAAACTGAAGCCGCTGCCCAAAATATTGCCGCCTAATAGTCTCAGATTTTTTGCCTGCTCCAGTGCAATTTTCAGCCGTTCTATGGCCAGAGGGTACTCAGCGCGAATGTAAATGAACCCCTCTCTAGAACCCACGGCATAGGCAGCGATAATCATACCTTCTATTACCTGCTGCGGGTCGCTTTCTAAGACCACCCGATCCATGAAGGCGCCCGGGTCTCCCTCATCAGCATTACAGATTATATATTTAGGCTGTCCTGATGCCTCCCGGCACTGCTCCCATTTCCTCCCCGTGGGAAAGCCAGCACCACCTCTCCCCCTCAAACCCGATTTCTTTATGTCCTCAACTATAGCAACCGGCTCCATTTTCAGAGCTTTAGCCAAACTGCTGTAGCCACCATTGGCGATGTAATGGTTTATATTCCCAGGGTCAATATAGCCGCAATTACGTAACAGTAAACGATGTTCATGCTCAAATCTGGAAAGTTCTGGAATATAGACCGCACCACTGTCACCAGCTTCAATTGTGCCTAGAGCGAGGTCGAGGCATGGGTCATCATTCTGGATGTAGCCTTCGACGAGAGTGGGCACAACTTGGGGAGTTACATTATTGTAGCAAACTGTGAAGGAACCTGGTTTGATTATGGTGACCAGCGGCTCAAGCGAACAAAGCCCGATACAGCCGACCTCGGTCACCTTAGCCTGGGCGTTTAGCCTAGCCAGTCCTCTTTTGAAGGCTTCAACTACGGGTAATGCACCAGCAGCTCGGCCACAGGTGGCAGTGCCGATGAGGATTTGGGGAACTTCACCATGATAAGCCGAGTCCCAGTCCGCCTTTGCCTGATGTTGGATTTCATTAAAGTTCATCAAAAACCATCACTGCTTTTCTGACTGTTCCTGGCTTACGGGCCACTTGTTCGCCGGGCTGGTCAATGGAAATCTTGCTTGAAGGAAGCCAAGCAACCTCTGGTCAACACCGTCTAAACGTATATTGGCCTTCTATCCATAGCAAGTTTTCACTTTGACTGGTTCATAGATACAATAGGGCTCAGCCTCAAGAAAGTCACCGGTAGCCTCGTAGGCTCTAGCCCGACAGCCGCCACATATCTTTTTGTATTCACAAGCGCCGCATTTGCCCTTGAGATTGGAAAGGTCCCTTAATTTGGAGAACAAGGGGGAATTAGCCCAGACCTGACCAAAACTTTCCTTCCTGATATCGCCGGCTTCCACATCAAGATAGCCACACCCTTTCACCTTTCCCTGGTGAGAAACGAAGCAGAAACCAATGCCGGCAAGACAACCACGAGTGAGTACATTGGCTGGGTTGTGACCATAAGGCACTTTTATTTCATTTTTCTGGTCTTGCTCCTGTCTCTGCTTGACCACGCGCAGGTAGTGTGGAACATCGGTAGGCTTGAAGAATATCCTATCTCTCAACTCCTGCTGTTTATCGTACATCCAGTTCAGAACCCGCTCATATTCCTGTGGCGAAAGCTCCACTGATTTCAGGCCCTTGCCCCGACCGGTAGGGACAAGCAGAAAGGGATGAAAGGCAACGGCTCCAACTTCGAGCGCTAAGGACAAGAGTTCGTCTAAATTGCTCACGTTCAGTTTGGTAATGGTGCTGTTAATTTGAATCTCGATACCTGCCTTTTGAGCATTGGCAATGCCAGCCATAACAGCAGCAAAGGCGCCGTTCTGTCCACGGAATTCGTCCTGCAGCTCAGCTACAGGAAAGTCTAAGCTTATCCCGAGACGTGATATAGGAACACCTTTCAGCTTCCAAGCCATTTCCTCAGTAATGAGAGTGCCGTTAGTCCCCATGACCACCCTCAGCCCTTTGCTCACTGCGTATTTGGCAATTTGCAATATATCTGAGCGAACCAGCGGCTCACCACCGGTCAGAATAATAATTGGACGGCCAACTTCCAAAATCTGGCCGACGAGGTGGAAGCACTCGTCGGTGGTGAGTTCATCGCTATACGAAGCAGGACTGGCTGATCCACGGCAATGGGCACATAACAGGTTGCAGTTCCGGGTGACCTCCCAAGCTACTAGATGCAATCTGGGTGTAATCATGTTTCTCTGCTTCAGGCTGTTTTCCATCTGCGAAGTCACAATCTGATGTCAATCTCCTCATCAGTTAGATAACAGGCTGGATCTTCAGCCCAGACATTATTAAATACTGCCTCGGCGCACACCCGTAGGTTGCCGTTACAAAGCTCAAGATATTGACACTGATGGGCCAGTCCCATCATCTCCTCGGAGTGGATTACCAATTCCTAGAATCATCACCTTGCCCAGCAAATTTGCACCCCCTTCCACACCTGCCAAGGTCGGTCTTCACTTTTTCACAGTCCGCCCAATTTGGTACTGCCATAGATATACCCACCTTTAAGGATTTAGGATTTAGGTATGCCTATCCATCTCGGCGTTCTTCTTATATATTCACGGTAGACATTGCCAAACCTCTCAAGGCAGAAACGCTCCTCCGCAATTACGAGAATAGCTGACAAAATTATGGACACAATTGAAAACAACAAGAAAATCCATGAGGCCGAGGCTATACCGGCACCTATAAGTATCAAAAACCCAGAGAGAATCATGGGATGTCTTGAATATCGATAGAGTCCCTTGGTCCACGGCTCACCGAGCGGGATATCGGCTATATTCACTATAGCTATAGTCCAGGTAACCACCCCTAATACACACAGAGCAAAGCCTACATAAAACCATGCCGTTCCTAATTGTAACGGCAGAAAAATAGAGTATATAAAGAGTCCAAAAAACAAAACGAAGTTACTAAAAATGTTGATTATACTCTCAGTTTTGTTATGAGTAGGAGCCTCCATTTTTTTGAACATATCCCCGGTACCCACTGCTTTATCAATTAGCATCATAATAAGAGGATGCAGTGGAAGATATAGTGTGAGAATCCAGGCATTCCACAAACCTAATTCGAAAGCTGGTATCAGCGACATGATTTCCCCCCCTTGCTTTCCACGCCTAACGGCGTTTTCACTTCACGTGTAAACTACATTACAAGACATCTGTTATATAAGGGTAATGCGAAGTTGAAAAAGGTAATCCGAAAGCGAACTTTCTGCCCAAATGTATCCCCCTTTCACTGACGATTTACACGCGACAGATATAGTCACCTATTTTTTGTTCCATTTGGCTCTCTTTATAGTTGCTTTATATA
>Ga0163210_1000969_pt1 | contig 12324 bp, 13 predicted proteins | sample Kivu_220m_FD_113536 | JGI IMG/M metagenome (GOLD analysis project Ga0163210, IMG submission 113536) | Freshwater microbial communities from Lake Kivu, Western Province, Rwanda to study Microbial Dark Matter (Phase II) - Kivu_220m | ecosystem: Environmental > Aquatic > Freshwater > Lake ...
AGCAAAACGAAAGTGTTCAGGCGTGAGGGGACAGGCACATTTTTCGGTAACCGTTCACGGGGACTGTCCCAATTTTCGCGGCAGGAAGCCGCGAAAATGGGACTGTCCCCTTCAGCCGTAAGGGGACAGGCACATTTTTCGGCCCTCAACGGGCCGAAAAATGAGCCAGTCCCCGGCCTGTGAACGGTTGCGACGAAATCTGCCTTGCCGGCGCTCTAGGATCAATCCCGCCAGTGCGAATCACTGCACCAGGCGAGGGCGTGGGAAGCCTCGACCCGCCCGCTCATGGGCGGCTTCGTCCCTGGTCTCGGATGCGTTGCAGTCGGGCGGCCATTTGCTTCACGCGCTGGGGCTCCTCGGCGGCGAGATTGCGGGTTTCGCCGAGGTCGTTGGCGAGGTTGTATAGCTGGAATCCGGGCGCTTTGCCGCGTTTGCCTTTTTGGGCCATGGGACCCTTGGCCGCCGGGACGAGTTTCCAGGGGCCTTCCCGCAGGGCGAGAACGTTGCCGTGTTCGACGAGATGATCGCGTCCGGTCTTTCCGCCCAACAGGGCGGGCAGGACATTGAAGCTGTCGGGCCCGGCGTCGGCGCCGATCGGTTTCCCGACAAGCGCGGCGAACGTGGCGAGCATGTCCACGTGGCAGAGCAGGGCGTCGGATTCGCCGGGCGTGATGTGGCCGGGCCAGCGGGCGATGAGCGGGACTCGCGTGCCCCCCTCGTAGGCGCTGCCCTTGCCGGCCCGCAGCGGGCCGTTGTGCGGATGGCCGTTGTTGGTCTCGACCGTGCCGCCGTGCTCCGTGTCCGGCCCGTTGGAGTCGAGCGTGCCGCCGTTGTCGCTGGTGACGATCAGCAGCGTGTTGTCCGCGAGATTGAGCTTCTCCAGGGCGTCGACCACCCGGCCGACGGTCCAGTCGAACGAGTGGACCGTATCGCCGCGCACGCCGGCCTGGCTGGTGCCTCGGAAGCGCGCATTCGGCACGCGCGGGACGTGGATGTCGTGCGTGGCGAAGTAGAGGAAGAAGCGTTTTTGCCGGTTCCTTTCCAGGAAGGCGATCGCTTTTTCGGCCAGCAGGTCGGCGATCTCGTCGTCTTTCCAGAGCGCGGCCTTGCCGCCGGTCTGCTCGCCGATGCGGGGAATGCCGTTGACGAACGACCGCGGCTCGCCCCGCTTCACGGAGTAGTCGAGCTTGATCGGGTCGGCGGGGTCGAGCCCGACGACGCGGTGATTCTCGACCCACACGCACGGCGTGCGATCGCCGGTCGCGGGCAACAGCCAGGCATAATCGAACCCGATTTCGAGCGGCCCCGGCTTGATCTCGCCGTTGTAGTCGGTGGGAGTGGCGCCCAGCCCGAGGTGCCACTTGCCGACTACGCCCGTCGTGTACCCGGCCTGCTTGAGCAGCGACGCCACCGTGACCCGCCCCGGCTCGACGATCAGTCCCGCGGTGCCGGGAAGGATGCCCGTGCCTTTCTTGCGCCAGGCGTACTCGCCGGTCAGGAAGGCGTATCGGGTGGGCGTGCAGACGGCGGACGGCGAATGGGCGTCGGTGAAACGCCGGCCTTCCTTGGCGAGACGGTCGCAGCGAGGCGTCTTGATCTTCGTGGCGCCGTAGCAGCTAAGATCGCCGTAGCCGAGGTCGTCGGCAAGGAGGAAGATAATGTTGGGCTTCTCGACGTGGGATTGCCTCGCCGGCTCAGCAGCAGCGGAGCCGCCGAGAACGAGCGTCGCGACGAGTGTGAGAATCGCCGCTGCTTTCATGGCTTGTCCTCCAACAGGTTTCAGGCGCACGGGAAATGGAGCATGTCCGAGCGACAAAGGCTCGCCGTCGGTGCAAGACTCGCTTGACCAGAGAAGGCGATTCTACTGCCCGGGCGGCCCCCGATCAAACCATTTGGCGTCCCCCCGCGGAGAACCCGTCTTGCCTGCCCCTGAGAGAACCGGTATTCTTCAGCCATGTTCCCACCCTGTAGGAGTAAAGGGGTAATGCTACCATGAGTTCCACAAGCGACCAATTGGGAAATCGCATTGCCGACAAGAGCGCCAAGGTGGGCGTCATTGGCCTAGGGTATGTCGGCTTGCCTTTGCTGGAGGCGTTCATCAAGGCAGGGTTCCCGACGATTGGCTACGACATCGATCAAGCCAAGGTCGATCACTTGCTGGCGGGCGAGAGCTACATTCGACACATCCCCTCGCAGTGGATCCAGGCGTGGATCGCCGAGAAGCGGTTCACGGCCACCGCCGACATGAAGCGCCTGTCCGAAGCCGATGCCTTGATCATCTGCGTGCCCACGCCTCTGAACGAGAGCCGCGACCCGGACATGACCTACATCGAGTCCACGGCGCGGCAGATTGCCGCGGCGCTCCGCTGCGGGCAGTTGGTGGTGCTGGAGAGCACGACCTACCCGGGGACCACCAGGGACGTCGCGCTGCCGATCCTGGCCACGTCCGGGTTGAAAGCGGGGGAAGACTACTTCCTCGCCTTCAGCCCGGAGCGCGAAGATCCGGGGAACCCGCAGTTCACGGCCAGCGGCATTCCCAAGGTTGTCGGGGGCATTGACCCGGTCAGCGGCTCCTTAGCGGTGGCCTTGTACTCCTCGGCCGTGGCGCGCACGGTGCCGGTCTCCAGTTGCGAAGTCGCGGAGGCCTGCAAGATCCTCGAGAACACCTACCGTTGCGTGAACATCGCGATGGTCAATGAGCTGAAGGTCCTCTTTGACCGTCTGGGCATCGACATCTGGGAGGTCATCGAGGCGGCCAAGACCAAGCCCTTCGGGTTCCAGCCGTTCTATCCCGGTCCGGGCCTGGGCGGGCACTGCATCCCCATCGACCCGTTCTACTTGACCTGGCTGGCTCGGAAACACGAGATGCCCACGCGCTTCATCGAGCTGGCCGGGGAGATCAACACCAGCATGCCGCACTACGTGGTCAGCCGGCTGGCCGAGGCCCTCAACGACGTGGGCAAGCCGGTGCGCGGCAGCCGGACTGCGATCCTGGGCGTGGCCTACAAGAAAGACGTGGACGATCCCCGCGAAAGCCCCTCTTTCAAGTTGATGGAACTGTTGCAGGCCCGCGGCGCCATCCTCAGTTACAACGATCCGTACATCCCCGCGCTCCCCACGATGCGGCACTACGACGTGCCACGGTTGGCGAGCGAGCCGCTGACGGCCGAGTATCTGTCGGCGCAGGACTGCGTGCTGATCGCCACCGATCACTCGTGCTACGATTGGGACTTCATCGCCCGGTACTCCCGGCTGCTGATCGACACCCGCAACGCCACCCGCGCCGTGGCCGGCAAGTACAAGCACATCTACAAGGCGTAGGGTGCGTGCTTTGCACGCACGGAACGAGCAAGGAATCGCAGCGGCCCTGCGCCGTGCGTGCCGAGCACGCACCCTACACGCCTGCCCGGGCGCCGAGACAGGTCAACAACCTGCCCCACGGCGTTGCCTCCTCACGCCCAGAACATCTCCAGGATCGCCTGGGCGACGCTCTGCGGATCGCCGGACACGGCCAGCACGAGGTACAAGAGGATCGTCAGTGCCGCGCTGATGAGCCCCACCGCCCGAACGTTGCGCGGCACTTCCACGTGGGCCAGGGCCGCCTCGAGGACCAGTTCCAGGCGCCGCCATCCCTGGTGGTTCTGCGCCGGGCCGCTGGACACGAGGGTCACGTTGCGCATTCTCGCCACAATGTCGAGGTGGAGCTGCACGCCGAGATTCGGCAGGGCGAGGTTATCGCCGGCCCAGCGGGCGTCGGAGTCGAGCTTGGGGGCCAGGTCGGCCAGGATCGGGCGGAGTTCTTCCGCCGCAATGTTGTAGATCACCAGGCGCGGTCGGAAGAAGAGGATCAGGCAGGTCACCATCAAGACGTACAGGCCGATCATCAAGACCCACACGTTGGCGCCGAACCGCAGCGAGGCCGCCGTGGGAAAGAATAGCTCCATGGGCCCGACGATGAACAGGCCCGCGGAAGCCAGGGCCAGCACGGCGAAGTCCCGCGTGCCCGACACCAAAAACGGCCGCCGCGCCAGGTTGATCGCCCCGAACAGAATGAGATAGATGGCCACCGGGCCCACGGCGAGGAAGATCGCCAACGGCTCGGCGAGGAAGAAGGGGAGCACCAGGCACAAGGCGATCAGCGCGGCGCTGACTCCGATGTTGAAGGCGTCGACGATGAACCACAGGGGGGAAAGGGCCAGGGCCAACAGCCCGATCGAGAAGACGATGTTCCAGAGGTCCATGGGAAACCTCTTATGGCTTGGTCTCGGGCCCCGGCCCCTTCACCCCCGGGCCCTTGCCGGGGAACGCCTTGGGCGGCTTGCCGTTGCTCCGCCCACGCTGGATGCGGCGGAGTTCGGCTTCGAGCCGGGCCTGCTCGATCCGGCAATCGTCGCGGAGCCTTCCGTAGTAGTGTTTGGTGGCCCACATGTCGGCCACCCCCAGCGCCCCCACCCACATCAACAGGCAAACCACCGCACCCCAATAGAATACGCCGACCTTCGGCCACACCGGAAGGATCCACAGGCCCACCGGAAGCGACAAGGCCACCAGCGCCAGCATCGAGCTGGTCTGCATCCGGCGGCGGAACTGCCGGCGACGGTATTCGAGTTCCTTCGGGTCGAGTCCGGCGGCCTGCTGTGCCCGCCACGAGCGCACATGCCAGACCATCAGTCCCGCGGCGCCCGCCAGCACGAATCCCGCAAACGGCAGCCACAACAAAGCATCCACGGCAGTCAATGCCTCCCGCCTCACGGTTCCTTCGGGCAAGTCGTGACCAGCCACTGGCGAATCACCCAGCCCACCTTGGCCAGGCTCAGGGCCGAGCATCGTTCGGGCGTATCGCCTTGGGTGTGCCAGGCCGGGTAGTCGAAGTCGATGATGTCGCAGGCCGGGATCCCCGCGATGTTGTGCAAGGCCAGGTGGTCGTCGCGGACTTCATACTTCTGCCTGGGAATGAACTCGCGAACGCCGAGCTTCCGCGCCGTCCGCCAAATCTCCTCCACCAGCGGCCGCGTGTCGGCCCACCACATGCTGTTCCGCTCCTGGTAGATTTGCAGGTCGGCATCGCCGATCATGTCGAGCAGGACTCCCCACCGGTAGCGGTACGGCGGCGGCTCCTTGGCATAGCTCGTAGAGAAGAACTCGGAGCCGAGGAAGTACGTGCCGTCGGGCTCGAAAACGTACTCCTCGCCGTCGAAGAAGACGAAGTCGACGCCGCAGGCGGTGTTCAGGCCCGGCATGTCGTGCCCCAGGGCCATCAGCAGGGCCACGCCGCTGGCCCCGTCATTCGCGCCGACGAAGACGCCGAGGCGGTTCGCGCGGTCTTTCATGGGGTAAGGGAGCGTATCGTAGTGGGTCGCGATCAGGATTCGCTCCTTGCTTTCCGGGCACCACTCGACGATGAGGTTCGCCATGGGCACGTCGGGCCCCTCCAAGGGGTTCCGGGCGCGGAACCGCTGCAGACGGACCTTCGCCCCCAGTTTGGTGAAGTGCTCGGAAAGCAACCTCTGCTGCGCTTCCATGCCGGCCGAGCCGCTGGGGCGCCGGCCGATCTTGCATATCTCTCTGAGATACTCGTACGCCTTCGTTCCGTCGAAGGGGATCTGCTCCAACCGCAGCGAGGACACCCCCGCCCCGTTACTCCGGCCGTTGGAAGTCAATAGCACGACCACCGCAACCACCCCCCCCAACGCCGCCAGCCCGGCCGCCATCGCCGAAATCCAACGCAACCCGACCCTTCTGGCAGATTTCTCCCTCATACCGGCCCATTCTACCCTTGGCGGGGAGGATTGCCCAGACGGCCCGAACCGCAGGGCCACGCCAGGGGGCCGTAGTCGCTTTTCGCGTCGACGGGAGCCGCCGAAACGGCTGCCATGGCGTTCTCACGCTGGTCGAAGATCTTCCGACGCCCGGAAGATGTTCAACAGCGTGCTCCGGTCCACGGTCCAGGCGCAGCCGGCGAAGTAGTCCTGCTGACGATCGATCGGCAAGTGATCGCCGCACTTCCCGGTGACGATCTCCGCCGCCACGCTCGTGCCGTAGCGGTTCCACCAGAGCATCTTCAGCCGATCGGCCCGGCGGTTGACGGACAAAAACAGGCTGCCCTCCAACGGTTCGGCCTGAAAGACGTTTCGCACCGGGGTGAAGCCGGCCGTCTCTTCCACCGGGCGAGGCCGCCCGGCCAGCCGCTTTCGCCATGGATAGAACGAAGGGGCCGAGACCCCTTCCTTGCGGCAGAACTCCGCCACCGACTGCTGCGCCCCCTGAAACCGCCCCATCCGCCGCCGCCACTCACACACTTTCTTCGACCTAGTTGGCTCTCACGCCGCGCCCAACAAATGTCCAACATCGAGCGCGGGGACTTAGCGGCTACGAGCCTCACTCCCGGCCAGTTGTTGGGCGCACTCGAATCTCTTCAAGATACCAGCCTCCGGCGGGAGTCAACCAGCGTCCCCGCGACTCTCTTGGCAGGCGCTATCCCTCTCTCTCGTTCGCATCAAGACGAGTCCGTGCCGGCGCGACCGGCATAAGCAGCGCCGACGGCAAGTGAACATGGGAAATCTAACGAAACTGGTAGAGCTGCGCGCCAGATTCGTTCCGTCCTCCGGTCCTACCTGTCTAGGCCACAAAAACCCAGAACCTTACTCAGCTTCGGGTGCCTGTTCGCCCGCTTTGACGGCCTCGCGCAGCCCAAGCAAGCCAGGCAGCGTCTCAGTAGATTGTTCCTCAAAAGAACTGAACTAACGCCGTTTCGCAGGCAAACCGTAGCGTATGTTTTCACGGCGAGGATCCGCAGTGGCCGGCAGCGCCTCAAGGCGTGTGCAACCACAAGTCTGATCCTGGTCGCCACACTTGGGTCAGTGGCCGACGGCTGCGACCTTGACGTGTGCATGGGCGGGTGACCGTCCCCAGGGTCGATTGGGTGACGGGCTCCTCGAAATTGCCGCCCGCGGGCGAAACGGTGCCGATCATCGTCAGGCTGCCTTGCGACCCGTCGGGGCACTGAATCACGCCGGCCCGCTCGTACACGCTCTTGATGGAGGAATCGAGGTAAGCCGGGAGAGCCTCCTCCCCCGGAATCTCTTCCATCCGCCCCGAGGTCTCGCGCATCGCTTGCGCCCGGCGCGAGGTCGAATCGGCAATCAAGAGCACGTTCAGTCCCATTTGGCGATAGTACTCGCCAAGAGTAACCCCCATGTAGATCGAGGCCTCCCTCGCTGCCACCGGCATGGACGACGTGTTGCAGACGATGATCGTGCGGTCCATCCCTTCTTCCATGAGCACGGGGTCGGCCTGGTCCTCCAGGAGGCTGCTGGAAATCCGGACCTGGATTTGTCTTTGATGAACTCGTCCGCTGCATGTCCGGCGAGGACGAGCACGATGCTGCGAATCAGTTCCTTGTCCCGCGTGGCTGAGGTGACCAATCGCTTCACGAACTCCTCGAAACGCGAGATCACGCCCGCCTTGAGCTGAAGAACCGTGTCCCGCGCGGCGAGCCGGAGCGCCTCGATCGACGCGGCGCGGTAGGCCTCGATCTCGGCTCTGGTCTTCTCCTGCGTGGCGTCGGCCTCGGCTTTCGCTTGGGCGACGATTTCCGTCGCCCGTTGCCGCGCTTCGCGCAGCAGGCGATCCGCCTCTTCCTGAGCCGCCTGCACGCCTTGATCGCGGATCCGATCGATCAGATTCTGCACGCCGGAGGGAGTTTTCGTAGTTTCTTCCATCACTGCACCTCGAAGCGGTTTGAGTCACTCGGGGAGCCGGCCGGCAAGCACGAGCGCAAAGACGAAGGCGAACACCGCAAAGCCCTCGATGAGCGCCGCCGGCGCCAACGAAATGCCGAACACTTCCGGTTTGCTCTTGGAAGCGTTGATCGCGGCGGCGCAGCCGCTGCCCTGTGCGAGGGCACTGAACATCAGCGCCAGCCCGGAGAGGACGCCGAGCGCGAAGATGCCGGGTGAGTTGGTCGCCGTGAGCGTCGCCGGAAATGCCATGGTCACGACGATCCCATAGATCGTCTGCGAGGAGGGCATGGCCGCGACGCCGAAGCGCTCGGGGATCGGCGTACGCGATCCAGAAGCAGTAGACGAGGCAAAGGCAAGCGAAAGCTGAAGAAGCCTGGCAATACTGGCCGGGCCACTTCACCCAAATGTCGAGGGTCCTCAGATTGAACATGTCTCCCTCGGCATACTCCGGGTGGTAATCCCAATTCGTGATATGCCCCTTGTGAAGGAACATGTCCGGGCGTTGGAACTCCCGCGGCCAAATGGCGCCGTCCGGCCAGGCCGCCTCCAATTGGTTGCCGTCAGGGGTGTCAAAAGGCAGCGTCGGCCGGCCGTCTCGATCATTGAAGCCCTGGACAGCGTAGGGCTTGCCGTCCCAGCGCGGGTCGTTGTACCAACGGCCCGAAGCTGGGTCTTGCGTCGGATACCGGTCGGCGTCGTAGGTGAAGACGTTGCCGGTATGGTGAGCGATGATGTCGAGGATGACGTAAATCCCCTCGTCGTGGGCGGCCTGGACGAAGTCGCGAAACTCCGCGCGCGAGCCGAAATGCGGGGCCACGTCGAGAAAGTTCTGGATGCCGTAGCCATGGTAGCTCGGCTCGAAGGCGACCTGCCGGAGAATCGGGCTGACCCACAAGGCGGTGATTCCTAGCCGACGCAGGTATCCGAGCTTGCTCTTCAGTCCCGCCAGGGTCCCGCCCTGCCAACCATTGCCGGCGCTGAGCCAGGCGCCGTAATCGACGCGGCCAGAGTCTCCAGGCTGATAGAGCGGTGTGGCGCCGGTCTCAACGGGACGGTCCGCGTTGTCCCGGTAGCCGTCTCGTTCCTTGCCGTCGGAGAAGCGATCGAGCAGCAGGAAGTACAGCACCTAGTCCTCCCAAGCGGCAGGAGATGGAGTGAACGTCCGCCGCGTCAGGGAAGCGAAGTCGAGTTCCAAGAGACTCTTCTCGATTTGTTCAATCATTGCCGCACTCCAGCGGTTCACCTACGTAGTTCCACAGCAGAATGACCGGCTCGTCGCGGCTCCCGTGCTCGAAGCCCAGCACGCCCACGCTTGCCGGGCGGCAATAGAATACCCGTCCCGCGGTCGGCGCCAGCCCGTTCCAACGGGCCGCAATCATTCGGATGATGTGGCCGCTGGAAAACGCCAGAACCTCGCCTGGTATGTCATGGACCCTGGCGATGAAGCGGTCGGCCCGGGCGGCGACGTCTTGGGGACTTTCGCCGCCCGGGCAGCCGTCGCGAAACAGCTCCCAGCCGGGATGGTCTCTTAAGATGTCGCTGGTAAGTGCTCCCTCGAAGCTGCCATAGTCCCATTCCACGCGGTCGAAATCCATTTCCGCTACCGATCCAAAGCCGGCCAGCTCGCGCGTCCTGGAAACACGCTGCAACGGACTGCTGAAAACGCTGGCAAACGAAGACCTCCGCAGTTGCTCGCCTAGCCGGCGCGCTAGCGCCTCCCCACGTTCGTTGAGCGGCACGTCGGTTCGGCCGGTGTGCCGGTGCGAGTCGGTCCAGGCCGTGTCGCCGTGCCGGACAAGATAGAGCTTTGGCAGGCGGATGGGATTGGCGATCTTGTAACCGTTCAGGTGCAGAATGGGCAGCACACAACCGTCGCGCACGGGGTTGAGGAACTTGTTGCCGTGCCAACTCGTGGCAAGTGGGCCCGTTTCGGCCTCGCCGTCGCCCACAACGCAGGCGACGATCAAGTCCGGGTTGTCAAAGGCCGCCCCATAGGCGTGTGACAGGGCGTAGCCCAACTCGCCGCCTTCGTGGATCGAGCCGGGCGTCTCCGGGGCGACATGGCTGGGAATGCCGCCAGGGAAGGAAAACTGAGTGAACAGCCGCTTCAGGCCCGCCTCGTCCTGCCCGATGTTCCGGTAGACCTCGCTGTACGTCGCTTCGAGGTAAGCGTTGGCCAGCCGCGGCGACGCCTGGATTACAGGGATCTATGTCGCCGGATTCGAGTGCTTGTATTGCGACCTTCAGCTCGACGACTACGAGCAATTCGACTACCTGAAAATGAATGAGTATCTTTCTGGCGAGTAACATCCATCGCTTTCAGGTGACATCATTCACTGGCTTTAACTGGCCGAGGTGAAAAATGGCCGAGTTCACGATCTTCTATTCGTGGCAGAGCGACGCTCCGCAAGGGACTAACCGGAAATTCATCGGGAAGGCGTTGAGAGAGGCCATCGAGAAGGTCACCCGCAACCGGCGGTTTCCCATCAACTACGCGCTACCGCCCTCCCGCGACAACGAGACTGAAGTGTTCAAGGGCCTCGTGAATGATCTTCGGCGCGCGATTCACGCAGTCTACATCTATGACCTGGAGTCCGCGAAGGAGGCGATTCGATTGCTCGATATCAACTGCATGAATCTGATCGCAGCAGCGGCGAAGAATGATTGGTTTGCCGCGTCCTCTCGACGCAACCTTCTCGACGCAAAACACTTAGAACGAAAAAACGGCCCAGAATCCGTTATCAAATCCGTTATCACAGGTCCAGGTCCTTCTTGATCGAATCGGGTAGAGTGTTCGGGTCCAGGTCCGGCAGCACATCGTCCCAGTCGGGCGGCAGGTCTTGGTAGAACGAGAGAAGATCCTCGTAAGAGCCGAACCTCGCCTCCGCCGCGATCCGGGCCAGGGCTTCGGTGGCCGGGCCTTTGGTCCCGACGCGAAGGCCGGGCGCGTAGTATTGCTCGCCCAGCGAAAACGTCACCAGCGCGCCGGTCGGCTTCACGAGGATGTCTCGGATCAAGAGTCCGGAGGCCATGAGCCGGCGAACGTTCTCCAGCGAAATCTGCGGGTCGCCCGTCTCAGCGGCCAGGCCGTTCAGCGCGGGCTGGTAACTCTTAGCCCCTTCGCGGAAGAGCCGCAACATCGTGCTAATGATTTCGCTCATGGCGGATTCTACCTCTCTTTCGAGAAAAAAACAGAAGCCCATCTGGGATTCTGCCCGAACGTAATGTAAGATATATCAGAGTGGCGTCATTGCCGCGCCCTCAAGGTTGGCAAGAGTGGCTGTAACGAAGGAACCGAGAATACCGTGAAAAAGTACGTCATCTACTACCGGCAGTGGCTGAAAAAGAGCCGTTCCCGCGTTGAGCTTGCCGCGCAGGAAACCGAAGCTAAGCGTTTTGTGGCCTTTAACGGCGGGCGGATCGTCGCCACGTACACGGAACGGGAAGACCCGCCGCGGCTGAAGCGCCCCATCAAGCGGCCCGAGCTGCGGAAGGCCGTCGAAGACGCAGGTCGCTCTGAAGCTACGTTAGTCATCTGCCACCTCGGCCGCCTGGTGAAGAACATCGCGGTCACGGGCTTGTTGGCGAACAGCGGGGTTGACTTCGTGTGTCTGGATTCCCACGGCGTCAACCCCGAAACGGTCAACATGTTTGCGACCAGCGCCGAGGACGTGTCCCGGAGAATCAGCGAGCGGTCCAAGGCGGCGATGCAGGCTTGCGTGGCGCGGGGCGTGAAGCTCGGCTCCGCCCGCCCCGACCATTGGAAAGGTCGGGAGCACTTGCGGGGGACGAAGCTGGCCATCGCTGCTGCCGCGAAGAAGAAACGGGAAAAGACCCGACTGACCTATGCCTACCTCATGCCGGAGATCAAGGCGAGGCGGGAGCGGGGCGAGACGCTGCCGATGATCGCCGAGTGGCTGAACCAGCAAGAGAAGGTCACGACAGCGGGCAAGCCGTTCACCCAGACGGCGGTGTGGCGGCTGATTAAGCGCTACCTGGGCGACGAGTACCTGGGCAGCGTGCGGCGAAAGACCCAGGGGAGCAAGGTGAGGGTGCCCGATGTTCCCGGTTGAACTGTTCATTACGCTGCCGCCTCCCAGACTTGGTCCGGGACGCAACCGGCCAGTTGGCCGGCGGCCTCGCAACTCAGTTCCGACCTGCTCGATGCGATTAGCATAATCCCTTTGCCGCGGTGACACAATCATGGCCAAAACAACGGAAACCGACTGGAGAAGAGGTCCCCGAAACCGAGAGAACCCGAAACGGCTTGCGGTCCTGGCGGCCAAGTTCCCGCCTCCATCTGAATTCCGCTGGCAGGCCGGCCCTTACCGGCCGCCGGAGTTCAGCATCGGCACGGTGCTGCACGACGAGTATCGGGGCGACGTGAAGGTGGAGGGCACGACCAACGCCCCCATCCCTTGGCCGGGGGTGAGCTACAAGAAGGGCCGGCGCGAGACATTGCTGCCGGTCCTCTGCGGCGATCTGGTCCGCGCGGTCTGCGAGGAGAACGAGATGACCGTCGCCCACTACTGGGGAGTGAGCTTCTACATGGTCGAGGCGTGGAAGCGGGCGATCTCCGGGG
>Ga0163210_1000974_pt1 | contig 12308 bp, 14 predicted proteins | sample Kivu_220m_FD_113536 | JGI IMG/M metagenome (GOLD analysis project Ga0163210, IMG submission 113536) | Freshwater microbial communities from Lake Kivu, Western Province, Rwanda to study Microbial Dark Matter (Phase II) - Kivu_220m | ecosystem: Environmental > Aquatic > Freshwater > Lake ...
ATTCTCACGACACTGGCAGACTCGTACGGCACGTTGCCGCGTATGGCCCTGCACGCGATTGGTTATGGTGCGGGCACGCGCGACGATCCCACGCCGAACGTTCTGCGCGTGATCCTTGGCGTGAGCGCGTCTGATGCTGCCGTGATGGAATCCATTGTCGAACTGGAAACGGACATTGACGATATGAACCCGCAGGCGTACGACTTTGTGATGGCGCGGCTGTTCGAGGCGGGTGCGCTTGATGTCACACTGACGCCGATGCAAATGAAAAAGAATCGCCCAGCGACTTGGCTGCGTGTCTTTGGACCGGTTGATCGTGTGGCAGAGCTGCGCGCAATTATTCTGAACGAGACGACGACCCTGGGTGTGCGTGAACGGATTGTGCAGCGATATGCACTCGCGCGCGAAACCATCTCGGTCGAAACGGAATTTGGCGTCGTCAAAGCCAAGGTCGCACATCGCCCGGCGGGGACCCAGACAGTGACGCCCGAATATGACGATTGTGCGCGCGTCGCGCGCGAACAGGGGATTCCGCTTCAGCGGGTGTTCGACGCGGTCAAACATGGCGCACATAATTCAATAGGGTGATCCTTCGCCCCGTGCAGAAATTTGACAGCTCTCGAACTCTGTGCTACACTTGTTATTGCAACTAGTTGCAATAAGGAATAGTAACAATTGGAACATCCGCTGCTGGACGACCTGCGGCAGGCGGGTTACTGCCTGACTCCTCAACGCCAAGCCGTCATCGCCGTCCTCGGTGAAACGCACGAGCATCTGACCGCGCCGGAAATTCTGAGGCGGGCGCGGCAGGGCCTCCCGCACCTCAACAAGTCGGCGGTGTACCGCGCCCTCGACGTTCTCGTTCATCTGAGTCTGGTCAATCCGATCGATCTCGGCCAGGGCAACATTCAGTACGAACTCAACTATCGACCGCATCACCATCACCTCGTTTGTCAACAGTGCGGCAAGATCGCCGACGTGGACGAGAGCGTTTTTGGCTCGCTCGAGAAAACTCTGCGGACCAAGTACGGCATTGCCCCTTTCCTGTTTCACTTTGCAATCTTTGGCATCTGCCACAATTGTCAGCGGGAGGTCAAGGACACGCGCGTCTCGCTAGTCTTGGCGCGGTGCGCAGGGGAACTCCCTTCTCCTTCGATCGGCAAGGCCGCGCGGCGATCTGCTAAAGGAGATTCATGTGACCGCGCTAGAAAAATGGCAAGCGCAAGTGCGCGCGTGTCGAAGCGAACGATCCGAAAGCGAAGAACAAGTGTGGCAACGCCTGGCGCAATGGTACGGTGATTGGGCGCGCCACAATGATTACGTATCGCGCGTGTTGCCGTGTCTGCTCGCGTGCGTGGGTGAGCAATCACGCGTGTTGGAAATCGGCCCGGGGAGCGGCGCGTTCGCCATACGGCTGGCGCGTTCGGTCGGAGAGGTTGTCGCGCTAGAACCCTCACCGAATATGCGAACGGTTCTGGAACACAACTTGGCGAACGTCGGCATCGGCAATGTACAGATCCTTGCGCAGCGAGCTGAAGACGGGCTGGCTGAACTCGACGACGCGTTCGATCTCGCGCTTGCATCTCATTCGCTCTACAACATCGAGCCGATCGACCGGGTGATAGGCGACTTGATGCGTCTGGCGCGGCACGTTGTCTTCTTGATGGGCGTCGGGGCCCAATCGGAGTGGTATCACGCATTGCATCTTCGGTTTTGCGGCAAGGCGCCCGTCCCGGTGGCAAGTTTTTGTGAGTTCTATCCGATGCTGATGGAGATGGGGATTTGCGCCGATGTGGAGATTTTGATGACGCGTTCCAATTATGTGTACGACTGCGAAGATTCAATGCTTGACTGGTGGCAGGGTCACTTGGGGCTTGACGCTTCGCGCCGCGACGAACTGCGCGCTGCGCTCATGGGTAAGGCCGAGCGGCGCGGCAATCACATTGGCATTTACGGCGTCAACCGCAGTGCGCTGATGTGGATCGAGCGTGAACGTAACCAGTTCAGTTTCTGATTCTGGTTTTCGGCTCACTAAGGAAACGGCTTGTCTGCGACAGAGAGGAGCATGGGATGTGTCAAGCCAAAGTGTACCTTGACGACCGCCAGATTATGGAGGATGTCATCCAAGTGGAGCCGACCCAAGAGGGTTTCCTACTTCGCAAGTTGCTTGGGGAAAGCAGAGAGGTAAAAGCAACTCTTCAGGGGATTGACCTGCTCAAGCACCGCATTTTCCTAAAGTCCACCGCGATCAATCCTTCACGGCGCGACGGCGAAGGAGAATGAACTCACAATGACTCTACAAAATCTGCAGACTTGGAGCGAATCCGTCCTTCAAGAAAGGCATCGGCTGATAGAAACGGTGCGGGGTTATCGCATCTCAAGCATCTTGTTCACATGCGTCGAGCTAGGCGTGTTCGAAGCGATCGGCAGCGGCGCACACACGGCGAACGAGATCGCCGCGGCGATTCCGGCCGATCCGCGCGGCGCAGAACTCGTCCTCAACGCAGCGGTCGCGCTGGGCTGGCTAGAGAAACGCGAGCATCGTTTCTTCAATAGCCCGCTGGCACAAACTTGTCTCACGCGCAGCGGCCAGGGGTACATCGGCGACACGCTCAAACTCGAGAGCGCGTTTTATCGTCGCTGGGAGCATTTGACGGACGCGGTCAGAACCGGACAGCGTCCCGCAGAGAACATCCGTGACGAACATCCCGACGATTGGGTGCGACACTTTGAGTACGCGCTCTACGATATGGCGCGTCCGGTTGCGCCGTTCATCGCGGACGCGCTCGCGTTACCAGAAGATCGCGACCTGTGCGTGCTGGATGTAGGGGGCGGACACGGCGGATACAGCATCGCACTTGCCCAACGGTATTCGCGTGTCACCGCGACGGTGTTCGAGTTGCCGCGCGTTGTCCCCGTTACGCGCGAGATCGTCGCGTTTGCCGGTCTATCGGATCGCATATCTGTGCAGGAAGGCGATTTTCAACGCGACGATTTGGGAAATAATTACGATATTGCGCTCGTCTTTGGCGTATTGAACGGCGAGCCGCCGCAGGGGCGTCCGGCCCTGATCGTGAAAGTGTTTGCCGCATTGAATCCCGGCGGGCGCATCGTCCTACGCGATTTTGTGCTCGACGCGGATCGCGCTGGTCCGCCCCAGGCCGCGATCTTCGCGCTGCAAATGCTGTTAGCGACGAACGCCGGCGGACTCGACACAAGCGAGGACCGGCTGCACTGGCTCACCGCAGCGGGATTTACGCCACCGCAAACGATTCGTCTACCCGAATGGATCGGATCGATTCTGACCGTGGCGAACAAGCCATCATGTTGACGCGTCAGGTGATCTTGCAGCAAATTGCCAATGGCGCAGTGCAACCCATCCAGAAAATCGTAGTTGTCGAATACGACAACGCACAGCAGTCGCCGATCAGTTTTGATCATGCGGGGACTCACTTCGAAGTTCTGGAATTGATTGGTATCTATCGCGAACGGCATGACGATCCATCCCGGCTGTACCTCGTGCGCGCGGATGACCACATCTTTGGGCTGTGTGCTGTTATCCGACAGTCCTCAGACGGCATGACGCGCGGACGATGGGTGCTGCGGTTTCGTGTGGAAGAACCCCAGGAGGAACCGATGTTGGTAGATTTCCGACTCAAGCGCATCGCCGATTTTCACGGTCATCTGTGCCCTGAGCTGGTGATCGGTTATCGGGCCTGCCTATGCGCGCTCTCTCACCTGGAATTGGAGTTGCTCGCCGCGCCCGGCCTGCGCGTCCAAGTCGAAAACATGACTTCTGCTTTGGATGCCATCCAACAGATGACCGGCTGCACCACCGGCAATAATCGCTTGGCCGCGCGAGATAACGGTAAGCACATTTACACTTTTGTCAGCGGTGCAGGCAAGGGGATACGACTCACGCTGAAACCGAACGATGTGCTGTTCGATCCCGAATTTCTGATGTTAGAACCGCGAGTCCAGGTCGGACAGGCGACGCTCTGGGAAACCGCGCGTTATCAGGTGCTGCTGGACGAGCATATCGTCGCCCTGCTCCATCTTGACGAGACGGCCTTGTTCGACGTCCAGCCGGTTTGGACCACCGCGTCGATAGATAATGTCACCTCGGCGCTCGTACCGTGCAGTCGCTGTGGGGAGTTAACCGCGCCTACCCATCTCGTCGTCATTGAAAGAAAGCGAGTCTGTCTGACGTGCGCGTCACAAACATCCGTTCACGTGCGAGATGGACTGTATCCGCGCTGACGGGACATGCTGCCCGAGCGCAGCGGTCAGTCTGCTTGGGCGTGAAAACATAGCGTACCTTGTGAGGTTGGAGGAATCAGATGACGATGACAATTGCTGTCGCCGGCAAAGGTGGCACCGGCAAAACAACCCTCGCCGGGTTATTGATTCGCCACTTGCTTCGCAACAAATTGGGTAGCGTGCTTGCGATTGATGCTGACCCGAGCAGCAACCTGCATCTCGTCCTGGGAATGCCGCTGACGAAAACCGTCGGCGACATTCGCGAGGACTCACGCACCGATGTGCCGCAGGGGATGGCGCGCCAAGAATGGCTTGATTACGCGATTCGGACCGCCATCGAAGAAGGCGATTCCGTCGACTTGCTCGCGATGGGACGCCCCGAAGGCCAAGGATGCTATTGCGCCGCGAATCATCTCCTGCGCAACATCGTGGATGGCATTTGCAAGACGTACGATTTTGTCGTGATGGATAATGAGGCCGGGATGGAACATCTCAGTCGCCGCACGACGCGCGATGTCGACTACCTATTGCTCGTGAGCGACGCAAGCATCCGCGGCTTGGTCGCTGCTGAAGCGATGCTCGCGCTCAGCCGTGAGCTGGAAGTGCAGATTGGCAAGATCTATCTCGTGGTCAATCACGTCAGCGGAAAATTGTCAGATGCGTTCCGCACGAAGAGCGATGCATTGGGCCTGCCCATGATCGCGGCCATTCCGTACGATCCCCAGTTGGTGGAGTTTGACGCGAACGGTCTGCCGCTCGCGGAATTGCCGGACGACGCACCGTCGAGCTTGGCAGTGACTGAAATCGCACGGCGATTGCTTAAACATAATTTGGTTCGAACCGCAACTCCGTAGAATCATTCTGGTAACTCGATGAAACGTATCCCGATTGTCGCGAATGTGCTGGAATACAACCAGTCTGTTGCGCACGATGTCCGCCGAGCTATGGGTTCGCACATGCTTGCGCTAAACCTGCTCAGCTCGCCGGGTGCCGGCAAGACAACACTGATCGAACAAACCGCCGCCGCCCTCAAAGGCGAAATCCGCCTCGCGGTGATCGAAGGGGACTTGGCTACCACGCTCGACGCGGATCGCGTCGCGGCGCAGGGTGTGCCGGTGGTTCAGATTAACACAGATGGTAGCTGTCACCTGGAAGCGCGCCAAGTTATGGCGGCGCTGCCGCAACTGAGACTGGATCATGTGGATGTCTTGATTATCGAGAACGTCGGCAACCTCATCTGCCCGACGGAATTCGATCTGGGTGAGGATGCCAAAGTGGTCGTCACGAGTTTGACTGAAGGGGATGACAAGCCACTCAAATATCCCGGTGCGTTTGTCGCCGCACAAGCGATTGTCGTCAACAAGATTGATCTTGAGCCGTACCTGCCGGTCAGTACCCAAGAATTGCGCACGGCGATTGCGACAATCAATCGTCACGCGCCAGTGATCGCGCTTTCGTGTACGACCGGCGCAGGGTTTGATGTGTGGTTGGACTGGATTCGTGAAGCATTGCGCGCCAAGCGCGCAAAGATGTGACGTGCACGAACTCGCGATCACCCAGGCAATTCTCGACACCGCGTTGCGTCACGCCGAACAGGCACGCGTCACTTCGGTTCATGCGTTGTATCTGCGCTTGGGCGAACTGTCCGGCTTGGCACCGGATTCGATACAGTTCTATTTCGATCTCCTCAGCAAAGGCACGTGTGCTGAAGGTGCGCAATTGCATTTCGAACGTTTTTCGCCGCGCGCCCGCTGTCGCGTGTGTGGCGCAACGCGCGGCTTGGCGTTCGATACAAGCGCGGCGAGCGCATGGTCGCGACGACTGGGATTGCTCGAGAGTTGCGCGTGCGGCAAAAGTGATTTCGAGTTAGAGGGTGGAACCGGCTGTTTTCTTGATGCCATGGAGGCGGAGTGATTGGCGATTATCTGGAGACCCTTGCAAATATTTTGCCGCGCGTACCGCGCGAACCGATTGAAGAGATCGTCGCGGTCCTGCAACGCGCACGTCACGAAGGCACGCGCGTTCTTCTGATAGGCAATGGCGGGAGCGCGGCAACCGCGTCGCACTTTGTCAACGATTTGCTCAAGGGCGCGACCCGACTCGGACAACCGCGCTTCAAGGTGATGTGTCTTACCGACAATGTCTCAACGCTCACGGCTTACGCGAACGATGCGGGTTACGAAATGACTTTTGCTGAGCCACTCACCGCGCTCGCAGAAGTAGGTGATGTGGTGATCGCATTAAGCGGGAGTGGTAATTCGCCAAACGTGTTACGCGCGATGGACGCAGCGAAAGAACTGGGGTTGACGCGCATCGGTCTGACCGGTTTCACGGGGGACAAATTGAGAGCGAAATGCGAGGGGTGCGTTGTCGTGCCGTCCGATTCGATGCAGATAATCGAAGATGCTCATCTCGCGATCTTGCATTCGATTTTTCGCGAGATGTGTGGATAGTTGTTGTAGAGAGGAATAGATACCGGTGCAGAGTCATTTGGAACAAACGCGCCCGAGGTTTTCGTCTAGCACAGTTTTTTGACAAAAGCACCAGAACGTGGTATCCTTATCGCAACTAGTCGCAATAAGGAATGATTTTAACTATGCATCACACCGGCTTTCTCGACGAATTGCGCGAAAGCGGGCATCGGCTGACGCCGCAGCGCGAAATGATCCTTTCCGCTATCTGCGATTGCCAGGGTCACGTGACCGCCGACGAGATCCTAAAGCGCGTCCGCAAGCGTTACCCGTACATCAACAAATCCGCCGTCTACCGCACGCTCGATTTGCTGGTGCAGCTCAATCTCGTCAACCCGACCGATTTCGGGCAAGGGTGCGTGGAGTACGAAATGCACCGGCATCCGCATCATCATCACCTGCTCTGCCGCAACTGCCACACCATGGTCGAGGTCGACGAGCGTATCTTCGCGACGCTCGAAAAAACATTGCGTACAGATTACGGATTCGTCGCCGACCTGGATCACTTTGCGATCTTTGGTCTCTGCCGTAAATGCAGTGCCAAATCATCAAAATCTCATCACTAGAGGAGGTCTCAATGCACATCCCGGATGGGTATCTCAGTCCTGAAACGGCAGTCGTCATGTACGTAGCAGCCGCGCCATTCTGGTATCGCGCGACACAGAAAATCAAATCGCTCGTTACTGGACGCATGGTGCCGCTGATTGCGCTCTTCGCCGCCATGTCCTTCGTGATCATGATGTTCAACGTGCCACTGCCGGGCGGAACGACCGGGCACGCGGTCGGCTCGGTGCTTGCCGCGATTGTCCTGGGGCCCTGGGCAACGGTCCTCGCCGTCTCGGTCGCACTGATCATTCAGGCGATCTTCTTCGGCGATGGCGGCATCCTCGCCATTGGCGCGAACGCGTTCAACATGGCGATTGCAATGCCGTTCGTCGGTTACTTCATCTATCGCCTGCTCAGCGGCAACGCGGCGATTACCTCATCGCGCCGCGTCATCGCCGGCGCGGTCGCGGGCTACATCGCCATCAACGTCGGCGCGCTGCTCACCGCAATCGAACTCGGCATCCAGCCGATCCTGTTCCGCGACGCGGCCGGGCACGCGCTCTACTTCCCGTACGGATTGGAGATCTCGATCCCGGCGATGTTAATCGGACACGTCACCATCGCCGGCGCGGTGGAGGCAATTGCCACCGGGCTTGTACTGGCATGGCTGCAGCGCGCGGATCCGCAATTGCTCGAAGCGTTCAGCGGTGTCAAGCCGGGCGCGGTCGGAGCCGGCCTGTCACGCTGGGCGTGGGGTGGCTTGATTGCGTTGATCGTCCTGACGCCGATTGGCTTGCTCGCGCCGGGTACTGCGTGGGGCGAGTGGGGACGCGAAGAACTCGAACAACTCGGACTGGGATACATTCCTGCCGGGTTCGACCAATGGTCAAGTCTGTGGAGCGCACCCATTCCCGACTACGACATCCCCGCGCTGGGTAATGCGACGGTCGCCTATCTGCTCTCTGCCGTGTTTGGCGTTGCCGTCACCATCGGCGTGATCTTTGCGCTGATGTGGCTCTTGGCGCGGATTACTCGCAGCAGTCAGGCGCAAACCACCTAACTCACCACTGCGAGAATCAATGACTGCTACGATCGTGCTGGCCGGCAAGGGTGGGACTAGAAAGCCCATCCTTGTTGGTCTGATGATTCGCTATACCCCTCGTGACCAATGTTTTGGAAAAACACCATGTCTTCTGCAAAACTTACCCCTAGCTTTTTTGAGAAAACGTTAGGCGGCCTCACCGGCACGCTTGAGCAGACGCTCTTTGCCGAAGAGATCGCGCGACAAGATGGCTTGCTGCAATCGCTCGACCCGCGCGCGAAACTGATCGGCGCGCTGGCGTTGCTCATCGCGATCAGCGCGTCGCACAACCTCATCGTCATCGCCGCGCTGTACCTCCTGACGCTGCCAATCGCCAACCGGTCGCGCGTGCCGATGGGATTCTACTTGAAGCGCGTCTGGGTCTTTATGCCGTTCTTCACCGGCGTCGTCGCGCTGCCGGCGCTGTTCAACGTGTTCACGCCGGGCAGACCGCTGCTCACGCTGATCGACCTCGCCTCGCCGCGCGTCTATCTGGCGATCACGCTGCCGGGCGTCATCACCGCCGCGTTTCTTCTGCTGCGTGTCGGCGCGTCCGTATCGATTGCCGTGCTGCTCATCCTGACGACGCGCTGGGCGACGCTGCTCAAGGCGCTGCGCGTTTTGCACGTGCCACAAGCATTCGTGCTGATTCTCGGCATGACGTACCGCTACATCTACGTGCTGCTGCACGCGGCGAACAACATGTTCCTCGCGCGCAAGAGCCGCGTCGTGGGGCGCGTCTCATCCGCCGAAGAGCGTCGTTGGCTGGCGGCGAGCATGGGCACGCTGTTCGCCAAATCGTACGAACTGAGCGATCAGGTCTACCTCGCGATGCAGTCGCGGGGCTTTCGCGGCGAGGCGCTGGTGATGGATGCACTGGTGTGGCGCGGCGCGGATTGGGTGTGGCTGTGTGCGTTCGTGGTGGTCGCAGCGGCTGCAGTTCTAATCGGACACTGACAAACACAGACGAACACTGATTTTTTCTGTGTTTGTCAGCGTTCATCTGTGTGCAATTTGAGGAATATAGAATGGCCAATAATGGAAATGGGATGAACGGCGCACCGATCTTTGAGGTCGCGCGGATGAGCTTCTCATACAACAACCAGCTCGCGCTCAGAGACATCAACTTTACGGTACATGCGGGTGAACGCATCGCCATCCTCGGCGCGAATGGATCGGGCAAGAGCACGCTGCTGAAAATTCTCGACGCGTTGTACTTTCCGACGAGCGGGGTCGTCTGCGCGTTCGGCGAGCCGCTGACGGAACAAGCGCTACAGGATGAGGCGCGCGCGTTCGCGTTCCGCCGCCGCGTAGGGCTGGTGTTCCAAGATCCGGAGGTCCAACTCTTTTCGCCGACGGTGTGGGACGAGGTGACGTTCGCGCCGCTGCATCTTGGCTTGCCGCGCGCGGAAGTGATCGAGCGCAGCGAATGGGCGATGGACTTGCTTGGCATCACGAAGCTGCGCGACCGCGCGCCGCATCGTTTGAGCGGCGGCGAGAAGAAGAAGGTCGCGCTGGCATCGGTCCTATCGCTGCGTCCGGACGTGTGGCTGCTTGACGAGCCGACCGCGTCGCTTGACCCGCGCAGCCAGAGCCGCCTGCTCGATTTCATCGGCGAATTGAGCAAGGAGGGCAAGACGATCATCACCGCGACGAACGACCTCGACATCGTTGAGGAGATTGCCGACCGCGTGGTGATGTTTTGCGAGGAACACGAGATCACGGGCGAGGGCGCTCCGCATGAGGTGCTATCGGACTATGACCGGCTGGTCGAGTGCAACCTGATCCACGAGCATCGACACCGGCATGACGGCACCGAGCATGTGCACCACCATCTGCATCCGGCGGTGCATGAGCATCAGCATGAAGAGCAAACCTCAAAGAGACCGACCTGATGCCGTCTTCCAAAGCGCAAGAGTCCGAACGGCAAGTCAAGCGCAGCGGCCCATTAGGCAAATTGCAGGTCTACGCCCGGTCGCTTGGGCCCGGACTGATCACCGGCGCGTCGGATGATGATCCTTCGGGAATCGGAACGTATTCCCAAACGGGCGCGCAGTTTGGGTACGCTCAACTCTGGACCACGCTATTTACGTTTCCGTTGATGGCAGGTATCCAGGAAATTTGCGCGCGGATCGCGCTCCAAACAGGCGGCGGTTTGGCAGAGACGATTCGCAAGGGCTACCCCAAACCGGTCCTCTACTTTTCCGTGTTTTTGCTCTTCATCGCCAACACGGTCAACCTCGGCGCCGATCTCGGCGCGATGGCGGCCGCGGCGCAATTATTGGTCGGCGTGCCTTTTTTCGTCTGGCTGGTTGCGCTGACGCTGATCGGCGTCATCCTCGAAATCTTCGTGGACTATAAGCACTACGCGCGTGTGTTGCGTTTCCTGACGTTTTCCCTATTCGCCTATTTTCTTGTGCCGTTTGTTTCGCAACACGATTGGGGGCGGGCGCTCCGCGGCACCCTGGTCCCAACCATCGCGCTCGATAGAGACTATATACTGAATCTCGTTGCGATTCTCGGTACGACGATTTCACCTTATCTGTTCTTCTGGCAAGCCAGCCAGGAAATCGAGGAGGAAATTGGCGAAGGGAAAACGACGCTTCGGGAGCGCCAAGGGGTGACCCCGGTCGAATTGAAATGGATGCGCACCGATGTCACGTTCGGCATGTGGTTCTCCAACCTGGGCATGTGGTTTATTATGGTGACCGCCGCTGCCACGCTGTTTCGTCACGGCATCACGAATATCGACAGCGCGCCTAAGGCGGCTGAAGCGCTCCGACCGATCGCCGGCGATTTCGCCTACTTGCTCTTCGCGGTTGGAATCGTCGGGACCGGCTTTCTCGCGGTGCCGATTCTCGCCGGCTCAGCCGCGTATGCAATCGCGGAAACCTTCAAACTGCGCGAAGGATTGTATCTCAAGTTACGGCAGGCGCCGGGGTTCTACGCCATTATCGCCTTTTCAACCTTCCTCGGCTTCGCGATGAACTTGATCGGCATCAATCCGATTCAAGCGCTGTACTATGCCGCCGTCTTGAACGGCATCGTCGCCCCTCCCCTTCTTCTGATCATCATGCTGATCGCAAACGACCGCAAGATAATGAAGGACCAGGTGAATGGCCGCGTTTCCAATGCGCTGGGTTGGATCAGCACGCTGGCGATGACACTTGCGGCCGCCGCGCTGCTGGTGAGTCTCGCCACGGGGCTATGATGCCACGGAGCACGAAAATCAAGACGGGCTTGAGATCTCAAGCCCGTCGATTTTTCCGGTCGCTACTGCCCCACCGCCGCCTGCACTTGTGCAATCGCCTGCTTGACTTCGGGAGGTACGTACTCGTCCTTGTAGAACCGATCGATCTTGGCAGTCAGCCGCGTCTGCTGCAGCCAGTCGTTGAACGCGGCGGTCTGCTTCTGCTGCAGCGCGGATGGATCGAGCGGGCGATCCTGCTCGTGCCCGAGCATCTGGATGATGTGGACACCGAACGTCGTCGTGACCGGCTGGCTGATCTGATTGACGGCCAGCGAGAACGCGGCATCCTCGAAAGTCTTGTCCATGATCCCACGCGGGAACCAGCCCAGGTCGCCGCCCGTCTCCTTGGAGCCGGTGTCCGTGGAGAATTCTTGCGCGAGTTTAGCGAAATCCTCACCTTTACTGAGACGGTCCTCAATCTGAAGCGTTTCGGTGAACGTCTGGACAAGGATGTGGCGAGCGTGTACTTGTTCCGCGGTCTTCGGCGTCTCATCGGCAAATGCCTTTTGCACCTTCTGGCGGAGCAAGAGGGTTTCGATGATCTTGCGGAACTCCGCCTCGCTGACGTGTGTGCTCGTGTTCAAGTCATCGAGGAATTTTTTCTTCTGGTCCTGAAATCCCTGATAGGTGAGCGGGGTTGAGGTCGGCCCCGGCGTCTCGGTGGGTCCTTCCGTCGGCGTCACGGTCGGCGTGGGCGGCG
>Ga0163210_1000975_pt1 | contig 12305 bp, 8 predicted proteins | sample Kivu_220m_FD_113536 | JGI IMG/M metagenome (GOLD analysis project Ga0163210, IMG submission 113536) | Freshwater microbial communities from Lake Kivu, Western Province, Rwanda to study Microbial Dark Matter (Phase II) - Kivu_220m | ecosystem: Environmental > Aquatic > Freshwater > Lake ...
CTATCACCGCTGGCAGGAGGGCAGCGCACAACTGCCGCCCGTCGAAGCGCCTCCGCCCGCTGGGGGCGAGACCCGGGCCCCTGTCGCCCCGCCTCCTGCCGCCCCGGCGCAGACCTCCGGCCTGATTGACGATTTCGAGAGCGGGGCGCTGCCCGGCACTGCTGGATGGGAAGCTTATTTCCAGGATGATACCGATACCCAACTCGACTGCGCGCCAGACCCCAGCATAATGCACGGGGGCAGCGCGGCGCTGAAATTCGAGTTCGACGTGGCCGCCAACAGTTGGGCCACCTGCGGCTTCTATTTCGATTCCGTGCAAGACTGGCGCGCCGGGCAGGGCGTCTCGTTCTACCTGCGCGCCGATCAAGCTGGTCTGCCTTTCGACGTTGACCTGTACGGCGGCTCGCCCGCCGCCCGAACGATGTACATTTACTCCATGCAGACGCCGCCCGGCAGTACGGACGATTGGGTGCTGGTCGAGATCCGCTGGGAGGAAATTCTCCGCGCCGCGTGGGAGGAGAATACCGGCGCGCCATTTGATCCCGCGGAAGTGATGGGCTTCTCGTTCGGCCTCAGCGCGCTTGAACAATCCCGCTTGAGCGGCGCCATCTGGGTAGATGATCTGCAGTTCATTGGCGCAAGCGAACCCGCCATGGAAGCGCCCGAGGCGGCCCCGTCTGAAGCGGAGCAACCCGAAGCGGAGCAGCCCGAGGCCGAAGATGGCGGCCGCGGTCTGCCCTGCCTGGGGAGTCTGCTCCTGCCGCTGGTAATGGCCGGGACAATCTGGTTCATCCGTAAAAAATGATGGGAGAGAGGAGCGTGGAGGAATGGGCGAGGAGGGAAGATGGTGAGGTGATGTTTGAACGAAGGAGGCAGAGATGGCAACCGTAAAAGATTTCCATGAATTACGCGTTTATCAACTGGCTTTCGAGACGGCAGTAGAGATTCATGAATTATCGATGAAGTTTCCCACCGAAGAACGTTATAGCCTGACCGACCAGATTCGTCGTTCATCACGTTCGGTCTGTACAAACATCACTGAAGCATGGCGCAAACGGCGTTATCCTAATCATTTCGTCAGCAAATTGAGCGACGCGGACAGCGAGGCCGCCGAAACGCTGGTCTGGCTGGATTTTGCCTTGCGCTTCGGTTACATCACTCAAGCCAAACACGACGAACTTTACGAACATTACAACCACATTTGCGGCCAACTCACCATCATCATGATGAGAGAGCCTGGCAAGTGGACACCCCGCGACACATCCAACCACCCCTAATCCCTCCACTCTCCTCCCTCCACTCTCCTTCCTCTCCCATCTTCCCTCCACTCCCATGTCATCCAGACGAACCGTTTTCATCCCCTACCGCCCCAAGACCATCCTGAACAAAGGCAAACGCGCCGACCACTGGTTCTGGACGCGCTACAGCGCCTATCCTTACATCGGCTGCCAGCACGGCTGCGAGTTCTGTTACTGCCGCGAGCAAAAGTATTCGCCATACGATGACCCGAACGATTTTGCTTTCGTTATAAAGGTCAAGGAGAACGCGCCCGATCTGCTGCGCCGCGCCCTCAGCCGCACGCCGGTTGACTTGGTTTTCACGGGCGATTACCAACCGGCCGAGCGCAAGTTCGAGGTCTCGCGCAGGATGCTGGAGGTGTGTCGCGACCTGGGCTTCCCCGTCTTCGTGCTGGAACGCTCGCCGCTGGTGCTGCGGGATATTGACCTGATCAAAGCCATCAACGAACGCGCCCCCTCGGTGGTGTCTTTCAGCCTCATCAGCACGCCCGATTCGCCCAATTACGAGCGCGTCCGCCAGATCGAACACCTGGCCCCGCCGCCCGAAAAACGCTTCGCCGCGATGGCAGAGTTTGCAAAAGCCGGCATCCTGACCGGCACGTGCATGATGCCCATCCTGCCCGGCCTGTGCGACGACGAAGCCAACCTGGAAGCCGTCGTGCGTTGGACGGCAGATCATGGCGGAAAATTCGTGCTAGCCAGCAGCCTGACCCTTTCCGACCAGCAGCGCATTTATTTCTTCGACGTGCTGGGCGAACGTTTCCCTGATTTGCTGGGTCTCTACCAGCGCTTCTACCCGCCGAAGAGTTACGCCCCGGCAGATTATCCCTGGCGCAAGACTGCCTTGAAAATCCGAGAACTGTGCAAAGAATACGGCATCCGCGACCGCATCCCGCGACCGATCATCCCCGGCGACAAGCGCGCCCTCAACAAGCGCATCGTCGAGCATCTGGCCAATAAGGTCTACGAAATGGAATTGCGAAGCGAATCCAGCTATCGCCTCTGGGCTTACCGCAAGGCAGCCTGGGCGGTCGAAGACCTGGAGCAGGATATCGGTCTGATCTACCGCACGATGGGCTTGAAAGGATTGCAGAGCATTCCCAATATCGGCCCGTCGCTGGCGCGTGAGGTTGGGGGCTTGTTGACGCAATTGTCATCAGAGACCAGCGAAATTGCATATTGACTTTTCACTCATTTTCACCAATAATACATTCAAGGTATCATCCCAATCTATTGGGATGATACGCCCAATAATACATTTGGAGGAGCCATGAAAACAAAACTTGCGCTTCTGGCCGTCATCACGGCGCTGGTTGGTTCCATATTATCTTGTAACTTTCCGCGGCCCTCCGTAGGGCAGACGCCCGCCCCAGACGGGCAGCCATCCGCTTCGCCCGCGCCGGGATTGGCGCCCATCGGCGTCTGGATGCCCTGCTCGTCCGGCATGTATGGCGGCATCATCGAAGCCATCGCCGCCTCGCCGGATTACGCGGCCGATCAGACCGTCTTCGCGGCCACCTCGGGGGCTGGCATATTCAAAACCACCGATGGAGGCAGCACCTGGCAGGCCGCCAACAACGGCATGTGGATCAAACAAACCACCTCGCTCGCCATCTCGCCGGATTTCGCCAATGACCACACCCTTTTCAGCGGCGGGCTGCACGTCGGCGTGATGATCTCCACCAATAGGGGCAATTCCTGGCAGCCGGTGAACAACGGCATCACCCTCACCCATGTTTACGCCCTGGCGATGTCGCCGAGCTACCCGCAGGATCATACCCTCTTTGCTGGCACGGCGGGGGATGGCATCTTCAGGAGCGACGATGCCGGCGCCAATTGGACTGCGGTGAATGCAGGGGTCGGCAATCTCAACATCATCTCCCTGGCAATATCTCCCGCCTACCCCAACGATCGGACGATCTTCGCGGCAACCAGCGGCGGCATTTACCGCTCCACCGATGGTGGGAATTCCTGGCAGGCCGTGAACGACGGCGTGAACACCACGGATGTTCGCGCGCTGGCCCTCTCGCCCGATTTCGCCAACGATCAAACGCTTTTTGCCGGAACCGGAGGCGAAGGGATTCTCGTCTCGACGGACGGCGGCGACTCCTGGACCCCAGCCGGATTGCCCGGTATGTACGTCAACGCCCTGCTGGCCTCGCCGGAATTCCCGGCTGACCGCGCCGTATTCGCCGGGGAGGGCAGCGCCGGCATCTTCAAATCTGGCGATAGCGGGAGGACCTGGAACGGTTCCGGCAGCGGCCTGGGTAACGATCTCCAGATGGTCAGCCTGGCCGCCGCGCCGGATGGTACGCTCTTTGCCGGTCTGTACGGAGGCGGCGTCTACAAATCCAGCGACGGCGGCAATTCCTGGAGCGCCTCCACCACCGGCATTACCAATATCTATTCGAGCGCCCTCGCCTCCTCGCCGGACTTCGCTGCGGATCAGACTCTCTTCGCCGGGACCGACCACCAGGGCGTATTCCGCTCCACCGATGGCGGGCGAACCTGGGAAAAGACCAACTCCGAATTCATCCAGGTGAAGGATTTGGCAGTTTCCACTGGCTACGCGCAGGATCACATCGTTTTTGCTGCCACCGGCCTCAGCGGGATCGACAAATCCACCGATGGAGGTCTCTCCTGGCAGGCGGTCAATACGGGATTGGCTGACACAGACATGACCGCGTTGGCCCTCTCACCGGACTTCCCCAACGACCAGACCCTGTTGGCCGGCTCGTACCGGGGTGTCATCTACCGCTCTGCCGACGGCGGGAACACCTGGTTGGACGTGAACGCCGGTTTCCCCGCAAGCGTGATTTCCGACCTGGCATTTTCGCCGGATTACAGCCAGGATCAGACCCTCTTTGCAGGCGCTTACCAGGGTGGAATCTACGTCTCCACCGATGGCGGCCTTACCTGGCGCGATGCCAGCGCAACCTTGCCCGCATTGACGCTCATCTCGCTAGCCATCTCGCCCGATTTCAGCCGCGATCACACGATTTTTACGGGCATAGACAGCAGCGGTATTTTCAAATCGAGCGACGGCGGCGACACCTGGAACAGCGCGAACGCTGGCTTCCCCTACGCGAACTATAATCGCCTGGCCCTTTCCCCCTCCTTTGCCAGCGACCACACCTTGTACGCCGCTTTCTCGGACATATATCAATCCGGCGATGGAGGCGCAACCTGGTCAGCTCTCGGGACGACGATCTGGGGCCGTTACGTGACCGCGCTGGAGGTCTCCGCCGACGGCCAGTTCCTCTACGCGGCCACGGATGGGGAAGGGGTTTTCTGCATGAAGTTGAGGTAGGAACACCAGATCAGCAAGGCAAAGTATCATCTCAATGAATGGGGGGATTGTGGTGTGCGGGCGGTCGCGAAGCATACCCGAAGGGTGCGAAGCCGCCCGCACACCCCCAATTTCCCCCTTCTTTTTGATATGATGTAAGGCATACTTCACAACAAGCGAGGAGATATGAAAACAAGATTGTTCCTCCTTCACAGTATTGCCGTTCTTTTGCTGTTCTTTTCTGCCTGCGGCGGCCAGCCGCCCGAAACGCCTCCCGCGGCGGAGGCCATCACCTTCACCGCTGACCGCACAATCCTGCAAGCCGGGGAATGCACCCTCCTGCGCTGGGAAGTGACCGAAGGCTTCGGCGTGACCCTCGAGGCGCAGCCGGTGGACAAGGTCGGGCAGATGGAAGTCTGCCCGGCGGAGACGCGCGGCTACGAACTGGCTGTGGACATGGGCACGCACATTGAGACGCGCACGGTCGAGATCGTTGTCAGCGGCGCGGCAGGCCAGCCTGGCGGGACTCAGACACAGGTCACGCCCGGTACTCCTGCTTACCAGGCCGAGTCCTGGCTACGGATGGGCGGCCCGCCCGGCGGCCTGGGATACGACATCCGAGTCAACTTTGCCGACCCCAATATCTGGTACGTGACCGACGCCCACAGCGGCTTCCACATCAGTTACGATCGCGGCCTATCCTGGCTGCAAAGCAACACCGGCATCGAACGGTTGACCAATACGATTGACGTTTCAGTTTTCAGTGCAACCGTAGACCCGCACAATCCGTCGGTGATCTGGGCCGGCACACAATTGATCGGCCACATCTACAAGTCTACGGACGGCGGCTTGACGTGGACTGCAATGGATGCCGGCATCGAGCCGCACGCCGGGCTGAGTTTTCGCGGCTTTACCGTTGACCCGCGCAACTCGGACATCGTCTACGCCGCGACGGAGGTGGAGCCAACGGTGCTCCAGGCCGCAGGCCGGACAGGCATCAACCTGGCCGGCAGAGGCGGCCGCGTCTACAAAACAACCGACGGCGGCCTGACTTGGACACTGCTCTGGGAAGGCGACGCGCTGGCGCGCTACGTCTGGATTGACCCGACCAACCCGGATATCCTCTACGTCTCGACAGGCTTCTTCGACCGCTTCCCTCTCAACCTTCCAGAGAATCCCAGCCCACGGAACAGCGGCGGATTCGGGGTCTACAAGAGCATGGATGGCGGAAAAACGTGGATGGCGTTGGGAAGCGAACACGGCCTGGGCTATCCGCACGTTAGCAGCCTGTACATGAAGCCGGATGATCCGCTCACGCTCCTGGCTGGCACGAGCATGAACCTCCTGGGCCCGCTCGAATTTCCAGACGGCACGAGCGTCCCGCCGGGTTACGTATATCTGACGACAGATGGCGGCCTGACCTGGCAGGAGGTCATCAAGTATGGTATTTTTGGAGCAGTGGAATATTGCGAGCAAAACCCGCAGATTGCTTATGCGGCCAGCATCGATTCGGTCTATCGCAGCGAAGACGGCGGCTTTACCTGGCAGCGTTTCACAGACGAGGCGCGCCGCACCTGGGGGCCGCCTGGCCTGTATCCGGGCGTGCCGATTGATATCCAGATTGACCCTCAGGGCTGCGACCGCCTCTTGATCAACAATTACGTCGGCGGAAACTTCCTGAGCGAAGACGGAGGGCGCACCTGGCAGTTGGCAACCGAGGGTTACAGCGGATCGAGCATCACCCAGGTGCAGGTTGACCCGCAGGATGCCGCCCACGTCTTTGCCGCCACCACCATGGCGCCGTTCGTCAGCGAGGATGGCGGGAAAAACTGGCAGAGCCTGGCGTATGGCGAGTTGAAAGGCGGGGTGCTCCCCCTGGCACTGGATCCGTCCAACATCCAACACATGATCGGATCGCCAGAGGGAGCGTTCACCACCATCCTGGAAACGAAAAACGGCGGATTGGACTGGCAGACGCGCTTTTCCTGGCGCGAAAACCTGCCGGCTGATTACAGTGAACAGGAGTGGAAGGATAATAAGCTCCTCTTCCGCCGTATCCATTTTGCGCCGTCTGCCCCCAATTTCGTCTACGCAGCCACATTCCATCCCTTCATTCCAGATGCGGACCGCACCAGTTGGAAAATGGGCCTGGGTGTCTATAAATCCACGGACGGAGGGACAACTTGGAAACCCGCCAACGATGCCGCGACCGCCACCCTCGGTTTCAGCGACCTGGCCGTTGATCCGAACGACGCCGAGACCGTTTACGCGGCCAGTTTCTTTGGGGATGGCGTCTATAAGACGACAAACGGAGGCGCAACCTGGACTGCGGTCAATCAAGGGTTGCCAACGCCGGTTGGCGAGTTGGATGTAATTGCCATCCATCCCACCAATCCACAGGTCATCTATATCGGTGGAATGACCGGTCTGTTCAAGAGCGAAGACGGTGGAGCCTCCTGGAAGCAGTTAGCCGCCGGGATTGACCCTTCGGCAGCCATCCACGACATCGTCATTGACCCTCTCCACCCCGGCGTGGTGTACGTCGGCACGAACTTCCTGGGTGTTTACTACAGCCTGGATGACGGCCAGACGTTCAGCCCTCTGCGCCAGGGATTGGAAGAAGGCAATTTGAACATCGAGGACTTGGCGCTCAGCGCAGATGGCAGCGTGCTGTACGCGGCTGTTGGGCTTCAGGGCGTCTACCGGCTGGGCATGCCGGTCACAGCACAGCCCTGAAAAGGAGAGAATGATGAAAACTACCATCTCACGTATCCTGTTCTTGAGTATGCTGATATTCAGCCTGGCCGCCTGCGGCGGCCAGGCGACCGAGCCGCCCCGGCGGATACCATCACCTTCGCTACCGAGCGCACCAATCTGCAAGCCGGCGAGTGTACCGTCCTGCGCTGGCATGTGACCGAAGGCTTCGGCGTGACCCTCGATACCCGGCCGGTGGACAGGACTGGCGAGATGGAAGTCTGCCCGGCGGAGACGCGCGGCTACGAACTGGCGGTGGATGTGGGCACACACATGGAGACGCGCGTGGTCGAGATCACCGTCAGCGGCACGGCGCAGGCTGGAGGTCCGGGGACGGTCACGCCCGGCGCGCCTGCCTACCAGTCCGGGACGTGGGTGTTCACCGGCGGCCCCATCGGCGGGCTGGGCTACGATGTCCACATGGATCCGCGCAACCCGGATGTGATGTACGTCACCGACGCCTATGCCGGGGCGTTCAAGAGCACCGACGGCGGCGCGACCTGGGAAACGCTCGGCGCAGCCAACGGCTTCGACTCCTACGACCTGTACATCGGCAGCCTGTTCATACACCCGCAGGATCCCGATATCCTGCTGGCGGCGGCCGGCAACGACCCGTATTCATTCCGAGTGGGGCGCACACTGGGCGGCGTCTATCGCACCGCGGACGGCGGCCAGACCTGGCAGCCGGTCAGCGGCAACCTGTCGGCAGTGATCCCCCCGCCGCAGGATCCGGGCGCGGCGTCGCTCGCCGTCTATTCGCTGGCTGTGGATCCGTCCAACCCGGAAAAAGTCTTTGCCGGTTTTTACGGCGGCAGCCTAGCAGTCAGCCTCGACGGCGGCCAGACCTGGAGCCTCTCGGCTTCGGGCATGATCCCGGAAGCGATGGTGACTGCCATCGTGGTGGATCCGACCAACCCGCAGGTGGTCTACGCCGGGACGTTGAACAGCGGCGTGTATCTCTCGCTGGACGGCGGGCAGACCTGGTCGGCGCTCAACAACGGCCTGCTGACCCGCGCCGTGCGCGGCCTGGCGCTCTCTAGCGACAGCAGCGTGCTGTACATGACCAGCGACGGCGGAGGCGTCTTCCGGCTGGGGACGCCGTAAACAATCAGGTGACAGTCACTTGGCAAGTCACTGCGAAGAAGGCCGGATGAAAGTCTGTTTGAAAATCCTGTTTGTTGCGGGCGCTGTCTTGCTCTCAGGCGCACTGATCTGCGCCTGCGTACCGAAACCCGCGCCTACGACTCCAACAGCCTCTTCCCTGCCGGTGACGGTGATTCCTCCCTCCGGCGTCTCCATCAGCGGCACCGTCCTCGACCCCGAAGGCGCGCCGCTCTCCGGGGCAACTGTCCGCATCCAGGCAACGGCTAACCAGACCCTCACCGATGACGAAGGCCGCTTCGTGCTCGTTAACCTGGAGGAGGGCGCACCGGTCACCGTCAGCGCGTGGGCGGACGGCTACTACTGCGCCAAAGTCGAAGGGGTGACGTCGCCAGCCAGCGGCGTGACGTTCACGATGCGCCTGGTGCAAACCAATGACAACCCGGACTACCAATGGATTTCTCCGATCGGCGAGAACTCCTGTTACTCCTGCAAGCCTGGCGTGACCCAGGTCTGGCTGGATAACGACGCGCACGGCAAATCGGCGACTAATATCCGCTTCCTGACGATGTACAACGGCACGGATGTGAACGGGGACCAGAGTCCGCTCACCCGTTACGGTTACAGCCGCGACTATGGGCGCTTCCCGTTGCGCCCCGACCTGACCCAGCCCTACTACGGCCCCGGCTACAAACTCGATTTCCCCGATACTGCCGGGAACTGCGCCGCCTGCCATGTCCCTGGTGCGGCGGTGGACGCGCCCTATGGCACCGACCCGAACACGGTCACTGGCGTGAACACCTTCGGCGTCCACTGCGATTACTGCCACAAAGTCGCCGATGTCAAGCTGAATCCTGTTACCGGTCTGCCATACCCGAACATGCCCGGCGTCCTCTCGCAGGATATCCGCCGCCCCTTCACCGAAGACCCCGACCGTTACCAAATTTTCTTCGCCACCTTCGATGATGACAACGTGCCGATGGAAGATACCTACTTGCCGCTCATCAAAGAAAGCCAGTGGTGCGCGCCCTGTCACTTTGGCGTGTTTTGGGATACAGTTGTCTACAATTCCTTTGGAGAGTGGCTGGAAAGTCCCTACAGCGACCCGGAAACTGGAAAGACTTGCCAGCAATGTCATATGCCCGCACCAACTATACTGAACAACCAGGTATTGACGAGTGTTGCCCCAGGTACAGGAGGCGTGGAACGCGACCCGATGACGATCCCTGGTCACACCTTCCCCGGCGCCTCCAGCACGGACCTGTTGCAGAACGCGGTCACGATGAGCGTGGACGCCTCCCGCGCGGGGGACGAAATCACCGTGACTGTGACCATCGTCAACGACAAGACCGGCCACCACGTCCCAACTGATTCGCCGCTGCGGCAGATGATTTTGCTGGTTTCTGCAGCCGACGGGCAGGGACAAGCCCTGCCCCTACAGAACGGGCCAACGGTCCCGGAATGGGGCGGCATTGGTGATCCTGCCGATGGGTATTACGCCGGTTTGCCCGGTAAAGGCTTCGCCAAAATCCTGATGGAACTGTGGACCGAGATCACCCCCAGCGGCGCGTACTGGAACCCAACGCGAGTCGTCAGCGACAACCGCATCCCGGCTCTCGGCGCGGATACCAGCACCTACGTCTTTCAGACCTCCAAGGTCTCTGAGACCTCGGATGTCTATATCGAAGTCACCCTGCTCTTCCGCCGCGCTTTCATCGAGTTGATGGACCAGAAAGGCTGGGATGTGCCGAATATTGTCATGGAGCAGCAAACTATCAACCTGCCGTAGTTTCTCACTGCCACCGCTGGTCGGTATAAAGACCGACCCACGCTATAATAAGCGTAACTTTTCATCCATATTGGCGTAAATATACATGAGGCTTTTTCAGTAATTTCTCGATAAGTAACAGGATGGGGGGTGTGCGGGCGGCGAAGCCGCCCACACCCCCCCCATCACCCCGATCTATTGAAATGATACCAAAGAATCAAGAGGAGAATGTTATGAACAGAAGAAACCGTACGCAACTGGCCCTTGGGCTAATCCTCATCCTGGTGGCGGCCTGGCTGGTGGTAGCCAAATTCCGGCCCGACCTGGTTGCATGGCTCAACCTGGCCTTCGATTGGCCGCTGTGGGTGGTCATTGCCGGAGGTATCCTCCTGCTGATCGGACTGTTGACCGGCGCGGCGGGGATGGCAGTCCCGGCCTGCATCGTGGCTGGCATCGGCGGCATCCTTTATTACCAGAACGTCACCGGCAACTGGGAATCGTGGGCCTACATGTGGGCCTTGATCCCCGGCTTTGTAGGACTCGGCGTGCTGCTCTCCGGTCTGTTGGGCGGCAATTTCAGACAAGAAGCGCGGCATGGGCTGAACCTGTTGGTCATCAGCACAGTGCTGTTCCTCATCTTCACGGCCATCTTCGGCGGATGGGGGATCTTCGGCCCTTATCAAGAATACGCCCTGGCCGGGGTGCTTTTCCTGTTCGGCCTGTGGTTCATCCTGCGCGGCCTGCTCCGCAAGCGCCCATAGGAGGCTATTATGCGTCGCAATTACCTGTTCTGGGGTAGTGTTCTCATCTTGCTCAGTGCGTTATTCTTGCTGAAAGCCCTGGGCATCACTAACGAGGTGTGGGGTTATTTCTGGCTGCTGGCGGTGGGATTACTGGGAGTGTGGTTCATCGTCCGGGCGATCTGGCGTCCCAAGGGCGAAGAAGGCGAGCAAGTAACAATCGAATTGAAAGACGCGCAACAGGCCAGCCTGCGTCTCAACCATGGAGCCGGGCGGTTACGCATCGGCGCCGGAGCGGGAGCAGGCTTGCTCCTTTCAGGGAAGTTCGGCTATGGCTTGGACTATAAGACCGAGATGGTCGGCAACAAGCTCGAGGTGCGCATGCGTTCAGCGTCCAACTTCGGACCCTTCATCGGCGAGGATTTCGACTGGAATCTCGACCTGACCCGCGACATCCCGATCTCCCTGACCATCAACACCGGGGCCAGCGAGTCCAGGATTGACTTGAGCGAGCTGCGTGTCCCGTACCTGAAGCTGGAGACCGGCGCCAGTTCAACCACGCTGACCCTGCCGGCCCAAGCCGGGAACACGCTGGCGGAGATCAACGCCGGGGTTGCTTCGGTGGATATCCGCCTGCCCGAGGGCGTGGCGGCGCGCATCCACATTAAAGAGGGGCTTTCTGCCCGCAGCATCAACAGCGCCCGCTGCCCGCGCCTGGAGGGCAATGTTTACCAATCGCCGGATTACGACCAGGCGGCCAACCGCGTCGAGTTGGACATCGAGGCCGGCGTCGGTTCGATCAGCATTCAATAGGAGAACAACATGAAACGCATTGACTTTCGCATCGTGATCGGCGTCTTGCTCATTTTAGGTAGCATTTTGGGATTTCTCGAAAAGTTTGGGATTATCCAGCGCGGCTGGGATCTGTTCTGGGGAACCATCCTGGGGCTGGCCGGGATTGCCTTCCTTTACGTATTTGTCACTAACCGGTCGCAATGGTGGGCGGCTATTCCAGGTTTCACCCTGCTCGGCATGGCGGCTTCTTCCTTCTTGCTGGATAGGCTCGGCTGGGGCGGCCTGGCCTTCTTGGGCGGGATCGGCCTGGGCTTCTGGGCAATCTACATAACCAGCCGCGAGCGCTGGTGGGCGATCATCCCCGGCGGTGTGTTGGTCACGCTTGGCTGCGTCTCCGCCCTTTCGGACGCGTTTGGGATCCTCAACACTGGCGGCGTTTTCTTCATCGGCCTGGGGCTGACTTTCCTCCTGGTGGCGCTCCTGCCCGGCACGGGGAAGTCGAGCTGGGCATTCTTCCCGGCCACGGCTCTCATCATCCTTGGCATCTTGCTGGGTACGCC
>Ga0163210_1000976_pt1 | contig 12298 bp, 8 predicted proteins | sample Kivu_220m_FD_113536 | JGI IMG/M metagenome (GOLD analysis project Ga0163210, IMG submission 113536) | Freshwater microbial communities from Lake Kivu, Western Province, Rwanda to study Microbial Dark Matter (Phase II) - Kivu_220m | ecosystem: Environmental > Aquatic > Freshwater > Lake ...
GAACGGGGTGCCAGCTGAGCCTGCTGCTGGTCGACCCGTTCTGCCTGATCCCAGGGGACGATGTCCTGGGGTGACGGCAGGGCTGTGTCGATCCAGCGGTGCCAGAGCTGACCGCCAAAATCTGCATTCGGCAGAGCAAAGGTGAGGGGTTCCCACCAGGCGTTGACCATCAGGGCGCAACGGAATCGATTGGCGCTGCTGGTCAAGGTCAGGGCCAGCGAACGGGAGGCGTCACTGCGGTCGGGCTTGCCAGGCTGCACACCGTTCCAACTGATGTGGTTGCGGTGCAACAGATCCGCCAGGCTCAGGGCCTGCCCATCGACGACCAAGTCGCGCCGTTGCCGATAGGCGCACAGCTCGCGCACAAAGCGATGGATGTCCAGGTTCTGCTCCAGCAGATCCCAATCCAGCCAGCTGATCGGGTTGTCCTGGCAGTAGGCATTGTTGTTGCCCCCTTGCGTGCGGCAGATCTCATCACCCATGCCGAGCATCGGAGTGCCAGCTGAGAGCAGCAGCAACGTCAGAAAATTGCGGATCTGCCGCTTGCGCAGCGCCTGCACCTGCGGATCGCTGCTCGGCCCCTCGATGCCACAGTTCCAGCTGGCGTTGTCGGCTGAGCCATCGCGGCCCGCTTCGCCATTGGCCTCGTTGTGCTTGTCGTTGTAGCTGACGAGGTCAGCCAGGGTGAAGCCGTCATGGCAAGTGATGAAGTTGATGCTGGCCTCGGCCTCGCGGCGCTTGGCGCCGTAGATGTCGGGACTGCCGATCAGCCGCTGACTGACAGCCGCCACCTGGCCGCCATCGCCCTTGATGAACCGCCGCAGATCGTCGCGGAAACGGCCATTCCATTCCTGCCAGCGGTCGCCGACGAACGATCCCACCTGGTAGAGGCCTGCCGCATCCCAGGCTTCGGCGATCAGCTTGGTGCCGGCAAGCACCGGATCGGTGTCGAGATCCCACAGAATCGGTGGCCTTGGCGCGGGATTGCCGCTTTCATCACGGGCCAGCACCGAGGCCAGATCAAAGCGAAACCCGTCGATGTGAAAGTGCTGCACCCAATGGCGCAGGCTGTCGCGGATCAACCGCCGCACCACCGGGTTGTTGCCATTAAAGGTGTTGAAGCACCCGGTGACGTCGAGGTAAGCCGAGGGATCGGCGGGATCCAGCAGGTAGTAATCGCGGTTGGCGAGCCCGCGGTAGCTGAAGGTGGGGCCATCGGCGCCGGCTTCAGCCGTGTGGTTGAACACCACGTCCAGGATCACCTCGATGCCAGCGCGATGCAGGGCCTTGACCATGTCACGGAACTCGTCGAGAACCGCCAGCGCATCGGCCTTCTGGCGCCAGGCGCAGCTATAGGCGTGGTGAGGCACCAGACAGCTGATCGGCTGGTAGCCCCAGTAGTTGGGCAGCCCAGCGGGAGCATCCTGAGGATCAAACTGAAACACCGGCAACAGCTCGACCGCGGTGATCCCCAGATCCTTGAGGTAGGGAATCTTCTCGATCAGGCCGGCGTAGGTTCCCGCTGTCGCTGGGTGCAAACCGCCCGAGGGATGGACCGTGAAGCCGCGAACGTGCAGCTCGTAGATGAGCGTCTCTCTGCCAGGGCGATTGAGCGGACGATCCCCCTCCCAGTCGTAGGCGTCCAGATCGGCGACAACACACTTAATCGCATCGGCCCAGCCGCGCGCCCCTTCAGCTTGAGCCTGGTTGCGGCCATAGCAAGCTGGCACGGCCAGGGCATGGCTGTAAGGGTCCAGCAGCAACTGGCGGGCGTCGCAGCGAAGGCCGGCTGCGGGGTCTTGCGGTCCATGCACCCGGTAGCCGTAGAGCTGGCCCGGGGCAAGCCCCTGCACCCAGCCATGCCAATAGTGGCCGCTGCGATGGGCCTCGCCCGCCAGTGGCAGACAGACTGACGGTTGCTCGGCGTCGAGCGTGTCAAACAGGCACAGCTCCACGGCTGTGGCATCACGGGCATACAGGCTGAAGTTGACGCCATCGCCGCTGACGCTGGCCCCCAGTGGGGCCGCCTGCCCTGGCAACAGCCCAGGGGTGGTTGCCACCGACGTCACCATGGAACCAGCCATCTGCACCGATGATGGCCCAGGTTCTTCGTCGTGGCAGCCGATCCCCATGGTTCCTTTGTCAACGCCACCACTGCGCCGGGTGCGCAACGGGGTGGTGCTGATCCTGCAGCTGGCCCTGCTGGGGGCGCTGGTGGGACTCGCCTGCGCGCCATTGAACCTGGTGGACCACTGGCAGGACCAGCTGCTGAACCGCTTGCCGGCATTCACCGCTGCGGGCTGGACGCCATGGCACATCGCCCAGGTCTGTTCACCCCTGGTGGTGATGCCCGTGTTGCTGGCCCTGCAGGCCCGTCTCTGGCGCCGGGGGGCGGGATCAGGAATTCCCCAGACGATGCTGACGCTGGAGGAACCCAGCCGCAGTCCCGAGCTGCTCGCCGCCGATGCGACCGTGCAGCGGATGACGCTGTGGTCCATCGCCAGCCTGGCCCTGTTCCCGATGGGCCGCGAAGGACCGGTGGTGCAGATGGGTGCCGCCGTTGCCCAGGCCTTGCGCCGCCGCTGGCCCAGGCTGCTGCAACGGCTGTCGACCCGCAACCTGGTGGCGATCAGCGCCGGCGCCGGCCTCGCCGGCGGCTTTAACACCCCGCTGATGGGGGTGGTGTTCATGGCCGAGGAGCTGCTCGGTAGCTTCGGAGCCCAGCTGATCTGGCCGGCCCTGGTGGTGTGTGCCTTTGCCGCCGAGATCAGCAACCTCGATGGCCAGCCCCAGTTCACCCTTGGTCTGGTGAGCCTCAATCCGCTCGAGCTCAACCAGCTGCTGCTGGGCGCGGGGCTGGGCGTCTGCGGCGGCCTGCTCGGAGGCCTGTTTGCCCGGCTGCTACTCGAAAGCACGCGCCGCATCCTGCCCCGGGTGCGCCAGCGTCCCTGGCGCGGCGGCCTGCTGCTGGGGGCCCTGATCAGCGGCCTGGCCCTGATCAGCCGTGGGGCCAGCGGGGGTGACGGCGAAGCGCTGATGGCCTGGATCTTGGCGGATCCGGTCAGCCATCACGCCACATTGGTCGACCTGGTAGCCCGCATCGTCGGCCCCTGCCTCGCCTTGGGGGCAGGCATTCCCGGCGGCCTGATCGATCCGGCCTTCGCGATCGGCGCCATCATCGGCGACCTGCTCACCCAAGCCCTCGACCTGGGCGGCCTGGGGTTGGCGATCGGCATGGCAGGCGGCCTGGCAGGGGCCACCCAGCTGCCGGTGATGAGCCTAATTTTTGCGCTGCACATGGCCGGTGATCAACAACTGCTCGCCGGGGTGCTGATGGCCTCGGTGATCGGTGCCTACGTGGGCAAATTGTGGATCCACAAACCGATTTATCACGCCCTAACCGATCTACTGCAGGAACGGCACTGACTCCTTAAGTTGGTGCCATAGCAAGCCGTGCAGAGCGGCACCCGAGCGATGCCGATCACCATCGTCGAACTGATTGTGCCCAGCGGGCCCTCACCCCTGGCTGCGTCGGCCTTGCTGTTGCTGAGGGTGTTTCTTGGCATCTGCTTTATCCGCCACGGCTGGCCCAAGCTGCGCAATCTCAAAACCTGGTCTGAAGGTCTGAAGACGCCGATCTGGCTCTGCTTTCTCTCTGCTTTTTCGATGTGGGGTGCCGGCATCGCCCTGATTCCGGGACTCTTGACGCCCCTGGCTGCACTGGCCATCGCCATCTCCATGGCCTATGCGATGGTGCTGGAGATTCGCTCGGGCTTTCCCTTTATCGCCCCGGATCCGTATCAGATCCCGGAAGGTGACTATGCCGGCCCGCTGGGTGTGGGTGAGCCCCCCAGCTGGGAGAAAGCAGCCATGTATGTGGTGATGTGCGCCGTGCTGGCTACCTGTGGCGGGGGTCTGTGGTCGCTCGACAACCTGTTGATCGCTGATCTGCTGCGCTCGATGCTGGCCTGATGGGTCATCCGCCGCTGGTGCTGGTGCATGGCCTGTGGGACACGCCTCGGCTGTTCAACAGGCTTCGCACCGCCCTTGACGGTCGCCGCGATCCGCTGCTGATCCCCCATCTGCACCACGGCCTGGGCCATGTGCCGTTGGTCGATCTGGCAGCCCGGCTCGATCAGCACATCACGACGGCCTTCGGTTCCGATACCGCGATCGACCTGCTGGGCTTTTCGATGGGTGGCCTGGTTGGACGCAGCTGGATTCAGGACTTCGGCGGCCATCAGCGCACGCGGCGTTTTCTCTGCGTGGGCAGCCCGCAACGGGGAACATTGACCGCCCAGCTGATGCCACGGGCCTGGCTGGCCGGTATCGCCGACATGAAGCTGGGCAGCGCCTTCCTGAGGCGGTTGGACTCCAGCCAACGCCAACACCCGGAGCGGCTGGCCGAGCTCGACTGCCGCAGCTTTTATTGCCGGTTTGATCTGATGGTCGTTCCCAGCTGGCGCGGGGTCCTGCCCGTTGGTCCGGTTCAACCCTTGCCGGCCCGCACCCATCCAGGCCTGGTCGGCGAAGCACGGTCGCTGGGCCGACTTTGCGACGCCCTGCTCGAGCCCTGATCCAACACCACTGGATCGATTCCGCAACCATTGGTTGCAATCGATCAGACGGCGATAGCCAACGTTGGGCTGCATCAACACAATCGGGATACTCCCATCCCACGCAACGATGTGTTTTTCAGCCTCGGCCAGCTTTACCGCGTCGGCCGTTCTGATGCCCCTGGGTCTGTATGCAACCCATATCGCCAGAAAAACAGACCAGAAGGATTACGTCCCCCTTGCTTTGACACCCTTTTTCTTTGGGGTGCAGCAGTTCACTGAGGGACTGGTCTGGACCGGCATTGACAACGGCCGGACCGAACCGCTCACCACCCTGGCCTCGTTGGGCTTTCTCTTCTTCGCCTACTGCTTCTGGATGATCTGGATCCCCTGGAGCGCCTGGTCGATCGCCCGAAGCACCGACAGCAAAGCCCTGCTGCATCGCCTCAAATGGGTGGCGATCGTGGCGACCGTGCTGGGCATTGGCTTCTACCTGCCGGTCCTGTTCAACCCACCGGCGGTGCAACCCTCAGTCCACAGCACGGGCCGCCTGCTGTACGACATCAGCAACCTGCACAGCGCCTGGCACAACTTTGTGAACACCGAGCCCGTCGGCGAACTGGTGTACTGGGGCTTCATCGTGCTACCGCTTGTCGCCCTGCGCGACAAAGCCGTCAAGTTGTTCGGCATCCTCATTTTCGTCTCGATCTTCCTGACCTGGTTCACCTACAGCAAGACCTTCAACTCGGTGTGGTGCTTCTACTGCGCCGTGCTCTCGATCTTCGTGCTCTGGATCATCAACCGTCCCCGTCTTAGCGGCAGCCGGGCTGCATGATCGAGCAGGCCCTCGACCAGCTGGCCCGATGGCTGATGCAGGCCGATGCCGGACTCGGCCTTGTGGCCCTGGTGGGATTGTCGATGTCGCTGTCCCACCTGTTCGCACTGGTGGCCAACCGGCTCACACCACGGCAGATCGTCAGCCAGCTGATCCTCGATGCGCTGGTGCTGTCGCTGGCGCTGGTGCTGGCCAGCTTGATCAACATGCTGTTGCTTCGGGCCTTCGCAGGCGCCGCCATCAATCCTGGCGAACTGCTGGCCAAGCTTGGTCCGTCGCTGATCCCCGGGTTGTTCTATTGCTTTGTCGCGGCTCCGTACATCAGTGATCTGATCGCCAGCGTGATCTGGGCCCTGATCCACCTCAACATGATCACCCTGTTGCACATGCACTTCAACGTGTCCTATGGCCAGGCGCTGCTGCTGGCCACACCGGGTTTCGTGTTGGCCCTGCTGTTGGTCATCGCCGTCTTTCACCAAGGCTGGCAGCGCGCTTACCGGCAACTGGCCAGCACACTGGCGCCCACCGCGGAATCCTGATGGCCCCGCTGCAGGCGATCCGGATTCAGCTGGCGGGTCAGCGACGACTCGCAGGGGTGTTGGGCTGGCTGGTGTTGCTCAGCGGGCTGAGCTCGCTGGTGATCAGCCTGCATGCCGGCCCCATGCTGCTGTCGGCCCTGTCGCCTGGGGATCTAGCCATGGTGCTGAAGGCTGTGGCCGTCCTTGGATTGCTGCTGATCCCGATCAGTGGCGTGATTTCAGTCACGTCACAGTTCGCCTTCTGGCGCGGCTGGCTGGGGGGACTGCCCCAGCCAGCTGACATCTTTAGCGAGCCAGCTGCCGCAACACCTGAGGCCGCAGCGACCCGTTGCACAATCGTCTACCTGGACGGCATTCACCAGAGTGAGCGTGACCATCCCCCACGGGTGGCAGCGTTTCTGGCCTTGATGGAATCTCGCTTGCCCAGCCATGTCAGGCTGTTCAAAGGCCTCGAGACCTACACAGTCACCACCGCCAGGCTGGCCGATGACGCCGGCGGCAGTTGGTTCTGGCGACGCCTGTTTGCCTTGCAGGAGCACCATCCCAATCCCTGGGTCGGCCTGATCTGTGCCGTTCTGGTGCAGGCCAACAACGTCATCAAAGTGGGCATCTCATCGGACAGGCGCTACGGCCCGATCCTCAATTACGAGCTGGCGCTCAAGGTGGCGCAACGGCTGGCCGAGCAAGGCTTTCAGCCGGGGCATGCCCCCGACGGCCGGCCCCAGGAGCTGGTGCTGTTGGGCTACAGCGGTGGCGGCGAAATGGCCCTGGGCATGGCCGAATACCTCCGCCGCATCTGCCACTGCCCGGTGCGGAGCATGACCTTCTGCGGGGTGTTCAGCGGCAACCAGTTGCTCGAGCAGGTCGGCGAGATCGCCATGATCGTTGGTGATCGCGATCCTGTGGCGGCCTTCGGACGGATCGCCTACCCGGGCCGCTCGCCCCTGCTCCCCCTGTCCAACTGGAACAAAGCGGTTAAGCGCGGACAGGTGCGGCGTCACTGCATCAACGGCCTCTCACACAACGGCCTGAGTGGCCCGTTTTCCGATCGCAACCGCAATGCCGTGATCGCCGCAATCACCGGCGGTCTCTAGGCGCCTGACGGTTGCAGCTGATGCAACTGCTGAATCACGGCAAAGGGGCTGCGCAGGGGCAGCGAGGCCTGCAGCCGTCGCCAGGCATCGCTGACGGTGCTGCCATGGTGCGAAAAATCCAACGGCAGATCACCCAAAGCGCGCTGGTAACTGGCGACGACGGGCAACGCGGCCGTTCGTACCACGCCATCCTCGACAAGCGTGCTGCAACGCCGCAGCAAGCGCTCACGCCAGAGACCTGACAGCACCAAGGGAAACAGATTGCAGCGTCCGCAAAGGGCCTGCTGCAGCAAGGCGGTGCTGTCGATGCAGAAGCCGAGACTGCCGTAACCACCAAGGCGCAGATGGCTCGCGCTGGCTTCAAGGTTGTGGACAAGGGCGATCAGCTCACACAACGGCATCAGGGCATTCAGCTGAGGGCCTTCAAACGGCTCTCCCAGGTAGCGAACCGTGCCGGTCTGCGGGTCGTTCTGCCAGGGACGCCGCAGATCATTGAGACCATCCCAGCCGCACAGGCCACCGGTTCCCTGATACCACTGCAGGCGCAGCAGCTCAGCCCCGCGGCTGAGCTCCAACGCAAGCGCCGTATGGGGCAACAGCGAGACCACCTCCTGACCATCGCGATCCAGCAGACCGGTGCGCAACGGCAGCGCCAGGGGAATCTGACGCGGGGGTTCATCAGGCAACTCCAGGGACGCGCCAAAGCCAAAGCTGGCGATGCTGCTGCGCAGCCGTGCCCGCACGCTCCAACCCTGATCAACCAACCACGCCAGCAAGGCGGCCCCATCGTTGCAACCTTCAAAGCTGAAGACCCGAGGCGTGACGGCATTGGCGGCCAGTCGGTTGAACACCTGCGCAAGAAGTGCGTTGGCACAACGCGCCTGGGCGGTCTGACTGAAGTGCAGCCCCACATTGGACCATCGCAACCCCTGGCTGATGTGCGGCCAGCGGGTCGCCCTGTCCTCCACGGCCTGATCGACGACACCAGAGGCCACCTGCTCCAGCACAGACCACTGCGACGGCAGGGACAGGGTCACCCCCTGCCAGTCAATCGCCTGGCGCTGCCAGAGCATGTCAGCTGTTGCCGCAGCGGCAGCCGGTGGCCAGAGATGGGCCAGGTCGTCGACCAACGCCGCCAGAAACACCGGGCTGATCAGGCCCTCCTGCAGCAGGGCACTGAGACCCTGCAATCGGGTCGGCAGGACCGCAGGTCCTAGGCGCCAACGGCGCGGCAACACCCACACCAGTGGGTGCAACAGTGGATGGCCCACATCGGCAAGCAGACGGGTGATCAGCTGCTCACGGCTCAGACCGCTGATCAGCAGGCTGCGCTCGAGGGCCTGATCAAGGCTGATCAGGGGCAGTGGATCCTGCCAATCAGGCCCAAGCGTCAGTGGCTCCAACGGCTCAGCGGACCAGCCGCTCGCGCAGGTGATGGCCAATGCGAATGGCATTGGCCATCGCCGTCAGCGAAGGGTTGACGGCACCAATGCTGGGGAAAAAGCTGGTGTCGACAACGTAAAGGTTGTCGAGCTCATGGGCCTTGCAATTCACATCCAGCACCGACGTGGATGGATCCGTACCGAAACGACAGGTGCCCGCCTGGTGACCAACGGCAGCAATGCCCATGGCATTTTTGATGTAGACCTGCCGTTCAACCAGATGATCTTTAAGATACAAACGATCCAGCAGAGTCTGCAGACGGCTCCAAAGGTGATCAGCCGCAGATTGATTGTTTGGCGTATAGGAAAGATTGATGGCTCCATCGGCGGCGATTGTCACCCGGTTGTCAGGCTCAGGAAGATCTTCGGTCGACAACCAGAAATCAAGGGCATGTTCAGCAATCTTGTCCATCGACCAATTCGGCATCAGGAATGTCTCAATCGGTGCATAGCCCTTCATGATCGCGCCACGCGTCTTACCCGTCATCTGGATATTGCCCATCGGGAAGTCAAAGTCAGCGTCACCGAAATACCAGTCGTTGACTGAGATCGTCTTCTGAAAAACCGTTGGATTCGGCTCGTGCGACAAGGCCACAGCCGCCTTGCTGTTGTGGAACATATAATTACGCCCCACCTGATCGCTGCCATTCGCCAGGCCGCGGGGGTGTTTGTCATTGGCCGACATCAACAACAGACGCGCGGTATTGGCCGCACCACAGCTGACCACAACCAGATCACCGCTGACCCGCATGGGCTCACCATCGCGCTCTAGATGCACTGACTTCACCGTGCGCCCGGAAGGGTCGGTTTCCAGGCGCTTGACCTCTGCCCGGGTCAGCAGAGACACAGTCGCTTCAGCCAGTGCAGGCCTGATACCAATCACTTCGGCATCGCTCTTGGCATGAACAAGGCAAGGAAAACCATCACAATTGTTGCAGCGCCTGCAGCGGCTGAAGGCCATGTTGGCCTCGTCGAGCATCACCCCGCTGGGGGCATGAAACGGATTCAGACCAGCGGCGCGCAGGTCCTCTGCCAGCTTGGCAATGCGTGGCTCGTGTGAAATGGGCGCATGGGGGTACGGCTGGCTGGCCGGCGGCTCTGTCGGGTCCTCACCGCGCAAGCCATGGACGTGATACATCTCTTCTGCCAACTGATACCAGGGTTCGAAGTCGCTGTAACGCAGGGGCCAGGCTGGCGAGATGCCGTCCACATGGACCAGCTCCTCAAAATCGCGGGCCCGCAAACGGAAGTGGTGCGCGCCATACATCTTGGTGGCGCCGCCGACAAAGTAATGACTGCCGGGCTGAAAAGGCTTGCCATGCCTGTCGGTCCAGGTGTCCTTCGACAGATAACGCCCTTGCTGGAAGACCGCATCGGCATCCCAGTTCTCGGGTTCCTGCGGCAGCCAATCACCCCGTTCCAACACCAGGATCTTCAACCCGGTGGGCGCAAGAACCCGGGCAAGAGTTCCGCCGCCGGCACCACTGCCGATGATCACCACGTCGAAGTGGTCACCATTGCTCACCGTCAGCTGGTTGATCTGCGGTAAAGGTGACTGGGACCAGGTGGGCCCGTTGAGGTCCTGCATGGGATTCAAAAAAGGCTCGAAAGAACTGAATTACCCGCTCGGATAGCGGCTGAGCTGGTTGATCATCTTGGCCACCGTGGCGGTCCAACCGGTCTGATGCGAGGCACCAATACCACGACCATTGTCACCGTGGAAGTACTCATTGAACTGGATCAAATCACGCCAATGAGGATCCTGCTGAAACAGCTCGACATCGCCATTAAAAGGACGGCGTCCATCGGCATCACGTCGGAATATGCCTACAAGACGACGCTCAAGCTCCAGTGAAACCTCCCAGAGGTTCAACCAATTGCCCGATCGGGTCGGGAATTCGACCTTGAAGCTGTCGCCATAGAAGTGAGCAAACTTCTGCAGGGATTCGATCAGCAGAAAATTGGTCGGCATCCACACGGGGCCACGCCAATTTGAATTCCCACCAAACATGGCCACCGGACTATCTGCAGGCGAATAGGACAAGACCTCATGGTCACCGCCCTCTGTGAACTGATAGGGATTGTCGCCATAGATCTTCGACAGAGCTCTCAATCCGTAGTGAGAGAGGAATTCATCCTCATCGAACAACCGCTCGCAGATGCGACGCAGACGGTCTTCCGGGACGAGGGCAAACAGCAAACGGTCATTGCGCCATTGGCCCAGGTTTTCCGCGAGCCAAGTCGGTGTGGTGCGTTCATGGACAAACCAACGCATGCTGTTGAGAACATCAAGAACTGGAAGCCTGGAGACCGTTTCAACATCAAAACTGGTAACCGCGAGCAGCGGAATCAAGCCGGTCAATGAGCGGGTCCGCAGATAATCGGTACTGCCGTCGGGTCGCTTGATGACATCATAATAAAAACCATCCTGCTCATCCCAATTCACGTATCCCCTTTGGCCAGGCGTGTTCAGCGTCAACGCCAGCTGCACGAAGTCATAAACAAAACGTTCGCACAGATCGGCATACTCTGGCTCTTCAATCGAGAGCTCGACAGCAATGGTCAGCAGGTTCAGGCTCAACGACGCCATCCAAGCGGTGCCATCACATTGCTCAATGCGACTGCCATCGGCGAGGTGAAAACGGCGATCGAAGATCGCAATATTGTCGAGCCCCAGAAAACCACCTTCAAACACATTATCGCCTGAACGATCATTACGGTTCGCCCACCAGCCATATTCAAGCAACAATTTTCTCAATGCGGAGCGCAAAAAAGAAAGATCAGCTCGGTCATACTGCTTGCGCTCAATCTGGAAAATTCGCATCGCAGCCCATGCCCCGATCGGCGGATTCGGATCTGACAGCGCCCACTCATAGGCAGGGGTCTGCGCATTGGGTGCCGTGTAATGCGGCGTGCGCAACAACATCGACTGCTGCTTGGCAATCTGTGGATCAACAATCGCGAAGGCGACCGCGTGAAACATCAGATCCCATTGGCAGAAATAGGGATATTCCCAAGAATCTGGCATCGAAATCACGTCGTGGGCATGAAGACGGCTCCAATGGGCTGTTTCGGTCTGCCAACGGTTCGGCGGGGGTGGGGGCTGGCTTGGATCGCCTTCAAGCCAACGGGTTACGCTCCAGCCGTAATACTTCTTGCCCCAAAACAAACCAGCAATAGCTGCCTGATGAATCAGCCGATCATCGTCAGAGAGATTGGGAACGGTATGTTGGATGAAGGCCTTCCATTCGCACTCACGCTCCGAAAACAGGCGCTCAAAATCGGCACCAAAAGGTTCCGTTGCAGCATGGTCATCAGAACGTAGACGCAGGCGGACCTGCCACTCTTCGCCAGGGGCAAGAGTGCGCTGCAGCAAACAAGCAGCCTTGGTGCCCTGTTGCTCGGGATTGATCGCCGCAGTCTCGCCGTCGATCAGATAACGATGAAAACCGTCTTTCTGATAGGGGGTCGCATTGGGCTGTCCGTAGAGACGCTCCTGATTGGTTTCATTGTCGGTAAACAACCAAACGCCTGGCTGTTCACACTCCAGCGTGTAGACACCAAGCGAAGGAAGATCAGAGGTCTGTAGCCGATCATCCTGCAGTTGCATGGGCAATTGCTGTTCATCAGGATAACCCCAGCTCCAGGTGTTCCGCATCCAGAGGGTTGGCAACAGTGTCAGGGGTGCCGGGTCTGGACCGCGATTGACGACACGGATGCTGATCAGCAGATCGCTGACTGAAGCTTTCGCATACTCGATGAAAACGTCGAAATAACGGCTTTCAGCAAAGATCCCCGTATCGACCAGTTCATATTCGGGCTGGTCTCGTCC